>Ga0160423_10001169_pt1 | contig 21966 bp, 16 predicted proteins | sample CRUFie14St8metaG_FD_108191 | JGI IMG/M metagenome (GOLD analysis project Ga0160423, IMG submission 108191) | Marine microbial communities from the Costa Rica Dome - CRUD Field 142mm St8 metaG | ecosystem: Environmental > Aquatic > Marine > Oceanic > Photic zone | place: Costa Rica: the Eastern...
CTTGAAATAAGCGGAACTACAATGAGAAAGCTTTTAGGTTCAAAAAAGTTTGAGACTGAACAAAAGAAAAAATTCTTTAAAAAATTATTTGGATATTTTGATGATAAGACGTTTGAGAAGTTTGCTTCATCATTTATGCAAGAAAATTATACATTTGGAAAAGATTGGATGCCAACAAGTTTAGCGCAAAGAAAGAAAATGAAACGCATCCATCAAAAATTAAATCGCAGCATAAGGGAATCTGATTTATACACAGATGCAAATCCTAAAAATACTATAAAAGGATTAAAATTCGCAACAGTAAAAGATGCACAAGCTTCTGTTAACAAAATAAAAAGTAGTGGTAAACCTCATGCACATAAAATACAGGCTGCCGTTGCAATGGAACAAAGAGCAAAGGAAATGGGTAAAAAAGGTGCAGCAGCCATTTATAGAGCTTACATAAACAAAAATAAATTAAAAGAACAAAAGGAGTTATTACTTATGGGAGGAGCCTATGGTCACATGGCACACCCGTTTGATGATTATGGATTAACCTTTGGAGAACTGAAGGATATAATAGACTTAGGGTTACAGGGTAAATTAGACAAAGAAGAAGCCGTCACAGAAAAACTAGACGGACAGAATATAATGATTTCTGCAATTAACGGTAAAGCTGTAGCTGCAAGAAATAAAGGTGATTTAAAACGTGGAGGAATGAGTTTAAGAGGTGTAAAAGCTAAATTTAAAAATCATATTCCTAGTGTTAAGAACGCATTCGTATTCTCTATGCAAGATATTGCTAGTTCTGTTGAAAGAATGTCTAAAAAAGATCAAGAAGCACTTTTTAATAACGGTAAAAACTGGGCAAATATAGAAATAATTTATCCAGAAAATTTAAATGTAATAGATTACGATGGTCCTGCTACTATAGTTTTTCATGGTATATTAAAATATAATGAAGCATGGACGCCATCAGGTGAAGTAAAATCTGGAGGTGCAAGATTAGCTGCAATTATCAATAAAGTAAATGGTGCGATAAAAACTAAATTCGCATTTAAAGGTCCTAATGTTATTACAATGCATAAAGTAAAAGACTATACTGCAATGAAAGGACGATATATCGGTGCTTTATCAAAACTTCAATCGCGATATAAATTAACAGATAGTAATGAGCTATCATTATGGCATCAACACTTTTGGTTAGAATATATTTTAAACGGTGCAAATTCATCAGATTATTCAAATATTCCTGATAACGTATTATACCCTCTTATGAAGCGCTGGGCATTTTCGGATAAGTCGTATAAAATGACAGAAATAAATAAATTGAAAAATGATCATCCAAAATTTGTTGAGTGGGTAAGAGCAACAGAAAAATTAGATCATGCTAAAATGCTTAAAAATAATATGAAACCTTTTGAAGAAATATTTTTTGGAGTTGGTGCAGAAATATTAGCAAACGCTAGTAATTTTTTAAGTGCCAATCCAGACAAGACTGCACAAAAATTACGCAGTGATTTAGATAAAGCTTCAAAAGCACTTTTAGCTAAAAAAGATTTTTCAAACCTTGGAAAATTAAAAGCTCAATTACAAAAATTAAAAGCAATGCCTGATATATCAAAAGCTGCACCTACTGAAGGATTAGTTTTTAAGTATAACGGCAAAGTTTATAAGTTTACAGGATTTTTTGCACCAATCAACCAAATCTTAGGATTAGAAAAATTTTCGAGGTAAGTTATGAATAGTGAAGATAAAGCTTTATTAAATATTATTAGCGGTAAAGATACCGAAAAAAAGGTAATGGTCGGCTATGAAGGTAAAAAACAAAAACACGGCGATATAAAAAGTCCACTTACAGACATAATGGCAAAAGCAAGAATGCCATGGTTTTGTCCTAAGTGTGACAGTATAATGAAAAAAAGATTAGACAGGAAAATGTGGATGTTATTCAATCATTGTTTTGAATGTCAAATACAAGAAGAACATGAAATGAGAGTAAATGGAACATTTGAATCTTATGAGAAAAAACGATTTTTCCAAAATAGAAAATCTGCAATACTAGAACAAAAAGCAGATATAAAAAATTGGTTGGATATGGGCGATATGGAAGTCGTTGAACCTGTTAATATAGATACAGGATTTGTTCACGTTGAAAAATATGAAAGACCACAGTCATTAATAGATGAAGCAAATGAAGCATTAGAACAACTCGATGCTACACTAAAAGAAGTTGATTCAATATTGGAAGATTTGAATGAAAAGTAGTGCACAAATAAAAGATGCAATAAAAACAGAATACGTAAAGTGTGCTTTAGATCCAGTATACTTTATGAGAGAATATTGCTGCATTCAGCATCCTGTTAGAGGAAAAATAAAATTTGATCTTTATCCTTTTCAGGAAAAAACTCTTACTGATTTTAATCAACATGATTATAATGTGATATTAAAAGCTAGACAGTTAGGTATATCTACATTGTCTGCAGGTTATTCTCTATGGCTGATGAATTTCCACGCAGATAAAAACATATTGGTGATTGCTACTAAACAAGAAGTTGCAAAAAATCTTGTAACTAAAGTTAGAGTTATGCATAAGGAATTACCAAACTGGCTAAAACAAGGCTGTGTTGAAGATAATAAACTATCGTTGCGATATAAAAACGGTTCACAAATAAAAGCAATATCGTCTACAGGTGAAGCAGGTCGATCTGAAGCACTATCTCTTTTAATAATTGATGAGGCTGCATTTATAAGAAATATTGATGAAATATGGGCAGCAGCACAGCAAACGTTGGCAACTGGAGGAAAGTGTATTGCTCTGTCCACACCTAATGGAATGGGAAATTGGTTTCATCAAACATGGGTTGGTGCAGAAGAAGGTACAAACGCTTTTAACTTTATAAAACTACACTGGACTGTACATCCTAGTAGAGGACAAGAATGGCGAAACAAGCAAGATAAATTATTAGGTCCAGACATGGCCGCTCAAGAATGTGACTGCGATTTTATTAGTTCAGGTAATACAGTAATTCCAGGACCAATTTTAAAGGAATATCAAGATAATTTTCAAACTGCCGAAATAGATAAACGATATGAAGATAATATGTGGATATGGAAGCATCCTGATAATAGTAAACGTTATTTAATATCTGCTGACGTTGCTCGTGGAGATGGTAGTGATTATTCTGCATTTCATGTTATGGACATAGATTCTATGGAACAAGTAGCCGAATACAAAGGAAAAGTTGATACTACACGTTATGCAAATATTTTAATGTCCGTAGGTACTGAATATAATGATGCATTACTTGTTGTGGAAAATAATAACATTGGATGGGCCGTTTTACAAGTGTTATTAGATAGAGAATACAGAAACCTATTTTGGATGAAAAAAGATTTAAAGTATACTGATTCTAAAACACAATATACAAACAAATACCGAGGTGAAAATAAAATGATGGTCCCGGGATTTACTACGTCAATGAAAAGTAGACCTTTGATTATTGAAAAACTTTCACAATTTGTAAGAGAAAAAGAAATAAAGATAAACTCTATACGAACTATTGACGAACTTTATGTATTTATATACAACAATGGTAAAGCAGAAGCTTTAAAAGGCTATAATGACGATTTAGTGATGAGTCTTGCAATTGGTATTTGGATAAGAGAAACTGCTCTTAGACTTTTGGAAGAAGGTATAAATATGACAAAACAAGCAATGAACAAAATGGATTCCAGTTCTGGAGTTTATACAGTTGAAGATGAGAATGATTACGGCTGGAAACAACATGTTGGTAAAAATAAGGAATCACTAACCTGGTTAATATAATATGGCAAAACAAGATACATTTTTAGATAGAATAACACGCTTATTTTCAACTAATGTTATAGTAAGAAATATAGGCGGTAAAAAATTACGTGTAATTGACACCGATGAAATACAACAAGGGTCAAAATCACTAACAGACAGATATACTAAACTGTTTGCAACGAATTATGCCGGTGGTGGTATGATGGGCTATTCAGGCGAATTGGCTAAAGCACAAAGACTTGCACTGTTTAGAGATTATGAAGCTATGGACGACGATTCAATTATATCTTCCGCATTAGACGTTTATGCGGACGAATCAACAATGAAATCGGAATATGGAAACGTTTTAGAAATACATTCTAATAATAATCAAATAAAAGAAATACTGCATAATTTATTTTTTGATATATTAAATGTTGAATTTAACTTATGGCCATGGATTCGTAACATGTGTAAGTATGGAGATTTCTTTCTTCATTTAGAAATTACTGAAGATTATGGAGTTACAAATGTAATGCCGTTATCTGCGTATGACGTTTCAAGGGTCGAAGGGTTTAATCCTGACAATCCACAAGAAACCAAATTTATATTAGATGCTACAGATCCTAGAAATGCTCCATCTAATTCTAATAGAACAGAATATCAAAATTTTGAAGTAGCACACTTTAGATTATTGTCAGATTCTAATTATGCACCTTATGGTAAGTCAATGGTAGAAGGTGGTAGAAGAACATGGAAACAATTAAGTCTTATGGAAGATGCAATGTTAATCCATAGAATTATGAGAGCTCCTGAAAAAAGAATTTTTAAAGTTGATATAGGTAATTTACCTCCAAATGAAGTTGATACATACATGAAACGTATTATTGACAAAATGAAAAAAGCGCCTGTGATTGACGATAAAACTGGAGAATACAATTTAAAATATAACATGCAAAACTTAACTGAAGACTTTTATCTTCCAGTTCGCGGTGGAGATAGCGGAACACAAATAGAAGCTCTTCCAGGATTGACTTATGAGGCTGTTGAAGATATTGAATATTTGCGAAATAAAATGTTAGCTTCATTAAAAATACCTAAAGCCTTTTTAGGATATGAAGAACAAGTTGGATCTAAAGCAACATTAGCTGCAGAAGATGTTCGTTTTGCAAGAACAATTGAACGTATTCAAAGAATTACAATAAGTGAATTAACAAAAATTGCAGTTGCCCATTTATATTCGCAAGGATATACTGATGCTGCTCTTGTTGATTTTGAATTAGAATTAACAAATCCTTCTACAATATATGAACAAGAAAGATTAGAATTATGGGATTCAAAACAACGAATTGCAAGAGATTTACAAGACTCTTCTTTAGTTTCTAAAAAATGGGTTTATGATAATATTTTTAATTTTTCTGGTGAAGAAGTCAAGAGTTTAGAAAATGAAATTGTTGACGATAAAAAACAAATTTTTAGACTTTCTTCCATTGAAAATGAAGGAAATGATCCTGCAAAGCCAGATCCACAAGTAGAACCTCAATCTAGTCCTCGTAAGCATGAAGAAGATGAAGACAATGAAAAGCAGAAACGAGATAAAATGAATAGAGATACCTACAATGTAAAAGATGTACTTGGGAAATATGATTATACACATTCACAAGAAAGAGATCCATCACCAACAAGACATAATTACAGAAAAGCTAGTCCGCTTGCGCTTGCACATGTTGATTTGATGGATAAACATTTCAATAAAAGTGCAAAACTGATAAAAGAAATTGATGAGATGGACGAGTCTCTCAAAGAAAACAAGTAAATTATCAGTTACTGTAATATTTATAAATGAACTACTTTAGCTAAAGGAATACTTTTGATGAAACATTCAAAATACAGAAACACCGGGCTGCTATTTGAGTTATTGGTAAGACAAATAACGGCAGACATATTAAACAATCAAAAATCTGCTATCGCCGAAAAGATTTTGAAAACTTCTTTTAATAAGAAGTCAGAACTTTTTAAGGAAAATAAATTCTTTAATGTTCTTATCGAAACAAAGGTTAAATCTAAGGATCAAGCAAAAGATTTAATTGAAAATACTATTCGTGCGTATAATAAAATTGTCAATACAAAATCTCTTAATAAGGAAAAATATGAACTTATTAAGCAGATTAAAGAAAATTTTGAACTAAATGATTTTTTAAAATCCAAAGTAGCAAATTATAGATTACTTGCTTCAATACACAATGTTTTAACTGAAAATTTAGATAATCCTGTCGCATATACAAAGTCAAAATCAACTCTTGTTGAGCACATGACAAACGAAACTAAAACAAAAGAGTCAAGTATAGTTGAAACATTAAGAAAAGAAAACAAAGATTTACGAATTTTAGCTTATAAAGTATTAGTAGAACGTTTCAACAAAAAGTATGATACTTTGCTTGGTAGTCAAAAAGACGTTTTAAGAGAATACATTAATAACATTAGTAATACAAATGGACTAAAGGAATATTTGACATCTAGTTTTAATGGTGTTTTAAAAGAACTAAAAACTATTTTACCACAAGTAGATAATAAAGTGGTCAAAATAAAACTTAGAGAATGCATGTCAATCATAACCGAAGCTAAACCGTCCAGTAAATCTTATACTAAAGAAATTCTTAAGTTAATGAGGTTTCATCAGCTTTTAGAGGATGTGAAACATGCAATCAAAAAAGCTTAAAGAATTAATCCGCACAATAATACAACAAGAACTTAAAGAAATGAGTGTCACCGGTGGAATTGATGGAGGAGCTGGACCACCTAAAACTCCTTATGCGTTTAGAGATCCAAAGGATAAAGATAAAGATGAAGACGATTTAAAACTTTCTAAGGGCATGTCTGTTGTAAAAGAAAACTATTACCAGTGGAAAAAAGACGACACGCTTTCAACAAAACAAAAAATTGCAAAGTCTATGTCAGAAATACGCAATAAGATTACAGAAATCGAAAAAATTGTAAAACATAACGTTAAGCTTAAAAACGAAACAAGATTTAAATCAGACCAGTATTATAAGAGAACAAAAGGAGCTTTAAACAAAATCTCTGAAAAACTTATGAGACTATCAACAAAAATTAAGGATCTAGTATAATGGATAAATCACTAATTATAGACACAATACCGTTTGATGTCACACCAGAAAAAATCAATGAGTCAATGTCAAAAAATAATGGCAGACTTGTTGTAAAAGGGGTTTTACAAAGAGCTGAATCACGAAATCAGAATGGAAGAGTTTATCCTAAAGAAATATTAGTTCGTGAAGCTAAAAAATATACTTCAGAATTTATAAAAGAAAGAAGAGCAATGGGCGAGTTAGACCATCCTGATTCTTCTGTTGTTAATTTGCAAAACGTTTCTCATAATGTATTGGAAATGCATTGGGCAAATAACGATTTAGTTGGAACAGTAGAAGTACTATCAACTCCAGCTGGTAATATTTTAAAAGAATTATTTAAAAGTGGAATTAAATTGGGTATAAGTTCTAGAGGATTAGGATCCATAAAGCAAGAAGCTGCAGGTGATCAAGTCCAAAGTGATTTTGAACTTATTGCTTTTGATTTTGTTTCAAATCCTTCTACACATGGAGCATTTTTACATCCTGTGAATGAATCAAAAAATCATAATATAAATAAATGGGCAACCGTAGAAAGAGATATTACAAATATCTTATTGGGGAATTAATATGTCAAAGAAGAAAACTAATTTAAAAGAAATATTAAATGAATCTATAGGTGGAATTGTTTTTCCTGAAGCAGTTGGTAGTCCATTTAAAGATAAAAATCCTGCAAGTTTAGTTAAAGTTGCAAAAGAAATACTTAATCAAAATAAAGCTTCTGTAATGGAAAGAGATGAACTTATTTCATCTGTAAATGAATTTAGCAATTTTGGTAAAGAGATTTATGGTAATCGTAGTATTTCTGAAGTTGGACAAAAATTTGTTGAAATGGCAAAAGCTGCACAAAAACATGTTGTAGATGAAACGCAAGATTGGTTTGATGCAGTTACTGTAAAAAGAAATATGTCTGAATTAAACAAACATGCACAAAATTTCAATAAACTTGCTTCAGAAGCACAAGCATTACAAGATAGAATGTCCGCTTTATATGAAGATATGGGTAATATTTACAATCGTTATTTTGAAATAAAAGAATTAAACGAAAGCTATAAAAATAAGTTAGATGAAGCCAGTTATAGTTTAACAAAAGCTTCCGAGCTTATAGGTGATGGTGATAAAGATGAACAATGGGAAGCTGCAGTTGAATTAACAGGTAAAGTTGTACGCCCAACATCATTAAAAAAGAATGAAATTTACATAATGCGTGAAAGAAATACGTCACATCATTTCAATTACTCAATGGACAGATTTCCAGTAATCTTTTTAGGTTCAGGCAAATATAACGATAAGAAATATCAATGGTTTGGAGCAAATAAAAAAGTAAAAGATTTAGAATACGGCGAATATTATTATTTTAAAGCTGCAGAAGTCAATAGAAATACTGGAAAGGTAACTAAAGTATACATGTTTGGTGCATACCAATGGGGTAAAGGTTTAGCAATCGGTTCTGGTGCAAATAAAGTATCACTATATTCGTTTAATGCGGCAGCCGCTAAAAAACTAGGAGTAGACAAGTGATAAACGAAGGATTTTTCAAAAATACAAAGAAAAAGTGGCTTATTGAACAAGGTTTAGCTGAAGCTGATGATAATAAATTTCATATTGGCGGCGGAATATATGTTGACAGTGAAAAAGATAAAGACGATCCAAATGCTAAAAAATATAACAAACAAGGTGATAAGTTTGTACCAGTAGATTCAGATGATTCTGGTTCAGGTGACGCTGAAAAGCCTTCTGTAAATATTTTTGATGAACCTGCTGATGAACCTAAAGCTCAATCTTCTAATGATGATGATAGACAAATTGGCGGTCCAAATGGTTTAGAAATAGATAGAGATGAAATCAAAGATATATTAATGAAAGATCCTGAAATAGCAGATATTTTAGGTGGTGATGATGTATACTGGGATGATGTAGAGTTAGTTTCTTCAAAATTTGATGATGCTACTGTTGCAGAAATAGACCCAGATTCACCAATGACTATTGGCGATTTAAAACAAGCTATAAAAGATTTTTCTGAAGAACAAGGCGCAGAACAAGCTGCTCGTGATAATCAAGAATTTGAACCTGTTGAAGATGATAAAGATGTAAACAGAATGCAACAGGGAATGCAGCAAGCAATCGGTGGTGATGATTACGAAGATGTACCAGATAGATTAGAATTGCAAGGTAAAATGAAAGCAGATAATGGTGAAACTATTATTGTATGGAAAGACACAGATGATGGAATGATGATGGGTGTTGATGCAGAAGGTAATGTATATGAAGACGGTGAAAAAGCACGTTACGGTATTGGAGTATCAACTGCCGGTAGTGTATTCGGTGCAGATCAAAACAAACAAAGAAAAGCTGAATCAGTAAGCTTAGTTGAAAACTGGCAAAATAGAATAGATGATTTACTTAAAGACCAAAAAGGACATATTTCAAAGCATCATCCAGCTACAGCGTTTAAACCTATACAAGAAGGACCTGCTGATGACGATGCAAAGGCTGCTAAAAAAATCGAAAGACAATTACAAGACATATTATGGTCTATTGACAAAGCTGAATCACTTATTACTAAAAACTTATCAGGTTTTGGCGCTCCAGGTCTAAAACATGCATTTTATGATGCAGTTAAAGCTGGTACAAAAAAACAAGGTTCATTTGATATAATGGCAGCAGGAAAAGTACTTAAAAAATATTATAAATAAAGGTAGGAGGCTACATGTCCATATACGTTAAGGTTACAAAGAACAAATACGAATTTGCATTAAGAAAATTTAAGAAAAAAGTAAAAGACTCTGGAATATTACACGAACTACAGCAGCGTCAATTTTATGTAAAACCATCAGCTATAAAAAGAGATAAAAAAGCTAAAGCTAGGCTGCGTGCACAAATACGTTCGAAAAAAGCTGAACTTTAGTAAAGTTATATCATATTTATACCAAAATCTAATGCACCTATATATTAGGTGTTCCTGAATAATCGAATCTGATTATAGTTCCAAATAACTATATAACTCTCTAATAGGAGTAATAAAATGGAAGACATTTTAAAAGAAGCAATTGCTGACGCAAAAGCCGTGCGCGAAACTGCATTAGCAAATGCAAAATTAGTCCTTGAAGAGGCATTCACCCCACATCTGAAATCAATGCTTTCTAAAAAGCTTCAATCTGAAGAAGAAGGAATGGAAGCAGAGGATGAGGAAAAAGCCGATGAAGGTTATCACGGTGAAGATGAAGAAGAAAAAGTTGACGAAAATGACGTTTCTTCTGGAATCGGAGCTAGTGATAATAAAGAACCTGGCGAAGCTGGTGACTCTTCTGGTGTAGGTCAAGGACCTGAGTCAGAAGGAAGTGAAGAAGAAGAAGGTAGCGAAGATGAAAATCTAGAAAAAGCACCTGATCAAGCACTCGGTGAAGCATACGACGACGAAGATGAAGATGAAGTCAAAGAAGCCATGGAAGATGAAGACGAAGATAAAGTCGATGAAGCCATGGAAGATGAAGACGAAGATAAAGTCGACGAAGGCGAGCACATGGATGACGAAGATGAAGATCTTGCAGAAGTTCTACGTCAATTAGAAGCTGAAATGGCTGATGAAGACGAAGAAGGAATGGAAGACGAAATGCATCATGAAGGTGAGCACATGGATGATGAAGATGAAGAGATGAAAGAAGAGATGGAAGACGAAGACATGGAAGATGAAGACGTTGACCTCGATGAAATCATCAAAGCACTTTCAGAAGAAGAAGGAATGGAAGACGAAGACGAAGAAAAACAAGAAGAAGCAATGGTACCTGCTACTGAACTCGAAGAGTACAAGCAAACTGTTCTTTACTTGAAAGATAAGCTTTCTGAAGTCAACCTTCTTAATGCAAAACTTCTTTACACTAACAAGCTATTCAGAAGCAGAAACGTATCTGAAGAGCAAAAGATTAAAGTAATCGAGCAATTTGACAGAGCTGCTAATGTACGTGAAGTCAAACTTGTTTACTCTACTTTTGCAGAATCAATTAAACGTAAGTCTGTTAACGAATCCGCTCGTAGAAAAAGTCAAGCTTCAAAGCCTGTTGCTTCAACAAAGTCAAAGAAGCCAATCATCGGTGAAAGTACGGACTTCAAAAGCCGTATGAAGAAATTAGCTAACATTATTTAATTAGGAGAATATAATGTCTTATAACGATCAATTGAAAGACGTAATGGGCGGATACAATCCTCATAATGAGCTTCTAGCTTCCTCTCGTAAATTGGTTTCTAAGTGGGAACCGACTGGCCTTTTAGAAGGAATTAGTAACGAGAGTGAAACTGCCGGTATGGCTGTTCTCTTGGAAAACCAAGCAAAACAGTTAATCGACGAAGCTTCACAAGTTGGAACTTCAGCTAATCAAGAACAATGGAGTGGTGTTGCACTACCTCTAGTTCGTAGAATATTTGCTGAACTTTCTGCACAGGAATTTGTTTCTGTTCAACCTATGAATTTACCAAGTGGTCTGATTTTCTATCTTGATTTCAAGTATGGATCAACTCAGTCTGCAGGTAAACTTCATGCAAAAGATTCTGATCTTTATGGTGATACATCAAGTTCAGGCGACCCTAGTGGCGGTCTTTATGGCGCTGGTAAATGGGGTTACTCAATAAACGATCAAGCTGCAAATGCTACAGTATCTGCGGGTGCTACAGCTTCTGTTGCTGATGTTCGTTTCGATGCTAATCTATCTGCTTCTGCAGCAGCTGGTAATTTGAAAAAGATTTCATTTACTAGACCTGCAGGTTCAGACGTAGATGGTATCAAAGCATGGGCCATTTCTGGTTCTGCTGCAGGTAAAGTCATTGCACAATACCCTGCTTTCGCATCTATAAGTGGTACTACTGTTAGTATGATTATTTCTGGTTCTGTTAAAGAAACTGAAACAGTCAACGTAATGTATCACGTTGCTCCATCTGATACAACAAGAGGTGACTTTGAAGTCACTCCAGCTGCTGAAGGATCTAATCCTGAAGAAGCTAATGCAGGTATACCTGAAGTTGATATCCAGATGAAGTCAATTCCAATCACTGCTAAAACTCGTAAGTTAAAAGCAATTTGGACTCCTGAGCTTGCTCAAGACCTTAATGCTTATCACGCTGTTGACGCTGAAGCTGAATTAACTGCTCTTCTTTCTGAGTATGTAACAATGGAAATCGATCTTGAGATCATTGACATGTTAAAAATCAACGCTTCTGCAAAAACCGAGTATTGGTCTGCTAAAGTTGGATTTGATTGGAATGGTTCCGCGTTTGAAGCCATCAGTGCTGCATCTAATGCATACACTAAGAATGAGTGGTTCCAAACTCTTGGAAACAAAATACAAGCAGTATCAAATGCAATCCATAAGAAAACCTTAAGAGGTGGTGCTAACTTTATGGTCGTAAGTCCAGAAGTTGCAACTATTCTTGAGTCTATCCCAGGATTTGCTACTGATTCTGATGCTGATGTTACTAAGAACTACGCTATGGGCGTTCAGAAGATTGGTAACTTAGCAAATCGTTTCAACGTGTTTAAGAATCCTTATTTACAGGACGATCAAATCCTATGTGGATTTAGAGGAGCTCAGTTCCTAGAAACAGGAGCTGTTTATGCACCTTACGTTCCGTTGATCTTAACACCTGTTGTTTACGATCCAACCAACTTTACACCAAGACGTGGTGTGATGACACGTTATGCTAAGAAGATGATTCGACCAGAATTCTACGGCTTAGTTAACGTTGCTGATTCAGGTCTTGTTTAAGTAATTTAAACAAAACTACGCAAAAATAAAAGGGCCCCTGCTTTGGGGCCCTTTTTTTATGTTATACAACTTTCATTTTCTCATATTTATTGTTGAAAACGTTTTCAACTGGAGATAAAAGTATGGCTGTACCAATTTGGCAAGGTAGCAGTTCATTTTCTGCTGGTAATACACCGTATGGTTTTTACGATACAGAAAATGCATTTACGTCATCAGCAGATCAATTTGCTGATTGGGCTGCAAGACGCCTTGGATATCCTATAGTAGATGTTGAGCTACAATCTGGATCATTTTATGCATGTTTTGAAGAAGCTGTTACTGAGTATTCTGCTCAGGTAAATCAGTTTAATATCAGAGATAATATGCTACACCTTCAGGGTCAATCCACTGGCTCTAAATTAACAGGTAAGAAAATTACTCCTACACTAGGAAGAACAGTATTTTTAAGTCAACAATATGGAACTGAAGCTGGTGTTGGAGGTTTTATTGATTGGAAAAAAGGTAGTGTAGATGTTGTAAGTGGAAGTCAAGATTATGATCTTAACGCTCTATGGGCAACCGTTTCTGAATCAGGAAAATCTATAGAAATCAAGAAAGTTTATCATGAAGCTTCACCTGCCGTTACAAAGTATTTCGATCCATATTCAACAACTGGTTATGGAACTGCAAACTTTGTTGAAGGGTTTGGCTTTGGTCAATATTCACCTGCGGTTTCTTTCGTTCTTATGCCTGTATTTGAAGATTTATTAAGAATGCAAGCAATAGAATTTAATGATCAATTCAGAAAATCATCCTATTCATTTACTCTTATAAATAATAAAATAAGAATATTTCCAATACCTGAAAAGAATACAAAATTATGGTTTGATTACATATTAACAGAGGAAAGAAGCAATACATTAGTTACTAGTAGCGGTGAACCTGCAAATGTAATATCTGATTATTCAAATGTTCCTTATGATAATATGAAATACCAATTCATTAATGATGTTGGAAAACAATGGATTCGAAAATATGGGCTAGCTCTATGTAAAGAATTATTAGGAACTATTAGAAGTAAATTCGGAACTGTACCTATTCCAAATGCCGAAGTAACATTGGACGGTGATACATTAAGGTCAGAAGCAACAACTGAAAAGGAAGCTCTTATAGCTGAACTAAGAGAAACCCTTGAACAGACAAGTAGAAAAGTATTAATGGAAGCTGATAGTGAAGAAAGTACACGACTACAGGAAAAACTTAATAAAGTTCCTCTTAATATTTACATAGGATAGACTAATGGCTGGAAGATTTATACGATCAAGAGACTTAGAATTTTTTGATACAATAAACAAAGAACTGGTTGGTGATCCTATAAAAAATAAAAAAGGAGTCATCGATCAAGAAGTAATTGCGTTTAAAGTTTCTGTATATGAAACTAAGCAAAACCTTTATGGCGAGTCTTCATCAGGAAGAACTTATCAAAAAGGTGTCAAATTGAACTGTATAATTGAAGCTGATGACTTTGATTATGATATAAACGAATTTGGCCCAGATGTAAATTATAATGCATCATTTTCATTTTTACGTTCGTCTTTATTAGAAGCAAATTATGTACCTGATTTAGGTGACTTAATAAAATGGAATTATGCTCATTGGGAAGTAAATGAAATAAATGAAAACCAATTAATTGGTGGACAACAAAATCAAAATCATTCAGTTGTATGTACAGCGCATATCACAGAAATCTCTAGACTAAACATTGAAAGAGTGAGGTCTTAATAAGGTATTATGGCAAAAGAGTTACCAGAAGATCGTAAACCGTTAGCACAAAAACGAAATAGAGGCAGAGAACTATCTAGAGAAAACGATAGGGTCAAAAATGTATCTGTTGGACTACAAGATATAGATTCTGCAATATTTTATTATTTTGATAATGTTATTAAACCTGATATAAATGAAGCCGGAGAACGAGTAAAAGTTCCAATTATGTATGCAAACCCTGAAAGATGGGCCGCAATACAAAGAATGGGTTCTTTGCGTGATAAGAAAAGAAAATTAATAGTTCCTGCAATCGCATTTAGACGTACGTCAATGCAAAAAGATGAGACTATACCGGTTGATAAATTAGATCCTCAACAACCTAAACTTTATCAAACATATCAGTCACAATATACACGTGAAAACAGATATGATAAATTAACTGCAACAAAAGGTATTTCACCTAAAAAAGAAATGTATGCAGTATCAGTTCCTGATTACATGGTCTTAAATTATGATTTTATAATTTGGACAAGTTTTACGGATCAGATGAATCAAATAGTAGAAAAAATTAATTGGGCTGAAGGTTCATATTGGGGAGAACCTGGAAAATTTAGATTTAGAACAACAATTGATAGTTTTGAAGATGCAAGTGAATATGAAGGCCAAAGAAGAAATATTAAAACTAACTTTTCTGTTACATTAAGAGGCTACCTATTACCTGAGTCGTTTAATCCTACTAATACTGAAAAATTTATAACACCTAAACAATTAGTCGTTACAAATGAAACTGACGTTAACATATTACCTGTAACTGATATTGATTCTGACGGTGCAAAATCTATAAGAGTTGTTACAACAACAGGCGGTGCAGGAGGTGGAGGAACTGGAGGTGGCGGTTCTGATTTACAAATTAAAGATAATGGTACTGTATTAACATCTGCTGCAACAAGTATAACATTTACTGGAGCTGGACTTACAACGACAAATGACGGTACAAAAGTAACTGTCAATGCTCCATTACAAAATACAGCTGCACAAATTTCTGGAGCAAATGCTGCTGATAGTGCTAGCTTTTCAACAAGAATATCAACTTTAGAATCAGATCCAGGCGGAGTATTTGTACAAACGGGTTCTTCATTTAATACAACAAACAGTTTAGAAATAACAGGAAGCTTAGCAGTAACTGGAAATGTAACTGCGCAACAATATATAGTTAGTTCATCTGTTACTTATGTTACAGAAAGCTTTTTAAGTGGATCGCATGTTTTTGGTGATACCGTTGATGACGTACATCAATTTACTGGTTCAATTAGAATAAATAGCGGTGCAACATCTTCAACATCAATATATGCTAGTAATATTCAAAATGGATATCCTACGTCAAATCAATGGAAGTCTAATTTAGAAGGCAGTTATTTCAATAATTTTGATAATACTACTCATATAAGCGAAATATTAAGGTTTATGGCTGGTGTAATGAGCCATTCTCTTGATGTAGCCGATGCTTCACCAAATACAAAAACATTTTCATCTATAACCCCTTCATATTCTGATGGAAGTGAAACATCTAAAAGTTCATTATTTAATGGAGTCTTAGGTTCAACTTATGAAAATGCCAGATTAAGTAATAGTTGGACAGGATCAGGTTACATTGATATTACTCAAACAGGCTCGTATAAAGAAGTTTTAGATTATTTAGAGCTTAAAGGATGGGTGCAATCTAGTGATAGGGGTACAACTAATAATGATGTTGGTACAAATCCATTTCATGGAACATACGCAACAAGAATACCTAGTACAATAACAACTCAAGCCACATTTGGAACATTCAGCCATACTATATCTGCAAATGCAGGCGGTTCAACTATTGCTAGTAGCAACGCTAATTATTTTGGATTAGGTAGTCTTACAAGTGGAGGTCCAACTCAATTTAAAGTAAGAGTTATTGCAACACAATCGTTTAGTGATAATTATGCCGATTCAACACCTGATCAAAGTTCTACATTTACTACCTCATCAAAGACTGATTATACAACATCAGCATTTGGAACTTCAGGTGATGGACTAATACTTGCTAAAATAAATACTGCACAGCCAGCTGTAATACCTTCTGCATATCAAGATGGAGATTTTACAAATGTTGCTGGCGCTATAAGTGGAAGAAAATACTCAGGTGGAGCTACATCAGCAACAAGTGTATCAGCATCAGGATATTATGCTTATCATGGAGTAAAAGCAGGAATAGCAACTGGCAGTCAAGCAACATATACATTTAAAAACGCTAGTGATTCTACAACTAGATTTTATATTTATACTGGAGGTTTACCAACAGATATTACAACTGGAGCTCCTAATGTTGTAGTAACAGGAGTTGGAACAAGAACGGCGTTTTCAGCAACATCACGAAGCTTAAGTGGTGCACCATATATTTTAACATCAACATATTCATATACATTTAATTCGCAAGTAAGTAAATCGTTTGACCCGGGTTTTGGGTATAACTCAGATGTGTTATCTAATGTAATGACTAACAATCAATGGGGAAATATAGGATCATCAACCCTTAATAATACTACAACAACGGTTTCAAATACAGGAGTTAGTTCAACAGGATTAACAAATTATGTAATCGATAAAACATTTACAACAAAAAGAACTTCTGGTCAAGCTCCTGAAATAACAGATATAGCTGTAGCAAGCTCTTCATACAGTTTTACACTTAGCAGTAATAGTGACAATGTAGTTCAATTAAGAAGTAGTCAAGATGATAAAAATTACAATCTAAAGTTTAGAGCAAAGGGATTTAATTGGAAAGGTTCAAGAATAGATGATGACACCGTTAATTTTAAATTTTATGATGCAGCTTTATATGGGCAACACGCAGATAGTGGAAGCATGGCTATTTATAGTAGACCACAGGGATATGATCCAACGCTTATAACTAGTACTACTGAAGCTTTTGATGGAGAAGACTTTAGAATAGTACTAGCAGATAATGTAACTACATTTACAGGCGCATATTTTACAACAGATTCATTTCAAACAAATGATAATGGTGATGCAGTATTAGGCGATTATGATTTACAAGTTAAACCTTCATATTTAGTCGATCCAGGTGGAAGTTATGGATATTGGTTCCCAGCAAATTTTGGATCAGGTACATACAAATATTATATTAGAAGATTTCAAGCATCATCAGGAACAAAAACAAGTATGACAGTTAACGTTGGTAAAACATTAGTAAATTGGGATAGTACTAGCGATGGTATTGCAGTAGCGTTAATTTTAAAAAGTGGTACAAGTGCAGGTGGCAATACAAGCATATCAACTTGTAGATTGTACGATCCTTCAGCAACTACAAGCAATTTAATTGAATCTGGTATTGCTACAGATTATCATAAAAACCCATTTACTAGTAATATTGATTTATATGGAAATACTGGAGGAAACATTTCATCAACAACATATACTGTACCGATGAGAAACTCAGATGGAATGTTTATAGATAATACAGACCAAGAATTATATGTAATAGTTAGATATAAAAGCGATCCTCAACCTGTTCGTTCAATAAATTTAAGCTATAGTTAGAGACAATAAATGGCATCATTAGATAAAGAAAAAAAGTCTAGTAGACTACTCGCATCGAGACGATATACACATGACGTTCTGAATGATTCGCAAGAAGCATTTACAGAGGTACTGGATTTAGGTGCGTCAGAAGTTTATACACAAGCACATTTAATTCCATCAAGCAGTTTACCGCATAGTGGAAGTAGTCAAAATAATTCTACACATAATGTATCTGGAATGCCAATTACAAAATATTGGTACAGACATAAACTTACTAAGTCTAATTTAAACAATGAAGCATGGTTCTTTTTGAATCCTGCTGGAAGCGATTCAGGTATTGGTGCTCAGTTAATTGATTCAGATCAACAAACTAATTTTATATCACCAAAATATTCATTGCCTAGCTTATCAAATTCAACCACAGAAGATGCAACACCTGGATATTTGGCAATTGTCTATAAATCTACATCAACAGATTCAGGATCTTTAGATGGTTCAGCAATTGTATCAACAAATGATTATGTATTTGATTATAAGACAGGAGTATTACAATTTAATAGTTCTACTGTAGATCCATCAGATTCACAATATGTCTATATGACCGTTTATCAATATGTTGGTACAACAGCACAAACAGGATTAGACGTTTCTGGTGCAGTTACTGCGTCATATTTTAAAGGTGATGGTTCTGGATTAACTGGATTAGCCGCATCATATACACAAGAAGACATTTCAGGTTCTTTAGGACCAAATGCAAATTTTATACGAAATTTAACAGAAGCAAAAATTAGTGGATCTGCTCCATTTACTGCTGCAGGAATTAGTGGTTCATGGCAAGGTCAATTAAGTCAAAGTGCTACAATAGGTAACTTAACTGTAACTGGTACATCAAAAATCGGTAATCAACTTTTAGAAGATACGCAACTGACAGGTAGTGTAAAAATTACTGGGTCTTTGGATGTACAAGGAGTATTTATAATAGATGGAGGTACATTCTAATGGACAGATCTCAAAAGAAAAAAGCTCAACAATTGATTAAACAAGCCGCTGAATTAGGAAAAGAATTGAACGCGCTAAATAGACAAGTTCAAAAACAAGAATTCACTCAAGGTCAGAGACATCTTGAATTTGTTAATAAATCATTTAAAGAGTTTTTTGGTTCAATGAAACGACTTTATGTCGTAGTAAAGTAACACAATAAAGCATTAAACAAATATATATTTGTATAAGGAGGCCGTTATATAATGGCAAAAGATCATACTATAAAACTTAAACGTTCGGCTGTACAAGGTAAAGCCCCTGATACAGGGAGTCTATCTTTAGGTGAGCTGGCGATTAATACGTATGATGGAAAAATATTTTTTGAAAGAAGTGGAAGTGTTGAAAGCGTACAGCAAATTGTTACAACAGATGCACATACTTCAGGTTCTATAGACGTTTCAGGAGCGGTATCAGCTTCATTTTTTAAAGGCGATGCATCAGGATTAACTAATATTCCAACAGGACCTCAGGGTCCACAAGGCAACCAAGGTAACCAAGGAAATCAAGGTAATCAAGGACCTCAAGGTAACCAAGGTAATCAGGGTAACCAAGGAAATCAGGGCAGACAAGGCCCACAGGGACCGCAAGGTAATCAAGGAAATCAAGGTAACCAAGGTAATCAGGGTAACCAAGGTAATCAAGGACCGCAAGGTACACAAGGTAACCAAGGAAATCAGGGTAATCAAGGTAACCAAGGCAATCAAGGAAGACAAGGTCCACAGGGTCCATTAGGACCACAAGGTAACCAGGGTAATCAAGGACCACAAGGTAACCAAGGTAATCAAGGTAACCAAGGTCGGCAAGGTCCTTTAGGTCCACAAGGGCCGCAAGGTAATCAAGGTAACCAGGGTAATCAGGGTAATCAAGGACCATTAGGTCCACAAGGACCACAAGGCAATCAAGGAAACCAAGGAAGACAAGGACCACTTGGACCTCAGGGTAATCAGGGCAATCAAGGAAACCAAGGTAATCAAGGTAACCAAGGTAACCAAGGTAATCAAGGACCCCAAGGACCACAAGGTAATCAGGGACCGCTTGGACCACAAGGTAACCAAGGTAATCAAGGAAATCAAGGTCCTGAAGGTAATTTTGGTGGTGCAACTTTTGAATATGTGTTTGATACGACCACAACTTCCGCAGATCCAGGGACAGGGAAATTAAGACTAAATCAGACTGGACAAAACATTTCTACAAACATCTATTTAGATGAAGAAGACGTTAACGGTACAGATATATCAAATTATTTAGTTACAATTGACGATTCAACTTCTACGTTAAAGGGTCACGTAAGAATAACAAACAAATTAGACTCTTCTCAATTTTTATTAGGTACTATATCTAGTCAAACCGATAATGCTGGCTGGCATACAATTGTTATTTCAATTGTTGACTCTTCTGAAACATCTCCATTTGAAAACTCAGAAGAAATACTTGTTACATTTGCCAGAACAGGTGATAAAGGCGACACTGGAGCACAAGGTCCACAAGGACCACTCGGACCTCAAGGAAATCAAGGTAATCAGGGTAATCAAGGTAACCAAGGTCGTCAAGGACCAACAGGGCCGCAGGGTAACCAAGGTGATACTGGACCGCAGGGCAACCAAGGTAATCAAGGTAATCAGGGTAACCAAGGTCCACAAGGACGTCAAGGCGATTTTGGCCCACAGGGTAACCAAGGTAATCAAGGAAGACAAGGTCCACAAGGACCACAAGGTAATCAGGGTAACCAAGGTAATCAAGGTCGTCAAGGTGATACAGGTCCACAAGGTAACCAGGGCAACCAAGGTAATCAAGGAAATCAAGGTGATATAGGACCACAAGGTGATTTTGGTCCACAGGGTAATCAAGGTAACCAGGGTAATCAAGGCCGTCAAGGTCCACAAGGACGTCAAGGTGATTTTGGTCCACAAGGAAATCAAGGTAACCAAGGTAATCAGGGAAGACAAGGACCGCAAGGTCAAACAGGTCCACAAGGTAATCAAGGCAATCAAGGTAATCAGGGTAACCAAGGTAATCAAGGTCCAGTAGGACCACAAGGTGACCAAGGTGATACAGGTCCACAGGGTAACCAGGGAAATCAAGGAAGACAAGGTCCGCAGGGACGTCAAGGTAATACTGGCCCACAAGGAAATCAAGGTCCACATGGACCAACAGGCCCACAAGGTTATCAAGGTCGTCAAGGACCGAATGGACCACAAGGTGATATTGGACCACAAGGTGATACTGGAGCACAAGGTAATCAAGGAAACCAAGGTGATATAGGACCGCAAGGACCAATAGGACCGCTTGGACCTCAGGGAAATCAAGGTAATCAAGGAAATCAGGGCAGACAAGGTCCACAAGGAAATCAAGGACCACTTGGACCCCAAGGTAGCCAAGGTGATACAGGACCTCAAGGTAACCAAGGTAATCAGGGAAATCAAGGTAACCAAGGTAACCAAGGAAATCAAGGTCGTCAAGGTCCACAAGGTTCAGATGGTCCATTAGGCCCACAAGGTAACCAAGGTAGACAAGGTCCACAAGGTGAATCTGGAAATGTTGGTGCATTAGGTCCACAAGGACCTGAAGGTAATTTTGGTGGTGTAACATTTAAATTTACATTTTCAACCGTTACTAATTCAGAAGATCCTGGAACAGGAAAATTAGCATTAAACAATTCTACTCAGGATTCTTCTACATCAATACATGTAGATCAAGTTGATGGTACTGGTACAGATATAGAAAATTATTTAACTACGATAGACGATTCAACATCTTCAATAAAAGGTCATGTTAGAATATCTAATAGAACAGATCAATCGCAATACATATTATTTACTATTGCAAGTGTTAATGATGAAGCTGATTGGTACAAAATTGTTGGTTCTGTCGTTGAATCAAGTGAAACCAGTCCTTTTTCAGACGGTGAAGGAGTTATTGCAACATTTGCAAGAAC
>Ga0160423_10001170_pt1 | contig 21958 bp, 7 predicted proteins | sample CRUFie14St8metaG_FD_108191 | JGI IMG/M metagenome (GOLD analysis project Ga0160423, IMG submission 108191) | Marine microbial communities from the Costa Rica Dome - CRUD Field 142mm St8 metaG | ecosystem: Environmental > Aquatic > Marine > Oceanic > Photic zone | place: Costa Rica: the Eastern...
AAACACGCCGTTCTTTGCATTAAACAAAAATGTTTTCTTTTCCATTGCCATATTATGCTACCTTTCTCACGTTTTCGTCAATACCTTGCATGATGCAAAGACTGTATTTTGGATTTTCATCTTCACCTATTTCTGTAACAGCATGCGGTGTACCTAGTTTCATGTTGAACATTGCGCCTGGTTTTTCTTGAACCATGTGTGCATTGTCTTGTTCATCCCAATATTTAAAATGTGGTTTATCACTTGATAGGAACACTAATTTGAACATCCAATAACCACCATTGCTATCTTTGTGTCTTGGTATGTGATCACCTGCTTCATATTTGTTAATACAATAGTTCAGTCTGTCGGTCCATTTAATTGGAATAGTTTTAAAAATTGCTTCCCGCAGTTCTTGTGGCATAAAGTCTTGATGTATCTGTTTCAGTCTAGCATTGCCATAATCAGTTCTAAATGATTGTCCACCGTCACGTACACGAAATTTATCTTCGTGTTTTTTTACAAGTGTCATCACTTCATCTACATTAGACATATAATTTTCTATTAGGTTATACATTATGCTCCTGACACATACTCCCACGCAGTGCCTCCTGAATTCACTCTATAAATTAAATCATTATCTCTGGTTGGATTTTGCACTGAAGGTGTAACACCTGTTAATACTGTTACTGAACTTCCAATTGATACGCTGACAGCAGTAGTTGATGTTGCTATGGTATTTGCGTTCTGTGTGACACCAGCGATGTAAGCCTTGGTTAGTGGTCTCAAGTTTGCCACAGGAGCCAATGTTGTGAGTAAGTTTGCTACTGTACCTGCTCCTGTACCTGTTTTTGTTAAACCTGTTATATCTAAACTGAAATATAAATCTGCTTGTCTATCAACATATTGTTTAACTGCTTTTTCTGTAACCAATAATGAATTTGACGCAGAACTAAACACACCATTTGCATCACCTCCTAATGAACCATCTGTTGATACACCTGTTACTGTGATGCTTGAATCTGCAAAACCAATATTCGTTGCTTCAATTGTACCTATAGTTGCAGTGCCAGGTATGGATACTGTGCCAGTGCCTGAACCTGCTAACACTAGATCATCGTTTGATTTTGCCGCTCTAATTTCATTATCGTCAAACAGTATAGCATCATCTACTATAACATTTCCTGTACCAGCCGCTTTAATTTGTAAATTATCATTTGAATTATTTGCTCTTATTTCATTTTCAATAATTGAAACACTTCCTATAGTGAGAGTGTCACCTTCAAAGTTTCCAACAATAGTTGCTTTACTTGAATCAGTTACTGATGTTGCCGTAGCCGCCGAAGTTGTCAGCATAGCCTGAAATTTATCAAGTCCTTCGTTCCAGTAAAATACTGCGGCATTGCCTGCTGAACCACGTTGTATATAGATGCCTGCATCAACATCTCCGCCTGATGAACTTCTATTAAGTTCTAACAATGGATCTTCTATTGTCATGTTTGTTGTTTCAACGGATGTAGTTGTGCCTTTAACTTGTAAATTACCGTTGACGATAACATCTGCAGTTGCACCATCAATGGTCATTGCAGTTGTATCTGATCCACCATCATTAATATTAAACTTAATATCGCCATCGGAAGTTGAATTTTTAATTGTAACATCTGAACCTGATACTGAAATGTTAAAGTCTGAATCTATCCCAACTGTAAATCCTGTATCATTTAGCACACCTAGTGTGCCTGATGTTGTATCGTTTGCGTCTGATCTTAAAAAGGATGCACTATCAATATTGTCTAATGTGTCGGCGTTTGTTGCTGTGCCATGTATTTTGTATCCAGTTGCTAAATTAATACCCAACCCAAATGATGCTGAACCAAATCCTGTTGGAGTTGTATTTGCTGTGAAAGCCGTGGTAGTAGCAATAGCAAATCTTGTTCCTTTGTTGTAAATGCTGGCTACCTTTTGAGTTGAAGCAACATTGTCTGTAATTGAATCCTGTAAAAATCCTGCTTTGCCATCTACCGTAGAAAATATTGGGCCAATTAAATCGAAAGCCGCACCATCATACATGTAAAGTTGATCATTAGTAGTATCGTTCCATAACATGCCAGTTGATAAACCTGTGGAAGGTTCAGATGAAGAACTTTCTACTCCAACATTTACCCAAGCAGTGCCAGTGTATACTTTGAGTCTGTCGTTGGTTTTATCCCACCAAAGTTCACCTTCAATTGGTGCACTTGGTGCCGTTGCTGAACTTGAGTTTTCAAGTAACTTTACAAGGTTTTCGTTGAATGCTTCTCCGTAGGATTGATAGTTTCTACCTATCAATGAAACTGACGTAGTCGTATCTAAAACACCGTCATTAACGGTTGCTACTATTGATCCATCTGTTTTGTTTATTGTGTATGCCATTGTAGTCTATTTATCGCTCCTTAACTTTCCACGAAGTTGGTTAAAGACTGCACTCTCACTGTGTAGTCAATTTGTATTAATCTGTTTAATGATTTCTGCACTGGATGAAACACCACGTGGGTCAATAATTTGCCCTGTCCTGCACCTGATCCTGAATATGAATACAATGCTAATTCATCAAATACAAATGAATCTGTAAATGTTGTAGTGTTATCAAATGCTGACTGTCCTGCAGGTTCACCATAATCTAATAAGCAAGTACACACAATATCTGAATACACATTGCCAGAAGTGTGTCTTACTTCTATTTTGTTACGGGTAGCGTCTGTGTTAGCCGCTGAAAGATCGTTCATTGTTTTAAAATATGTTTCATTATATAGGGCCGCATTAGATCCTGAATTATTTGGCGTCAAATACGTTATTACCCCAGTTGCGTCAACTGATGTGCCACCATTCCCAAAATGCATTTCTTCAATATAACCATCGGATCTATTTGCTATAGACTTTGCAAGTGCTTCTGAAAAGTTTTCGTAATGTATTGCATTACGTTTATCAACATAAACTTCATTTGATTCAGGGTCAAATATTTTGATATGACCTTCAATCAATACGCCTGATTGTTCATCAACTGGTTTTTGCTTTTGTTCTGTGTTGTCTGTCATTTTGTTAATATGTCCATATATTTATTAAGGTAGTTTTGTAGGACTATTAAGCAAAAATGTTGCTTCTGGTCCTGTTGCTCCTTGAATCCCTTTTCCGTCACCTGCAGTGCTTGTTCCTTGGTTTACCCACACACGGCCAGTCTTACGCACTATCTCAACTTTACGTCCACTTGCTGGTGCAGTACTAAATGTAATTGTAGCATTTTCACCATCAAAAGTAAAGCCTGATGTTATTTTTGTGCCACCTACAAATACTGTAACGTCTGCGCCATCTGAACGTGGAACAAATGCAGTTGAATCAGAATCAAACAGTGCAAATGCTGTAGTTAACCCATCTGCTATATGTGAACAGATTGTAGTTGTATCTGAATAACCTGGCACTGTTTGTGATGTGCCTGCATCTACAACTTCAGTCCCAATTGGATGATTGTTTAGTGCTCCAGTACCTAGGGTGCCTCTCATTAATTGTCCTAGACTATTTTCTCCTAAATCACGTGTAAAATAAGTGATTCTTTCTTTGTTTATAAACACAACACCTGGCAGGTTGTTGTCTGGATCTGGTGCAGGTAATATACTTGCATCATTCACAAACATTTCACTATCAGTAATTTTCAATGCTTTTGCTAATTTAGTATTGCTTGAATCTGCTATTCGTTTGTAGTGTGTTCTGTTAATCATGTCTTTGAAAACTCTGTATCCTATTGCCTCTGTGGTCTTGGTTGTATCAATTGATGTTACAACAATAATATCTGAGTTACTATAAGATGTTCTTGGAATATGAATTTTATTATTTTTTATAATATAATCTGTGCCTGCAATCTGCATGTCACCATTGTATGTTACCCACAAATAATCAGTGTTAGTTGGCGTTCTAGATAAAGTGTAAAATCCTCCCCTGTTTGAATCTACTTGTGCTACTGGAGTATCAAATCCTAATTTGTAAACATAAACTGTGTTGCCTCCTGATGCACCTGTGGCTGTCAAGTTTACAGTAGTGCCACTTAGACTGACATCAAATGTTGCAAGTTGATTGTCTGACACATGTCCATATTGTGTGTGATTAATATTTGCTGTTTTTCCTGCAACATGTATGGTAGCAAATTCAAAATCATTTATAGTAGAGTCATTTGCACTTTCTACCAACACTTGATAGTATGCACCATCAAATTCACTTGAAGTAAGATCAAATGTATCTAAAGTTACTGAAGACGTGTCTAATGTTTGTGAAGCAATAAACTCAATGCCCACGTTGTTAGTAGTTGCAGTTGAACTGCCAAGTTTTGAAACAATTCCAAACACGCCTACACTTGTTGAAGTTGAATTAACAATTTTTAAACTTAACGTTGAAGAAGCATGAGTTACAGTAAATGTATTTCTGGATGCGGAACCATCGGCTCCTACGGCATTGTAAACATTTATTGTAGGAGTTGATCCATTAAATCCTATTGTAATTTGTGAAGACTCAACACTTGTTCCATCGCTCACAGCAACAAATATTTCTGCTCCTCTAAAAATACTTGTGTCTAATTCGAATATAGTTTGAGAAGTTGACCCATTTGAGGTGTATTGCTTTGTAAATGATTCTTGATTAGAACTTAATGGAGACTCTGCATTTGTGTCAGTGCTTAGAACTGCCATTCTGTGTGCTTTAATTTTTGTTACATTGTCGAGTGCTGTCGCTGTAAGGCTCACTGATCCTGATGTAATACTAGATGTATAAGAAACAAAATCGGTTGTGCCTGTTGCATGAACAGTTCCGTAGTTGGTACTACTAACATTATTTCCATCCGTAGTAACTGTAACTTGATCAACTTGAATGTTATCGTTTATATCAGTAGCAACAACAAAATATTGTGCAGAATTAATTGTTTCAGCACTGAAAGTATCAATAACTGTGCCTGAACTAGTCACAGGATCTTTTGTAATTAAAGTTTGATAAGTTCCTAATGATGCATCAACTAGATTCGAACCTTTGAATATTTCTGTTCTTATTCCTAGTAAGTCATGATTTGTAAATGACGTTACTCTTATCTCATCATTTTCTGACCCAAAAGATGTCAAAGTCAAATTGCTTCCTTCAATGAGATAATCGTGTCCTATCTTGACTACAATAGCAATCCCATCACCTGGATTTGGTCTTGTGTTGAAAAATATTACTCCTGTACCAGTTACCGAGGCACTATCTGCTGTTACATTGTTTTGATCTGCAGTATCATCAGATTGATCTGCTGTAATACCTAAACTGTTAAAGAACCAATCAACACCAAATGTTTGTCTACTTCCATTCAAATAAACTTCTACATCTGAGCCACTTGGAGTAGTTGCTGTATTAATAGTAGTAGGAACGTTAAATGCAAATGTGCTTCCATCTCCTTGATAGTATGCTGTATCTGGTGGATTTAATCTTTCCCCATTTCTTTCCACAATCACTGTATTGTGCAATGGACCAAACTCTGCAGGAGTTTGTGACAAAGCAAAAGTTTTTGTAGAACCATCTGCTTTAATTGTTTGTGTGTTAACTTGTGAATATGTTTGTTCTCCTGCATCACCATCAAATATTGTAATTTGTATTGTTGATCCACTTGCAGGTGCAGAAGATAAAGTAACATCAGTACTTGCACTATCCGATCCTTCTGATAAAGTTGCTGTAGTCACCACACCATTCACAGTTACAAATGCAGTCTTACTTAAATTCACTGTGCTGTCAGCAAGTGCAAACGGAATAGGTAAATTAAATACCGCAGTGGTTCCATCTCCTGTAAAGTTTCTTTTAATAGATATTTTAGATCCGCTTATACTAAAACTTTGAATTGTAATCAATTGTCCACTTGCTGGTGCACTAGTAAACACCACTGTGTTGTTTGCACCAATAGAATAATCTGTTGATGAATCATTTTTGATTCTACGTCTCAAATTACCATCTACCCAAACAAACACACCATCAACGTCAGATGGCGTTTGTCCTATAGCAAACGTTGTAGTTGAGCCATCTCCTATATGACTGTTGGTTCTCATGATAGGTGAACCTTGTGAAGGATTAGTAAACACCTTCATGTCTAAAGTATCAAAAGTAGACCCAGGCATTACTTCTTCTGGTGCGTGAGATGAATATTCGTCAACAAATGCATTGCCTTCACTTACTACATCAGTTGGCCTTGTGCCAGCCAAACTATTTGTAAATCCAACACCGTCAACATATTTGTCTAGACCTAATTCATAGGATGGTGTTGCTATGCCATCTTCATCGATTATCTGTCCATCATATGGCACTGCATCATATGGTGCTTTATCATACGTGGCTTCTGTATCAAACTGTGGACCTAAAACTTTGGTTCCAGGATATTCAAGTCCGCTCATTAATTGTCCATATAACACTGTGCTTGAATCTTGTACTCCAGGCATTCCTGCTGAAGTTGAATAGTATGCTTTGATGTAATCAACTGCACTCCATTCTTCTAAATAATCAGTGAGTGTTGGTGTAGTTGAACTATCAGATAATGTTACTGCATCTGTAAATTGTTTGCCTGATGTAAATTGTTGTAAAACTTTATAAATGTCATTGCCAAATCTAATATTGTTTCCTGTGTAAGTCGTTTCTGCTTTCCACTCTGATATTGTGTCATTAACAATAATATTGTTCCCAGATACTCTGTTGAACTGAAGTGTTGTGTTTATTTGCCTAATTTTATCATTGTCAATAACTGGATATAATTTTGCGGCAATGCCAGTTGAATCTTCTCTGCCTCCACCACTCAAAGTTAGAGTTGGTGTAGTAGTGTATCCAGAACCACCGTTCGTAACAATTATTTTATTAATAGCACCGTTTGAAACGTAAGCAGTTGCTTTTGCACCTGTGCCTCCACCGCCAGATATTGTAATGATTGGCGCTTCTGTATATCCGCTACCACCATCTGCTATTAATATCTTTAATAGGCTTAATTTGTAATTGTCTTTATAAATTTTACTTGGGTTGAGTGTGTATCTTGTGTCAAATGCAGAGTTATTCACATCAGGGGTATCATACTGTTCTGTGCTTGTATTCCAATATGAAGCATTGTCAAAGTCTGTAACATCTGATCCAAATGTATCTGATTTAGCATAATTTACTCTGTATTGTCTTACCTTTGTATGGAATGGTTTTACTTCATCAATATATTGTAAAAGTGCTTCTTGTTGATCTGGTTTATAAGTTGGATCAGTTGATAAATTTTTTAAATCATTTTCAACTGTCAAGAAAGATGTTTTTATTGCCCAATCAATGTAGAGTTGTTCAGCCAAAATTTGTTGCAAACAATAGAACCAAAGTTTATTGTATTCTTCTTCTAAATCATCTTGATATATGTCGTCAAATATTCCAGTTAAAATGTTTTGTAACTCAGTAATAGGCTGTTGATCATAGTTTAATTGATCAAATGTATCACTGTCATATCCTAAAGCATTGTCTTTGTATGAATAAGCACTTTCTTTTATTTGAATTGTGCCACTGCCTAGGCCTATTTCTTTGTATTTTGCTGTGTCTATTTTTTCAAGCAATCTAAAATTACCGTCAAATGATGCATTTACTTTAACAATTTCACCTACATCTACCTTTGAATCATTTGGCAAAACATCGTTCTCTGTGCTTAATTTAAAATTAATTAAAGTATCTTTACTGTATCCAGAGGCGTACCAATCTGCATACGTCCAATATTGCGTGGTATCAAATGTTTGCACAAATGTTCTTGTGAATGTATTGTTTGATTGATAAGTGTAAATTGCCCAATAGCCATTTGAATCAGAATCTGTTGCTACCAAAACTCTAGTTCCTGTATCTAGTGTTGGTGTGTTAAATTTATTAAGATAGTTTAGTTCAGTAATATCTGCAACCTTTATGTCATATTCATTTGATGCCGCAGTAGGTTGTTCGTCTTTAAGTAAAAAGTTTTTTAAATTTTTTGTTGATACAATCTTTTGTTTGATCAATACATTGTTGATGTTTTCTATCACTGCTGTCAGTACTATGGTTCTGTTTTGTATCATGGACTGACCATCTTCTACTCCATATTTTTGTGTATTTGAAAAAGTAGTATTTGGTATGTTATTACCAAATTTGTCTCTACCCACTAGTGAATCAATAAGTTTTTGTTTCAATATTGTGTTAGGTTTAGATTTTGTATCACCTTCTTTAACAATTAACCATTCATCGTGTTTTGGACTTGGATCATCAACTGTACTCCATTCAACGTGATGCACAATGTTGCCATTGTCTAATAATGGATCAACGTTCACATAAGACACTGCATTGTTTTTAATAAATGCATTGTAAACATAACCATTGCCTATTGGATCTTCAATAAGTTTTTGAACTGTTAGAGCATCTAAAGTTCTATTTGGTACGTTAGGTACATCTACTTTATCTCGGACCCAGTAATAATATCTAGTAACAAGAGATTGAGTTTCAGCATCTATAAAAGTATTGGTTGAATAATACCTTGTGTTGATTGCAATGCCAGAGTAACCTTGTACTCCATTGGCTGAATTGTTATTGTAAGTGTCTGGAGCCACATCTGATTCTATCCATTCAAACACATCTACTGTCGCACCAGGAAAAAGTTTGCCCCAATTATTATTTCTATACTCTAATGTGCCTTGTTCATACCATGTATAGATTAATTTTTTTGTGTTTAACCAAAGTTCACCAACATGCTCTCTCCCCCATGCTCTATTGTAATCTAAAGTAGGTGCCGCGGCAGTTTGTGCATTTATTGAATCAGCATCTGTTCCTTCTAAAACTAAATTGTTGTAACTTGCTGGATCATGATCCGATATAAATTTTAATTCACTACTTGCTGGTCCAGGCAATTTTCCTTTAATTGGATCTATCCAATCTATAAATCCAACTGTTTTATTAGAATTTACATTGAAGAAATAGTTTTGTTGAAGTGCATATGGATCTACAAGATCTTCTTGTTGTGAAATAATTTCCCAACCTTTAGTTGTTGAAGTTCCCTTGTTGTATTCTGCCATTAATCCGCTGTTAACTGCTTTTGTGTCATCAAATGGAGCACCAACAAATACACCAGCATTGCTGACTGATAGTCCAGTACCAAACTTATCACCAGCATCTACTGTGTTTGATTCTAGTTGTTGATCCAAAGCAAAATAATTTCCATACATGCCATACACTCTAGCAGTTCCTGATTCTGATTGTGGATCTATAAACCTTGTAGTGTCAAAATCAAAAGTAGTTTCAGTTAGAAGTGTTGACCCATCGGCCTTGAATTTGTCGAAAGTAATATTTTTGTTGCCTGATGCATTTTTACTTGACACTGCTAAGACATCTGTAACTGGGTTCATAGTTACAAGTTCACCATATCTGCTATACTCACTTGGTGCATTAGAATCGATTGTTTGTTGTTGTGTGTATCTGTACACATCAAATACTGTGTTTGACTTAGGTGCTTCACTAAAAGTAATGTTTGATGTTGATCCATCTACTGAATAACTTCTTCCAGATGCAGAATTATCTGCAGAAATAACTGATGTATCAGCAGTTTCTAAATTACTATCTGCATTACCCCCACCTGGTGTGCTCCAAGTCGTTGTACTATCTGCGGCAGTTTCAAACACTCCTATTTGATCTTCAGCAATAGGACTGAAACTCAAACTGAATGATGTTGTAGATCCATCTGCTGTAAATGATTCTATGCTTTGTTTGTAATAATATACTCTACCTGTGTCTGGTGCTCCTGTTGGATTATATCCAGGTGCTCCAACTACAATTTTTGTAGCATCCGTGTTCATTGTAATAGATGATCCAAATTCAAGATCAGCCTGTTGAACGCTAGGTAATAATTTTGCAATTTGGACAAATTTTCCATTGTCATTTGCATACACAAACACAGCACCAACATTTGAAGTTGCTCCAGTTCCTAATGTAGAATGGAAAGGGGCCCCAACTGCAAAAATTTGTCCTGTCTTATCAACAGCAACACTTGATCCAAATTTAGCACCTGCCAATGCTTCTGCATCTTGTATGCTTCCAAAATAATCATATAGCAAAGTAGTTGAATTGTATTTGTAAACTTCTGCTCTGCCTTTGTTTGATTCAGAACCAGGCACACCAAACACAGCATAGTTGCCATCTCCAGACAATGCAACTGAAGATCCAAAATTTTCATTTGCCGCAGGTGGGTTGCCTGTGACTGTTTGCACGACTGCCCATGTGCCACTTGCGTCTTTGTTTAATATTTCTGCATATCCTTCACCACTCAGTGTAGTTTCTGCTGACGCAACAAAGCCAACTATCTCAGTAGAGCCATCAGTGCTTGTGCCAGTGACCTGATAATCTGTGCCAAGGATTGTGTCAGTTTCAATTGCTAACACATAAGTTGAACTGTTCCAAGATTTCACTGTGCCTGATCCAACTAATGAACTAGATGCATTGTAAATTTTTACTGTAGTGTTAACTTTGAAATCTAAAGTAGAACTAAAGTCACCACCATCTAGTGTAACCACTTTAACAAATCCAGAGGCAAATGGTGCAGAGACTAACAACCTATCTTCATTGTTATGTGCTAGTGCTAACGCATGTCCATATCTGTCAAATTCTGTTTTTTTGGTCGCACTTGAATTTTCAGTTGATGTTGCTGACTCTTCTATGGTCATTGCAATATCACTTTCAATTGATTGCACTGTGTATTTTAAACTAGAAGCAGTAATAATTCTATCTCCTGCTTTTAATTCTTCGGTAAACAAAGTATTGTTTCCTGTGACCGAACTACTTCCTGATGTAAATGAATATGTTCCATTTAAGTTTGTAGATGCATTACTCACATGTGATGGATTTATAGTGAATGTGCTTGTAAATTGTCCGTTATCACTACGTGTCTCAAGATGTAATTTTCCTCCTTGATCTCCAGGAGCGCCTACCCAAACGTTTCTACCTGTGGCGTCTGCCGCAATGGAATGGCCATATTCACTAAATGCTTGTCTATTGATGTCATACTGCGTTATTTTTTCTTTGTATGGTAATGTGTTTTGATAGTTTACCCAACGTTTAGTGTAATCAGTTTCATAATTGTTTGTAACTGAAACAATATCATTTTTTCTCCAACCTCTCAAAGGAGCAGACGTGTTTATAAATGATGTGTCTGTAAGTTTAAGTGAAACTAATTTTAACAGATTACCGGACTTTAACATTGATGACCCATCACCTTCTGGTAACTTCTCAGCCAGTTTCACAGAAAATTCATTAGGAGCATCTACTGTGCTGTCCATTGTTGCTAAATCAGGAATCTGATATATTCCGTCTATAGATGCATCAACGTCTCTTATTAATACTAAATCATCTTTTGCAAGTCCATGCGGCTTGTCTGTTGTAAGTCTTACTTGATCTTCACCAAGTAAAGTTGAGCCATCATCTTCATATTTGTCAAACCTGCTGATCTTGATTCCTGTTTCAGTAACTCTATATAGGTTCCATTGATTGGTCAAATCTTTTGCTACCCAGATTGTTGTGCCTACCACATAAGTTGAAGCCGCTACATCACCAATAAGTTCATTGATATCTATTTTAGCCACATTGACATATTCGCTGTTGATAGGTCCTGCATTCTTGAACTTGAACACAGACAAATGTGAATTAAGTCCTTGATGCACTGAGTGATCATAATTTTTAAATGGTGTGCCTACATAATTGCTAGGCTCAATTCTTAAATTATTTTTTGTAATTTGCACAGCAGGATCGTCTGTTGTAAGTGTGTTGCCGTCTAAAAGTTTCAACAGTTGTGGATTTTCACCAAACGAATTTTTGTTTAGTCCAAACTCTATATCTTCTTGTGTTCTTCTTCCACCATATCCACCTGTTCTAAACGCCCATTCTTCATACACATTGTATTTGTTAGTTTCACTTGCTCTAAATTGTGCGTTTAACAATTTTGTAATAGAATTTATTGTTCCTTTTTCACGTATAAATCCTTGATAAAACTTGTATTGCGAACTTTCGTCCATACCTAAATCTTCTAAATAGCCTCTTGGTTGATAACCAATTAGATGCCTTGCTAAAGTTTGCTGACCTTCATCGAAATTGTCTGAATCTAAATTATAGAAATCCTCAAACTGTGCAGATTTATAATCAAAGTTAGGAAGTAAAGCACTTTGTGGAGCAACATCTTTAAGATTCCAATCAAGATTGTTAAATTTAGTTTTTCCTGCGTGTCGTTTTTTAGCAACATAAAATTTTGCTTGATATTTTACAACATCTCCTACGTTGTAATCTTTGTCTGACATCCAATCTTCAATTTTTGCTTCGTCAAAAACAAATCCAGGAGCAAACAAGTCACCATTCCAATCTGAAGTTTTGAATCCAGTAAGTTTTAATCGCTCTTGCCTAAATCCTAGTGCTGGGTCATACAATATATCAGAGAACACAGTTGAATTGTCAAACAATATTACATGCTCTTTTTGTATGATGTTAAATTTTGCAAAATATATTCCATCTTCGTCAGGCCTTGTTGTAAGGTTAGTAGTATTTCCTTGTCTATTCATGTTAATATTTTGTAATGGAATACTTGTACCTTCCTGCTGTGACACCAAATATCCTTCATATGGATTGATCAATGTGTCTACCACACCGTTAGCATTTTCGTAAGTAATAGATTCAGATGCAGGCGATAGTGATATCACTGTGCCTACTGCCCAATTTTGAGTTGACCAAAATAAAAATTCTTTTATGCTTAGAGTCCAATCAGTATTTGTGTTTAGATCTCTTGAATAACCATCAAAAACAAATCCTTGGGTCTTAAGATATTGTTCATAACCTTGTATAAAGTTAGCAACTTCTTGCCTTGTCTTATATTCAGTTCCATAAGGCACAAGTTTTACAGATGTTCTAAATTCTGTGTACTTGGCAACTTGAATGCCGCCAATTAAAGGAAGTGCTGAGCCAATTTCTTTAAGATTTGTTTCTTCAAAACTGTCACCAGCAGTAAAGGTTGTATTAACACGGTAAAATGCATTGCCATTTTTAACAATAGAACCTGCAACATAAAAACCATTTGGCTGCCATTCAAAAAATTCTTCTGAACTTTGTCCTACAGCAATGTTATTACTTGCTTGACTTTTTATTGGCTCATTAATTTTAAATGATCTTTGTGTAGGATCATAGCCTATAACTTTGTATCCGTTTGCTGTTTTTTGTACTATGACTCCAGAGTATGCAGAAGTTTCAACTGGCGTGCTTTGATGTAAAAATATTTTGTAATTTTCTTCAGGAATAAACACTTTGTTTGATGTTGATCCTGGAGAAACTGAATCTGCAATTACTTTCAAATTGGTTTTATCTGAAAATCCTGCTAGTCTGTATCCAAGGTTTAGTTTCAATTTGCCTACTGGCTCGGTAAAGTTATTTTTTATATCTAAATTTTTTCCTTTTAGGTATTCAACAATCATTACATGATAACCTGTTGCAAAATATTCCTGTGATACACCATCGCTGTCTTTATATGTGCCAGCATAATATACAAAGTCTTTTGGTTGCACCGCAGTGCCAGTCTCATTATAAATGTATTGTCCTGTTGGATTTTGATATATTCTTGCAGTATCCCATAATGTTCCGAAGTATCTTGCAGGTGAAGTAAGAGCAGATATTATTTGCTGTGCAAATGGCCAATCGGAAGATCTTCTCCATGCTGTTTCAGCCGGAGCATTATCTCCTGCTTTGAAATCAAGTTTCATTTCGCTTTGACTTGCAATAATTCTATCTACTATAAAATCATTTGGCGGACGCAAGTTGCCTTGACTATCAACTGGAAGATAATCTGTTAGATCTCTTCTTGTGTATTTGGTATAATTTCCTTTTCTATCTCCTTGATTAATGTGTCCTTTTTCAAGGTCATTCCATAAAATATCGTTGCCAGACGTATATGGAGCAGAACCATATCGTGAATCCCACCAAGTTGGTTTTTCTGCGAAGCCTAACATTTCCCATGGATGTGTGTGTGGACGATCAGTATCATACATGTCTTTGTATATCCCACGCCAATATCCTTTAAGTGTTTGCCCTGTTAGTCTTGATCCTACTTGTCCATAGTTCCATGTAAATGAATCTTCAGCGTCGAAAAGATTGTGAGACGTATAATCAATCTGATTGTCACCTGTCCAATCTAAGAACAATTTGCTTTCTATCTCAGTCCACTCACTTTTTGTCCATGGAGAAAATCTAAAATCCCCAGGACGACCATATAGATCATGTAAGTTTTTTTCGTCGTATGTAACTTTGATATTATTGTAAATTCTTTTTTCAAGTTCAAGCAACAAGTCATCTCTAATATCGCCATATGCTTTTGTAAGTGATCCATCATGTCCTTGTATTACTTCCACCGCTGTTGAATCATTCACTTGATTTCTATATGTGTTGTCAACATACTTGCTTGGTTTGTAGGCAGGATATAATCCTAACTTTGATGGAGTAGGAGGAATGTGACTACCATCAGTGTCTGCATATTCTCTTATCTCAATTTTGTCTCCAATTGTGAAACTATAATCAGTTGTAAAAGTTATTGTTGCACTTGTTTTATCAAATGTATAATCTGCTCCATGAACTGCTTGAACATCATTTACCCAAACATACACAGCATTATCACTTAGTGTTGTTTTATCAAAAACAGCACTCAATCCATAAGTCTTATTGCTATTGTCACTTACTGTATAAGATAGTTTTGTAAAGTTTTCACTCCATCCTATCATGTCTGAGTGATAAAATGCAAATTCTTCTGATTTGTTTGCACTTACTAGTTTGATGATAGCATCGACTTTGTCACGCACTGTGCCATCTGGAGCATTATCAATATTTTTAATAAATGATTGTTTAAATTTTGCATATTCTTTCGATACAAATTTTGTTGCAGAATAAAAGTTTGCATTTGGATGTGTCAGTAAAAACGTTGCTAAAGGAATAGATCCTGAATGTTGCATGATTCTTCTGCCGTATTTTTTTGTTTCATGCAAGTCTTTTAAATTAGTAGATCCTGGTTGCGTGCCTGTAAAGCCTGGCAAATCTTCTGTAATGCTTAACACATGATTGTTTAACTCTCCTAAAGTCAAAGTCTCTACAGCGTCATTCAATCCGTTTCTTTCTAAGTTATCTGGTACCTCATAATATCCATTTTTGTTTTTTGTTGAGTATGGTGCATAAGTTTCAAAAACAATTTTATCACCTATTGTTCTACTTTTAATAAACTGTACAAATTTGCTTTTGTCTTTTGTAATAATTGTATAATCAGTGGTAGATGTTTTCTTAACATTGTTTACAAACACATCTATTTCCAAATCTGTTACATCAGATATGTTATCAAACGTTTTAAGTTTGAAAGTTTTAAGTTCATCTTTGACCACAATCACATCTATGACTCTTTGTTTTGTAAGAAGATTTTGTTTAGTCCAACCGTTTCTTAATTGTGTGGTAACAGTGTTATTTACGGTGCTGTCAACACCTACTTCAACATCAATGATGTTTTGCTTATAGTATGCAGACTTTGTAAAAATAGTGTTCTTTTGAGCGTTTGTTACATCCAAATATGTAACTTTGTCAGTGCTCAAAGTGTTGTTGAAAACAATATCTGCAACTGTGCCAAAGTTTTCATACTTAATTTTTATTCCATATTCTGTGTCATTGGTGCCTGTAGTAGATTGTGCAACTTCAAATAATGTAGTGCCTACAAATGATGATGCAGAATAAGTTGTAGTGTCAGTTAATGCAGTGCCTGAACTATTGAACAGATCAAACAATGGAGCCTGTTGTACTTTAGTTTTTTGTTGGCACTCTACCCAAGACGTTCCGTTGAATCTATACTGTTTGCCTTTGCTATTTGTACCTGCTTCAACAATTACTGTGTTTCCTTCTACAGGTTGTTCTGCCAAAGCAAGATCTAAATACACAACATCTGTGCTATCCACATTCACAAATGTCACTTCATAAATGTTACTTTTGACATCACCATCAGTGTCATTCTGGAATATTACTCTATCACCTTGTTTGAGTTCAACACCATCAATAAAATGTCCTAAACTGCCATTAACAAAACTAAATGCATCAGATGTTGCAGTCTCAATAGCACGGACAGAACGTAACCCTACATTTCCATAATTGAATAATTGTATGTTGCCTTCAAATTGCACGATTGGTCTTTTGGCTCTCTGAGTTTGATCTAGATTGACTGTGTGCCCGTTATACGTTGCTGTGTTTGTGAGCACCGACTCATGAAACCATCTGTTGGACCTTGACCATGCATTAAAGTCTTTTGAATTTCTGTTGATAGTAAAATAGTCTTTTTTGACAGGCACATCACTTCCTGCATCCCATGGATCTTGATCAAAGTTTTGTGTCCCGTCTTGGTCCCAAACTACAGTTGATGTTGCTTCTGAAAATTCTTCAGGTACTATCATCCTTGCAGTATCAACAAGTACAATTTCATTGCCCACACCTTCAACATAATATTCTTTGTTTTTATATGCCGCTGGTATTGTGCCTGCAAATTTAATTTTAAGTCCATTTTCAAATACAACTGATGCTTCGGTAGTGTAATCTTTTTTGCCTAATATTTCTGTAGTAATATCAACCGTCGTGAATCCATCCTCAAGATCTTCAATTAAAATATTTCCTTGCATTGATGAGTGATTGCCGCAGGCATAAAAAAGTATGTCTGGCAGGTCACTGCTTACATCTGCTTTAGGCACTGTGAACGTAACTGTCCCTACATCTGCGCCATTGTTGTCAACAAAATCATCTTCATATTGTAATGTTGATCCGTCTACTTTAGATGTTTTAATGTAAAAAGGATGTCCTTTTGCATTTACTTCAAATTTATATGTGTTGCCTCTGTATAAAGTTAGTGTTGGATTATCGCCTGTGTATCCACTAAAATTGTATGCTCCTGCGGCATTGTTCTTAACTTTTATTGTGCTTGTACTTCCTGGTTTTGAAATATCAACCTGCACAACACTCGGCCCTGTTGGCACCCAATAGTAGTTTCTATAATTTACAAGTGCGTCAATGTCTACTGGCATACCCCATGAATGACTTTGTTGATTGAAAAGTCTATCATGATTGCTTTTGTTTCCGCCAAGAAATTCTATTTGATTAACAAGATCATTATATGTGCCAAAGTATTCAACTGTACCATCATCTTTGACATAGTTGACACTTGGTTCTAGTTGGTAGTTTTGTCTGTCACTATTAAGTTCTGTAAAATAAGTGTCAGTTGGTCTAAAACTAGGTCCTTTCTTAGATCCTACAAATCCACTTATTTTTTCTAGTTCACCTTTTTGTGTCCATTGATCTAACGTTGCATTTAAAAACTTTTTATTACGTTCAGTTTGAAAAACTTCAGGTAACAGTTGAGTTGTAGTTCTCGAAACTGTTGGCATGATTAATACCCGCCGGAACTAGATGAACTTGAACTAGAACTTGAAGAACTTGATCCACCACTATATGACGTTGAAGAAGATGTTGTTGTGGTTGTAGTGCTAGTCCCTGAACTACCACCAGTTGTTGCTGACACTGTGTCAGCAGTTGTGGTAGCAGATGTTATCACTGTTCCACTTGCTTTTATGTTTCCTTGTGAGATGCTATTGATTATTTCTACATTGTCTACAGTGGCACCACTGATGAATATTTCATCTGAGTTAGATTCAATTTGGAACAATGATCCAAAAGCAGTATCCTGTTTGTTAGGAACAATTACAATTGAACTTATTTGCGGAGCAAGTGAGTTATGAATGTAAGTTGAAAGTTCGGTGTAGAAAAATGAATCACCAAATGTCCAATTTTCAATAGCAAAGTAATTGTTAATTGCGTTTATTACCTGCGTCTTGATATCACTATCAGTTATTGTTAGGTCTTTATTTTTGATTACTTTAAATGTTGCTTGTAAGTTGTTGTCAGCATTTGGACCAAATAATAATTTATATTTGACAGGTCTATAAACAATTTCGTCTGATACATTCTTAAATTCACTCAATGTTGGATTGTAAGATGTTCTTAAGGATGCAGTTGTTGGAGCAGGTGGAATACTTCCCACTTGTCCATTGAATATCCAACTTCTATATTCTGTGTCATATGCAGTTGTGAGAATATGTAAATCAATTAGATTACTTACACTAGGATCAATTCTTCTGTCATATCTTGCCGCGTGTTCATAATTGTAATTTAAGTTATCTCTTCCAAGTGATGCCTTATATGTGTCAGATACATTTATTAAAGATCCTTTTGTAGAGTCATATTGTTGTATTGTACCTGCGTTGAAAAAATGAAATAATTGTCCATTGCTATACTGTGTAAGATCTAAACCTGACCCACCACTTGATAAAACAAAGTCTGTGCTTGGCACAACATCAAAGTAATCTGATGCCTTTGTTGTATCTTTTTTGAAATACACATATTTTGAACTTGTATTTTTATTTGGATCAACAACACTTGTAAAAAGATCAGGATTGTCTACTACACCATCATCATCTGTATCATTGAACGACACGGCTACTTCTCTGGTGTCATTAAATCCTGTTGAAAGCACTCTATTACCTACTATTGCAAAACTATAATCTTCTGCAAGTTGCACAGTAGAATCAGGCATAGTGTTAAACTTCAACACTTTAATTTGGTCTTGCACTATTTTGCCAGTAGAAGCATCAAATATTTTTTGATCTTCATCATAAAAAAATCTGTTTTTTGTTGCAGACCTAAACACATAATTTGTATTTCTAACTTTTATTGTGTACACATTGTTCGTTGCTGTAAATTGAAAAAGCCAACTTGCATCTTTATTTGCATCTGCCGTGCTACCTTGATCACCTAGGTTGAAAGCACTGTTTAATTTAATGTTTTCAGCATTTATAAACTGCCATGAACTGGTATCAACATTGTAAGTCAATCCAAATGTGTTGTAATTTTTAATTGCATCTATCAGTAAACTTTCTACAGACGTTGGAATGACTGTTGCATAGGTTGGAATAATTTCTTTAATGATTGCATTGCTAGGCACTTTATCTGATAGTGTAATTGGTCCTTTGCCATCAGTAAAATTGCCTTTTCCATAATTAGATCCATCTAATTTAACTTCAACAACTTTAGTCCACAATACTGATTGAGAGCCTGCGTGACCTGCCTGTCCTGCCATCAATGTACCATTAGCCATAAAATGTTGTCCTGCAGGTGGCTCAAATTTAATCAAAGCACCAGGCTTGATGTATTTTAAATTTGTTGTAGTAAAATTACCTACAGCAAGTGGTCCAGTCTCTTTGAAATAACCTGTATAAGTGTTTGTTGCTTCCGTGCTTAGATTCCAAGTGTAAGCAGTGCCTGTGTTTTGCCTTGTGTATGCATCATAATAAAAATCTCTTATTCCTACACTTTTAAGAAGGGGAGTAATGGTGTTGTTGATAATGCCTGTAATTTCAGATGTTGATGCAAAAGAAAAGGATGAAGTTGGCTCTGTCGTTTCTTTGTAAACCACACCTTCATCTGCAAAAATATTAGTAGAAGAATACGCTCCTGTTGGATCAATCAAATCGTAGTATCTTGAAATTCCAGATGCTGTTCTGTTGACTGCTTTTGTTTTTGCTATACCTTGAAACTGTGTTAGTGGCACTACTTGATAGTCTTCAGCAGTGGTCATTCTATTGTTGGCATAATAAGCCTGAGGTGCTTTAGTTTTGATATCTTCGTTTGATTCAGTTGCACTTGCATTGTCAACAGTTGTTACTAGATCCATAGTCAAGGTAACTGTGTTCACTTGTCCTTTAGCATTTCTATATTCTAACGATGCAGTTATGCCACGCATGTCTCTTGGTCTGATTGTGAAAGTTTGATTGATAGAACTTCTATAGTATGTTCTAAATAATCCATTTGGATTTTCTCCAAACACACCATCCGCAAACACAAGGTCAATGGCGTCACCTGCTCTAGTGTTTACACTGAATAATTTTCTAACTGATTCAGACAATGAATTATAAATCACGTTGTTTCCTGTTATTGCAGGAACCTTGGTCCATGCATTGTCTAATGTTCCATTTTCTGTAAGATCATACAACCAAACATCTGAATTATTAATGTTGTTTTTATCCACTGAAACTATTGTGTTAGGTGATGGATCTGTAACTGTGAATTCTGAAAATCCTAATTCACCTTGTTTAAACATCATAAAAAATCCTGTGTTTTCTGATTGGTTGCCTTTTCCATCTGCTCTGTATAAAAATCCAAATCTATTGCCAGGAATAGGAGATTCTTCATAGATATAATCTTGATTTCTGAATGTTGAACTTACTAATTCAAAAGGCATTGGTTGTGAATTAACAGTTCTTGTAAATTTAAGAATTGGCACATCTAAATTTGTACTTGCAAATTTATATTGTTGAGTGTTCACTCCTCCTATTGTGCCTTTAATTGCAGGTGAACCAAATTTTTGTGTGCCACTCAAGGTACCATTCAAGACTGCAATAAATTGTTCTAACCAATTTGTGTTTGTTGGATCATTCCAACCAATTATTTTATTTGATAAGTCTGTTCCTGCAGAATCTGTAATACCTTCTGTAGTGCTGATGCTTGTTACTTTTAAAAGTCCTGAACCTGCTTGGTTACGTTTTGGCACATAACTTAAAAGTCTTGCAAGTCTTAAAATTGAATCTCTTCTTTCTGCTGTGTCAATAAAGTTTTCTCTTGCATTTAGATCAGTTCTGAATGATAAATTCTGTCCAAGATATGCAATTAAATCAATAAGTGCAATATATTCTGATGATTCTATGTAATCATTGAAATCTTCTGGATAATTGTTTTGTAGATACTGTATCATAGTTCTGCGAATTGTGTCAAAATCATATGATAAGAAATCACTTTGCTGGAATGATCTATAGATCTTTTGCCAGTCTTGTGATATTAATAAACTATTCTGTCTATCTGTTGTGGCCATTTTATGTGTGTATTTATTTTAAGAATTAAGTGCGTAGTTATTAGTAGGATCCAGCACTTGCAACTGCAGAAGTATCTCCTGCTTGTATGGCATTAGATGTTACTTGTAGTCCTTGTTCCTGGTCAAAACCTAGCGTTAATGATTCTTTAATTTGATATGGCACATATAATAAGTCCAATGCAATACTGAGTCCATATTCTGCTTGAGTAACTGCCAATACTTCAAGCACCCATCTTGGATCTCTATCTACTATCTCAATTATATCCTCTTCAACTGCTTTACTGACTTCACTTGTAAAAGGCTCAAATAATAAGTCGTATATGATTGTGCCGTAATCAGGAAGTTCTAATTTTTCGCCTTTTTTAATATAGAGAGCATTTAACAAGTCTGTTCTTGCAAGTTCATAATCATACAGTGTGTTTGAGTCAAAATCTCTATTGACAGTAGAAAATCCTACATAAGTCTTTAGGTTGCGTGGAGATCCAATTTTGTCAGACGTTGTAGTTTTTGTTAGTTTTACCTTTGCCATATTATCCTGCGTTTACGTTTCCTGATCCATTAGCATGTGGATGAGCACAATCTGCCAAATCACCTTCTCTAATTACAAATTTTCCGCCTGCTTTAACAGTGCTTGAACTTTCATTTGTACTATTTGGAGCCGCGTGTATGCCTATGCCATGTCCTGCATGTGGACCATCACCTTTTACGTTGATGTCTACACCATTTACTTTTACATTACTAACTTGTCCGTTGGCTAATACACCTCCTTGTATATCGCTTACTCCTATTTTTGTTATTGCTGGCATGTTGTATTTAAGTCCTTGTACTCAAGTCATTTGCTGTTCGTTTGCTTTTAAACGGTTCTAAGTATTCTCTGTCAGTCCTATCTGCTGTAACTACATTCTGTGCCTTGTTTTCATGTAAACTCCATTCTTCATGCACTGGCACTCTTTTCATTATGCT
>Ga0160423_10001171_pt1 | contig 21931 bp, 13 predicted proteins | sample CRUFie14St8metaG_FD_108191 | JGI IMG/M metagenome (GOLD analysis project Ga0160423, IMG submission 108191) | Marine microbial communities from the Costa Rica Dome - CRUD Field 142mm St8 metaG | ecosystem: Environmental > Aquatic > Marine > Oceanic > Photic zone | place: Costa Rica: the Eastern...
ATCTACATCAAGCTCATTGGCACTGATTGTTGCATCTTGCTTTATTTTCACTCCTTGGTACCATCCACTTGCTGAAACGTTCTCTATCTCTACATCTGCCCAAATAGCATGGATACCAACAGATGCTCGATCAGATGACAAATATGGTCGAGAGAGATCAACAGATGATAGATAATGAGAACCCGAAAGAAAATCTAAACCAGAGGTAGAAGTAGATGAACCCGTGATAGTAATTGAAGAGAGATTTGATTCTACATTTCCAAAAATAGCTCCCTCTGATTCTGTTGACCAATTTGAGTGAGATGCATCGATAGATATCTGGCCAACAGCATCAAGAATTTGATTTGATACTTCGAGATTTACATCACTTAATTGGATTAATCCCTGACCACGAGCAACAATACCTTGAGTATAATTTAGGGCCGTAATATTGTGCAAATTTAGTGAACCTGAAACATCAAGATAGAACGCAGGAGTATTAGTAAAATTACCAAATGTGGTAACATCTTGAAGAGAACCTGAACTTAGATCTACTGAACGTAAAATGGTACCAAGGGAAGATTGTGAGTCAACGGTAACATTTGCAATATCTGCCCCATTTACTGAACTCCAATCAATACCTATACCATTTGTACCTGAAAATTCGACAGAGTGGAAAATTACGTTTGCTGTGCCTGATTGAGAAATACCAACATTTGAGTCATGAAGTGCTAAACTATCAACTTCAACAGTTGAACCCGGAGAAATCTGAATACCAACACCGATATCATTACCATTCAAAATTGTTGCATGTAAAGTTGAACCAGTATGAACATAAACGATGGATGAAGAATTAGTAGAATTTACTTCAGGAATCGTAACATTGGAGGACTTTATTGACAAGCAACTTGATGCAGCATCATTACAATTCAAAGAAGATGATTCGGGTACCGTTAGGGAGCCACCATCTAGATTCCATCCAATCTGAACATGCCTAGCCATTGGTTCAGAATTTGGTGAAATTGTAGCACTCCCAGCAATGTCAAATCCCCCTCTAGCATATTCAATTAGTACATCATCAATGAATAAAGAACCGCTACTAACTATCTGAATCCCTTGCCATATTGGTCTATCACTTGTAGGGTAACGAAAAGAACCGAAAATATGTGGAATAGAATTACTTGAAGATTCGATGATTAAGGTTCCTTCAACAATAATCGTAACATCTTCAGTTACATTCACCTCAGCATTGTCTGAAATCGTTAGGGTAGATCCTGAAGCAACTGTAACTGTCGAATCGACAATAATTGAGCCTGACCATACAGTGTTTGATGTTATGATTTGATTGCCACTTACTGATACCAAATTAACAGAAGAAAGACTCAGCATCAAAAAAACGATCAGGTACACCAAGGTGCGCCGCATGCCCCCTGATACATACGCTCTCTCTTATCGATGCCGGGAACAGGTCACACTAGAGAAGCATTGGTGGGTCCGCCCGGATTTGAACCGGGGTCTGACGGCCCCCAGCCGCCAAGTATTGGCCAAGCTAACCCACGGACCCTTGATCTTAAAAGGTTGAGACTCAAACTTCTCTGGCTACACTGAATGGTGCAACATCATCAATAAGGTCGACGTGAGACACAAACATTCGTCTACAACAATATCGCTCAATTCCTAAATCTGTCAGAACTTCTCCAGGATCTTCTCCCGCTTTGATACGTTCTGAATACTGATCCCATAGATGAGCAATCACTTTTCCACAACTAAAACATCGTACTGGTATTAACATCTACATCACCTGTATGACTTCTGCCATTTCTTCCGTGCACCGCGACCCATTTGGTGTTTGGGTTCCTTTCGGCGTGGATCGTTAACTAACAAACTTCTATCAAATCGAAGATATTCTGCCTTGAGTTCTTCATCTTCGCCATCTTTGCCACCATTCCAGTGAACAAGTCCGCGAGCTATAGCAGTTCGAATCGCATCTACCTGACCCATGATTCCGCCACCTTGAACATCAACAGTAATGTCAACTTTCGATAACTTCTTCATTGCATCAGCAATTTGTAATGGTTCCATAGCCTTCAAGCGAGCCATTTCTGGTTCCATGATTTCTATAGGTGAGCCATTTACTCGAACGCGACCTTGGCCTTTCTTGACATTAGCACGAGCAATAGCAGTCTTCCTTTTGCCGCTGGTCTGAACGCTCTTAATTTTCTTCTTTGCCATCACTCATCACCTCCGAATCTGGTTGTGTCAGCACCTAGAGCCTTTGAAATGTCTCCCAATGTTACGAAGAAATTTGGTAAACCTCGATCGAATGAAGAAGATTCACCCCATTCGTGTCCATCTGGAAGGTCACCAGATAGATTACTCGGAGTACCGATTTCTACTCGAAGATTCTTGAGTGCTGTACGTCCAGTTGATGTTCTTTGGTATGGTAGCATTCCCCGCACTGTGCGCTTCAGAATCTTATCGGGCATTCTTGGGAAAAATGGTCCCTTTCGAGGATGGTTGAGTTCTCTTTTTGATTTGTAATCTCTGAGAACTTCGGTCTTCTTTCCACTAACCACAGCTTTCTCAGCATTTACGATAATCACTCGGGCCGCATTGCCTGCCTTAGCTGTAGACAATAATTGCTTAGCTACGTGACTTGCTAGTCTACCCAGCACCTTATCTGATGCATCATAAACATAAGTGACCTCAGCCAAGGATGTGCACCCCCGTTCCTTTTGGGTTCTCTTTCATCAACTCACGGATAGAGATCACTCTTCCGCCTGCTTCTTCGATCTTTACTCGAGCACCAGAACTAACATTGTAAGCCGCAACGGTGCGCTTTCCGGACACTAAACCACTTCCCAGGAGCTTGCCTGGTACTAGGACAACTGCGTCCTCAGGCATGTGTCGCTCAAGACGACTTAGGTTTGGTTCAGCCCAGTTGCTACGGCTCTTTTCAAGCCGCTGCGCAACGTCTCGCCACAATGCAGAACCAGTGGACCGAGTCTGGGCTTTTAGGTCAGAAATTAGCTCTAACAGGCCCTCGTTGGTCTTCGTGTTTTGTCTTGCCATGTAACTCCCTCGACGTTTGGGGATTCGGGCGACCGGCCCTTCCGATATGAACCCTTTGAGAGGGAACGCATCACTGCTCACCCAGAAGGAAAAAGCGCAAGGGAATCATTCATGCCCTTTGGCCTACCTGACGAGAACATGGACAACTGGATGGACATGATGACCGAGGCAATGACTGGCGACCAGACTGATGTAGTAGCAACCCATCGATTACTAACCCAATGTCAAGATGCTGCAATGAAAGAAGTACAAATGTTATTGCAGTCTTCTGAAGATGTTTCACAAGCGATGGTTGCTCTATATGGGGCTCTATCGGCGTACGTACAAACGGTTACGATTCGTGCTAAGGCAGAAGGTGCCGAACCAGGAGATTTAGATCATGCTTTCAGAACAGGACAATCATACGGTGTTTCTTGTGTGTTAAACCATCTTATTGATGATTTAGTTGATCCAAATGCAGGATCAATTCTTGCTAGTTTAGATGAATTCAGTGATTCCCTACATAATGAAATCACTACGGGAGTCGAAGATGCTAATCTAACTGTAGAAGTTCTTGACGCGAAAGGAAACATGATATAATTCGGCGATGCATTAATCTGCACATAATTATTCTACTTTCTGTGTCATCTGGCTATGAGAAGTATACTGTTGCAAATCTAAAAGATGAACTCAGAGAAAGAGGGCTCCCTATTTCTGGTAATAAATCTGTACTAATCGAACGTTTGATTCATGATGATGGAGAACGAATCCAACAAGAAGAAAAAATTGAATTTCAATGTGCATCTTGTGAATCAATTCTCAGAATATCTGCAACACACAGGGGTAAAGTGAAGTGTCCTAGGTGTGGAGAAATTCAAGAAATTAATGTCTCTAAAGAAACTCCTAATTTACCAAAACTACCTAATTTAGAAAAACTAAACCCATTTAGCAATCTTAGTAATAGAAATCAACAAGCAACAATCATCTCTGCTATCGGCATTATTCTCTTGATTTCTTCTGGTTTCCTATTTCTAAATGCAGTATCGATTAATAGTGAAAATGAGCATGTGTATGACGTACCATACGATGAAATTCAGACCACTAAATGGAATTGCGAAGACGGGACTCAAGTGATGTTACTAGACGTCAACGATGGAGTAGAAGATTGTCCGGACGGTTCAGATGAATGGTCCCAGAAAATGATAACAATGATGTGCTTTTCTTGTTGTATTCTTTTGCCATTATCTGTGATTATGGGATTTATTGGGTTATTTACTGGTCAATTGTATGATTCATCAAACATAGTTAGTGTAATAACGGATACAGATAGTGAAGTTGTAACTAATGTATCTGAATCAGTAAGTAATGATTCAAGGTTAGCGAAGATGATAAGAGTTGGAGGAATTACAATATCATCTTCAGTTATTGCAATAATTGGGATTGCGATATTAGCTATATGTATTCTATTCATTTATGCAATCTGGCTGATAATCACAGACCCTACGCCTGCACTTGGATTTTGAAGAATTACTGATATTGGATCGAAGACTAAAAAGAAACAACATCCAAGATTTGTAAAAAAGGATTCGGGATGAGGAAAGGGCAGCGCCGATTCCTCACCCCGAGGACAAATGAACCCAAAGGGCATCTAGTAGCTATTATTCTTCAGAATGGTCTGCTGAATCCATTGTTGCAGCATACCATACCATTAGACCAAAAGCAACTTTGTTGACTGAGTCAGCTAGGTTGTACAGGATGTTTAATCCGTCTACGTTAGGATCGTCCCCTGTACCCATGAAGTATCCAATAGGATAGATAGCCCATCCAACTGTTAGGATTCCAGCCATTGCCTTGAAAGCAAACTGAGTTGACTCAGATGCTGTAGCAGCACTCTTCTGAGCTTCTCCACCCCATACTTCGTACATGATGTAGAACCAAGCAGCACAACCGATGAAGAACATGACCATTTCCATTCCTTCAACAAGACCGCCTGTTCCAGATTCTGCTTCTCCTAGGTATCCAGTGATTAACATCAACAAAGATGCTCCGAACAAGCGCCAGAAAAGAGCTGCTGTTGCGACTCCTACTGCTGCTAGAATTAGGTAGAATTCAGTAACCTGAAGAGGTACTGTGATCAACCAATCGACGTATCTCAGTACGATTGGGCTTTGTCCACTACCCGCGGCGTATGTGGTTGCCCATGCTTCGCGCATGTATGTGTAGTGATACCATGCAACACCTGTTACAAGTGCTGCAACGGTCATGGATGTTCGCCACTTAGGCGCAACACTTCCACGTTCTAGAACGAAGAATGCTGTTGCAGCAAACATCATTGCTGTTGCGATCCAAAAAGAAGTCCCAACAGTATCACCAGCAGCTAACAGCGCTGTTTCAGCAGCAACAGTTCCTAGCATGGTTATGGCGGTCAGTAGGACAATCAATCTGGTGCTTGTCCGGCGTGTAAATCTGGTGGCTCTAGTAGCATCCATATTAGTATCCGCGGAAGGTGAGGATATAAAAGAGTGTTATCATCCATCAACCCTTTTGTGTTTTTGCGACGGAGTTGGAAACGCCCGACTATGATATAAATTAGTGTTACATGTCATTAATTTTCAAAAAAAGAAGGATGATACAGTTCCTTTATTACTTCACGGATTTCGGGGGGCCATGAACAAAAGAATTTCTGCGGTTACATTATTGTTGATCACGAGCCTATGCCTGTCTCCATTAGTTACTGCCGATGACACCCAGAACATACCCACGAACGCACAGAACACCGGCAACCACAACTCGCTTGTTGCGGCTTTAGCGCAAGCGGAACTCGTGGCCACGCTAGAAGGAGAAGGACCCTTCACAGTGTTTGCCCCAACAGATCAGGCATTCGCTGACGCCGGGATAGACCTCGCCGCCCTTGATTCCGAAGAAGGGAAGGCTGCGCTGACAGACATTTTACTCTACCACGTTTTCTCCGGTTCAGTACTATCAAGCGACGTTACGGATGCCATGACTGCAACAATGGTTAACGGTGACTACGTCTCCTTCGCTGTTGGCGATGAAGTAAAGATCAACGATGCCACTGTCACAGGCGCTGATGTGACCGCTTCGAATGGGGTAATTCATGTAATCGACAAGGTGTTGTTCCCACCAGTTGACGTTTTCGTGAGCGATGGTGCAATGGCTGAACCGTACTTTAATTTCTACACGGACCAAGCTGGCGAAAACCCCCTAACTGAAATCGACATAACGAAGAATTACAAATTTCAGCGAACTAACAATCCGTCTGCTCATCCTTTTTACATAGGCGACGCTGGTTACAACACAGAATCTTCTGACAACTTGATTATAGTCGGAGATGGGTCAAGCAGTTCAGGTATCGAAAATGATCAATCCTTCACGGTGTTTTTCAAGGATGGTTTTGATACTAATGATACCCTCAGTTACTATTGCACCGTCCATCAAGATATGATTGCAACATTCGCACTCACCACACCAACTGTACTTCAGGATATACCTACTGTAGCCACTAATACGGGCTTCCACGACGCACTAGTTTCCGCGTTGGTAAAAGCAGACCTTGTCACTAATCTCCAAAGTGACGGTCCTTTCACTGTTTTTGCCCCAACTGACCAGGCATTTATCGATGCAGGAATCGACCTAGATTCCTACACTACCGCTGACGAAATTGGTGTTCTAACAGATATACTGGGCTACCACGTTTATGTTGGCGCTGTAAGCGCTGCCGACGTAACAGACGGGCTTACAGTGACAATGCTCAACGGCGACGATGTCGCATTCGCGGTGAGCGGAGATACTGTCAAGGTAGGTGATGCTAATGTCACGACCGCTGACGTGATGGCCACTAACGGCGTAATACACGTCATCGATAAAGTACTGATACCGCCAGCTGATTTGGTCGACATTGCCGCGGTTGCAACATCAACGGGATCCCATGATTCTCTGGTTGCCGCCTTGGCTAAAGCTGACTTGGTGACTACAGTTCAGGGCGAAGGGCCGTTTACAGTGTTCGCTCCAACAGACCAAGCATTCACAGATGCTGGAATTGACTTAGATGCCTTCAACACAGATGAAGAGATTGCCACGCTTCGCGATATCTTACTCTACCACGTATTTTCAGGCTCAGTCTACGCAGCTGATGTGACAGATGGGTTGTCAGTTACAATGGCGAATGGAGATGATGCCTCCTTTACTGTGAACGATGGAATCGTCAAGATAGGAGATGCTACAGTCACGGCTGTTGACGTTGCTGCCTCGAACGGTGTGATACACGTTATCGATAAGGTGCTGATGCCACCGGCTGATGTGGCCGACACATCTGAGTGTGCAGTAATCATTGGTATAGATGAAACTGGACTTGCATTTGACCAAACTGACGTTTCGATTAATGTCGGAGAGACTGTTTGTTGGATTTGGGAAGACGAGAGTATGGCTCACAATGTTGCTGAAACCGCAAAGGAAGGCGACAATGAAAGGAAGAGTGATGGCGTTTACAGCGGAGAGTCGGCTACTACTGTTGACTTCAGATATACTTTCACGGAAGATACCACCTTCTTTTACATATGCGAACCACATGCAACAATGGACATGCGTGGAAAAATCACTGTAGGGGAAGGAGCGGTTGTCGAAGAACCTGACCCCATCGTAGAACCTGAAGCCACCACAGTCCCTGGTTTTGGATCGGTACTGGTAATTATCTCATTACTAGGTGCGCTAATTGTTTTCAGAACCACTGACAGAAGAACATGAAACGCATGGGATAAAGTGAAATTATGAAACGTTCATTCCTAATTGTTGGAGGCAGTAGTGATATTGCCCTTCTTCTAGGAAAGAGAATTCTAGATAACGGAGATAATCTTACGTTATTGGTGCGGGATTCTACGAGAGTTTCGGAACTTGCCAACCTAGGTGCAAGCATTGTTGTAGGTGATGGACTTGATGAAGAAATTTTGACTTATTCAATCGACAAGGCTAAAGAATTAGGATTAGGCAAAATCGACGGGGTAGCTCACTTAATCGGGTCGTTGGCACTAAGACCCCCCCATGCAATGGACGTCCCATCATTTGAAGAAGTCATCAGAACTAATCTAACCAGCGCATTTTTGACTTTATCTAAGTCGGCTAAGGCGATGCTTCGAAATCAGAGTGGGAGAATTGTATTTACATCGAGTGTGGCAGGTAGCTTAGGTTTAGTCAATCATGAGGCAATTGCAGCAGCTAAAGGTGGTGTAGAGGCAATGGTCAGATCGGCAGCGGCAACGTATGCTAAAAGAGGGGTAAGAATCAATGCTGTAGCACCAGGATTAACAAATACTAGAATGGCAGAATCGGTAATTAAATCAGATACTTCTAGAGAAATTGCTGTAGGAATGATCCCACTTAATCGAATCAATGAACCAGATGAGATTGCATCAACTATCCACTGGTTATTGACTGATGCTCCGGATAACATTACAGGACAAGTTTTTCATCTCGACGGAGGGATGTCTCAAGTGAGGAATTGAGATGGGGTGGAAGGACGCCATTCGAGTTTCTAAATTAAAACCAGATAAACCAAAAATGGTAAACATTGGTTTGAAAACATTGATGATTGTTCTGAAAGATGGAGAATATCATGCCACTGATGGTTTGTGTCGCCATATGAGATGGCCTCTTGGTCTAGGTGGTAAAGTAATTGATGATTGCATCACATGTCCTTTACATCAAACTACACACAACATTAGAAGCGGTGAATTAGTTGAATGGTCACCTTTCCCTCTTTTTCCCCCTTATGGGAAACTCGTTGGAAAAATGAGCAAAAAAAAGAACTTGAAAATTTACAATACCAGAGTCAAAGACGGTAATTTACAAATCAAACTAGGATAGGTGATTGAAATTTTGAGATCGATAGTAATCCTACTTGGACTTTCATTGATGATATGTCCAGTGGTAGCGGCTGATGGAAATATAGAGATCGATTCGGAAAACAATAACCGCGACATTGCAACGTACATTTTGATGTTGTTTGCATTTGCAGGGTGGAGTTTTGTGCTGGTGCTGCTTGGCGGAGGTATATATCATGCATTTCACCATCATAGAAACAGAAAAGAGGCGGAAAAGCCGCTTAGATGTAAATAAAAAATATCGGAATGAGGAAAGGGCATTTGCCGATTCCTCATCCCGAGGTCAATTTGTGCCCTAATGGGCTTATTGTGATTCAGCTATGCTTAGACTACTCCTCTTCTCCGAGGATCATGTCCCCGAACATGAGGGCTACAGTTGCACCAACACCACCAATAATCATTGATCCAAAGATCATGACCATGTTGTCACTAGTCCATCCTGAAGTAATCAGCATTCCACCGACATCGCCTGCATTAACAACACTAAGGCCTGCAGCAGCTAACATCCATACAAAGATACCAACTGCAGCATTTCCTAGACCATCTCCTGCAAGACGCTCATAGACAATCATTAACAGGAAACCGCCAATTAATGTCATAGCACCTGCCTGAACGTCCATGGTTCCCACGGACCACATAGTGTCTGCATTATCCAGCATACCAGCACTCCACATATTGATTGTCCATGCAAGGACAGCGCCTAACATCTGCATTGCAAAGGCTAGAGCCCCATTTTGCCATGTGATGTCACCATTAGCCATCTTTCCAATCGTAATCCATGGCAGAATCATAGCGCCTGTAAAGGTCATCATCATTACTGCTAGGACTAAACCCGCTGCCATTGCGCTGTACATCGTTGGCGAGCCAGGCATAGCAAAGCGCGCTGCGAAGTAAACGACTGCAAGCGAGCCGATCAATTCTGTCATCATCATTTTCGTATCAAGTTCTTCTTCCATTTTTTCACTCCTTTTCCAAAGGATTGTTAATCATATTCAGTCATACAATATATAAAAACGCACTAAAAAATAACATTTTAACGTTAATTTGCAGTTATTTCAGGAACAGCCGATAGTTTCAAAGGACCTTAGTTTACTTTTTACACTATAATATGTTATTTTGTAACTAAGGCTATCGCTACACATTGGTGCAAAATCAGTAATTCTCATTTACAGTGAGAAGTTATCTGCGCCTTCTTCTTCTAAGCCTGCCTGACGAACATTTCCTTCAGCATCGACGAATTCACCAGCTTTAGTCAAATTGTTATACAAATCTGATTCAACCGCAGAGCGACTTAATTGATTTTCACCCAATGCTAAAGTTAGGCTGTTGACAATCGCTTGCAACGTCTGAATTGCTCTATCTCTTTGAGCCGCACCAATATTGTGATCTGAATAACGTGCTTCTTCGAACAAACTTAGGAAAGCATCCAATTCATGAGGTGGAGTTATTCCGCCCAACATTTTGTTAACAGCGTCTTCAAACTCACGAGTTGTTTCGTACACTTTCTTCATAGCACCCTTACTACGGAAGAATGCAACCAATTCTTTCCAACAGTTGAATATCGCTTGTATGTATTCGTTTGATGCTCGTAGAGACATCAGAGAGTCAGTCAAAATTCCTCGTAGAATTTCTATTCTTCTTCGCTCTTGGTAGTTACGATACATTACGGCACCAATCAGCGCTGCCAATAGAAGTGCAATTGTTAAGGGCAATATATACTGTAATTGGAAGAAACCGCCAGCCTGTTCCATCAAAGGCGGATCTCCTAATTCAATTTCAGGCGTGTTGTTAAGGAATGACTCTTGGAAGAATGGTGAATCACGGAATTGTACAACTATTCTCCATTTACCACTAACTGCCTCTATTCCATCTTCTGCACCAGGCACATCGGTTCCGGTGTATTGCCAAGAAAACGAAGCATATCCATTATCCAGTGTAGTTACATATTCTACATTTTCAAGAACCCAAGCAGATCCATTCCAATACTCTCGAACAAAGATTACTTGTTCGCCAGATACAGGTACATCCAATCTATCTCTAGTGATCTGTACGGTTCCATTTACCCATTCGTCGGGTTGATATCCACCGTTTCTTGACCAAGTGTCTTGTAGAATAATATCGACTCGACTTCTTACTAGTACTGTAATATCCATGTACGATCCGTTGACTACTGCATTTGCCTCTTGATTACAGCCACCATTAACTGCAAGTTTTGGCTCGTATGCAACTCTCAACGTACGGAATCCTTCCAAGCCTGAGCCTCCAATTGGTTCAACTCCACGACGACTAGGATTTTGTTCCGTATCTCCTGAATACCATTCAATTCTGCCATCTGCATCATTAGTAACAGCTGATGCAATTGGACGTGGATTAATTTCAGGACTTAGATAGATATTCAAACATCTACCACCTAGCGTATTTCCATTACTTTGTTGCAATAACGCATGAACGTGGAATGGTTCTTTGAGGTAAAGTACAGGAATGCTTGTTCCATTACCTTGGAAAACATAACGATCTACGTCAGTTAGCATTGGGCCAACCTCTTCAATCAACAATGTACTGTTTGAAAATACTGCAAAGTTTTTGATTACTGTTGAATCCTTGTATCTGTATCCGTCATTGTTCAAATCAGCTTTGTAACGGACTGTTACTTGTGCTTGTCCTGCCATAACGTCATTCAATGGGCAATCAATTGAGAAATAACCATCTGAGTCAGTAGTTCCTTGCTGACATTGAGGTGCCTCTACAGCAGATCCGGTCATTTGATAACTTACGAGAATATTACGATTTGATAGATTTCCACCTAATTCATCTGTTAATCTACCAGTGATTGTCATAGGCTTTTCAATAACTTCTCCAGTTACTGGATTTACTTCACTAGTGTAGACAATCTGGTCATCAACATCTAGTGTAGTTCTACCCTTCAGATAGAATCCATCAACACTGTACTGCATTTCTCTTCGATAATGCTCGTTATTGGGTACAGAAGAACATGGATCCCATGCGCCTTGCATTCCCAACATATATTCTTCAAGAGCAACACATCCTTCATGAGGTAGGTTCTCTTCAAATCTAAGAATTACATTTACTGGTCCGAATCCATCGGGCAAGAAAGACTGTGGATCATCTTGAAGTAATTGAGGATCGAGGAGCATTTCGTGATATACTGAACCTGCATTTGGATAAAGTGTAGACATGATTTGACGATGTTGTCTATTCTCAAAATCAGTGCCTTCAAAGATCAATAGTACCTTTCCACCGTTTTCACCTTGTCCATCTAATGCTTGACCCAGATCTCGGATTGAAGGTGTCCTATTATCATCTGTAACCTGAGCAGAAACTGACCATACGTCGCCACTTGACCTTTCGCCACTAGTTGTGGACTCAATATTGATGAATGTTCGACTGACGACCCATAGGTTCTGAGAGACTGAAGAACTCTTCAGACGACTTGTACCTGGGAATCCAAAGGACATAGAGAAATTACCTAAATCATGAGATTTACTAATATTCAAATCAATCTTGAAAATTCCTTGTTGATTCGTTTGAGCTAATCCTGAAGTGCCATTTGCTGACCAAGTCCAATTTACTGGTTGGAACGGGACTGCCTGATTTGCATTATCAATCAATTTAGCCTCCAAGGTTGTATTCATTCCTCTATACAGAGTTGGAACTGAGTTCAACTGGAAATCTGTTGTTCCCACAACGCTAACATTCACATAAGCACCAGTAGGTGAAAGAGTAAATGTCTGATTTCCTGTGAAGAAGAAGTTGGAATCAACGAAATTCATCCTCACTCCATAAGTCAGTGCTTCATAGGTTTCATACCAATCCCATGAGAAATTGACCATAGCTAAACCACCTGCTAATTGTGGAACCTTTGCGTTAGTATTCTCTCTAGTTCCAGCAAATACTCCATCCTGATCTAGATCGACTTGGAGAACCATACTTGCTTCTGTCCAAGGTGATAGTGTTCTATTCTTGACATCTCCAATTGTTTCAAATCGTTCACCAGTATTCATCTCTGGAACTATCTCACACCGAATTGGGCTCTCTGGGTCTAGAGGATCTACTGGACCACAAGGAGGTGCGTTGGAATCTGCACCGTTCAACATAGCAATAAACCAATGAGTGCTATTAGTGCTGACATAATCTCGCAATGGTGAATCAATTCCTTCATCAGCATCCCCTAGAGGCAAGTCTGCCAAATTATCATTCCAGAGAACAGCATATTGTCTACCACTCGCTACAACATCAAATTCACTCTGCTCAATTGTTCCGGAAGAGTCGGTATCGAATCCTGCATTGATTAATCCCTGTTGACTAAACATTGGTCTCCATGCACCGAAACTTGCTCCAGTAAACTGTTGAGCATCCCAGAAGAATACCGGATTATGTGATGGTACTATGATTTGAGAACCGATATACATTCTTTCCATTGATTTGATGATGAAGGTATCAGTCTCATCTCCTTCTAGCCATGGGAAAGGCCATTCATTTGACCCAGCGTAGCTCATATCTACTCTTCCAGCAAATTCGTAATTCCCCTTCGGCAAAGTTGTATTCGAATATGTGTAAGTTCCAAGAACATCGTGGTCGTTCAAGAAAGCATTCCAGATAATCTCCTCATATCCGCCAGGAATCATGCCAGGACCGTTGTCCAAAGATGCATTATAACGAACCTGCTTCCACTCACCCTGAGCCCCTGAAGATTGAACAAATGTTAGAGAAACGTATCCTCCTTCATCTGCTCGGAATCCTTGACCTGCTCCATCAAAGGAAGATGGGTTTTGTCTATTACCAAATGGTCCTCCACTTACGTTGAATGCAACCGGTGCATACTTGATTCTATTATCGAATATCCCACGATCCCAATCAGCAGAATAATGGGTCTTGAAATCAAGATAAAGTGGGTTCTCTCCGCTTCGCAGATATTCTGGAGCGACATAATCGAATGTGGTATTTGCTCTAATCTCTAGCGGATAGAGTTCGGATTGACTTCCGTCGTGGATGAACATCTCAGTTACCTCCGCATACACATTGTAGGTCGTATTTGGCCCTACTTCCAAATCCTCTGGTAGCAAGAATTGACCCACCGTAAACCCACCAAACTGAGTAGAAAGCACATCAATCGTTTCTAGAGCAACGGTTCCGTTATTTGCCCATTCAATCGTTACTTGAACAGGTAGATTTGGTGCTGGCACAAACTGGCTTAATGCAGGATCTAGCCAAGATACAGAACCAGAGAATATGGCTGCTTTCTTTCCATCCATCCACATTACCTCAGGAATACTCATATTTACCCTGGTAGGGATTTTGTCATCTTCATCAGGTATTCCGTCGTTATTAGAATCCCAATCAGAAGAAAGTTCGTTATCTTCAATTTGATCCCAATCACCATCTACTCTAGAGTCATTATCATCATCATTGTCAATAACATCTGGACCCGTAGATGGATCACTTGGATTAGCAATTCCTAATCCTCCACCAAAGTCATCGTGATCCCATGGGTTCGTAGATTCGTTGTTATACCTCTGAGGCCAAAGCAAAATCTCATCTTTATCCATCATACCATCAGAATCGTCATCCAGATCAACATCGTCGCGTATTCCATCATTATCATGATCCCATGGAGATATCCAAGGAGTTACGTTGGCACGCTCAATTGTATTCGAGATTCCATCCATGTCCCAATCAGTGTCCTTCCAATCGGGTACACCATCATTATCATGGTCCCAAGGTGACTGTTCTTCACCAACAAAACAGGTCAACTCTTGTGTAACATCTAGAATTCCATTGTTATCATCGTCTGGATCTTCGGTATCAACAATTCCATCATTATCATTGTCAACATCATAATATTCAGGGAACAGTAGTCCTTGACCTAAGATTCCTTTGTCCCATACAGCTTGGAAAAATCCATCCTCGTCTGGGTCAGTATCTGTCCCATCATCATCATTGTCAAAACAGTTTGTACCTGTAAAGAAATTTCCAGGAGGAAGGGTATTGGCGTCATCGTCTAAGTCATCATTAACATCGATTTCGAAGAAATCCCAAATTCCATCATTGTCATCATCCATATCCCAGTGGTCATATATGCCATCAAAATCGTCGTCTAAATCGGCAGTATCATTGAACATACATTGCGGATTAGGAGTACCGGCATTTGGAGCGCCGCAGTCATCATCCGGATCGACGCTATCATTCAGCATATCGGCATATTCGTCTGGGAAGAAATTTCCATTTATGTCTGCATTCCAATTGAAGAGGCCAGCGCTAAGACCCCGCCAAGCAATCATCAAATCTCTGTTGTGGTTAATCTCATCAAACGTAACAGCAGCAGAGATTTGTCCATTAAATTCGAAGTGCCAACAACTGGCTTCAAAACAATCGAAATTTCCGTTACTATTTGCACCATCATATTGTCCATCGGTATAGGTACTGTCAGGTCGTATACTATACGGCTTAGTGTACTGGAAATTTGTTCCTGAATCCAAAGGTAACATGTAAGTGAAAGCGTATTCATATCCGCAAACATACCCTCCAACAGCGTTCCATCCACATCTATCATAGTTGAATGTCCCCCCCATCCGTACATCATCAACATCTAGAATCCCATCATTTCCTTCATCTTGATCCCAGCCATCTGGTAAACCATCACCGTCTTGGTCAACATCTAGTCCGTTAATTAGGGAGTCTCCATCTGAATCAATATCCCAAGCATTGTCTCCATTCCACGGACTCCAACGACTGATGTAATACCAATAGAACTCTGGAATTCTACCATTTGTAACTGGATTTGTTGTAGAATCATAGCCATTGTAGGGCAATACAAATCCATTTGCTAGAGTAAATGGGTTAGTAGTATGACTCATGTTCCAGAAATCTGACATATTGGAATTGTAGACTTGTCCATCAAGAGAACCAGTTATTGATGCTCCATCTTGGACAGGATAGTAAGGTTGAGCAAAATCATCGGTGTTGTCGATATCTAGTTCGCCACAATTACCATCATCTGGATCGAATAAATCGTTAATTCCATCATTGTCGTCGTCCCAGTCTTCATCGTTTAGTAATCCGTCTCCATCAATATCTGCATCGATATCATTCGGCCCATCATCCCTGTAACGAGAACCGTTAATCAAGTGTAAATCATTATCATCATCGAGGTCACAATTCCAATCGATATCTATGAAATCAGGTACACCGTCGTTATCGTCATCAACGTCGTACCAATTGTTTATTCCGTCACCATCCCAATCGTTATTTCCGACGAATGACTTTCTCTCAGTAATACATTCAGGAGCGGGATTTTGGGGGTTTTTGTTTGTTGGTGTTGGGCAATTCCAACCTGTTGCACTGAACACTTGTGTCTGGGTTGCATTCATGTAAGAGTCGTTTTCATTCTGAACTCCGTCATTATCCCAATCCCAAGGATCATCGTTGATATCTACAGCAGGAGGGCCTAGGTCATTGTCTGGATTTGGTGTTCCCCCCATATCCTCGTCAAACCAATCCATTGTCAAATCATAATCTTGATCCATCGCTCTCCAACGATCGTCATCAAGATCTTGGTCGTAGTCCATTTCACAATCTGTTCCAGGGGTTTCTAATGCTCCTGTAATACCTGGATAATCAATTACACCGTCTCCATTAGTGTCCACTCGAAGACAGACATCTTTGATTCCATCATTGTCGTCGTCTGGATCCCACATATCTAGAAGACCGTCGTTGTCGTCATCAGTATCAGAGGAATCCGGTAAGCCATCTCCATCGTTGTCAGGATCTAAGAAATTAGGAATTGAGTCACCATCTAAATCACCATCTAAGATAGTGGTAAATGAAGGGTTGTTAGGGTGATAAAGTGCCTCTAATTCTACGTAATTTACACTAAAAGAATATGCGGCATAACTGTTGAAATTCCAAGATATTGCGGCATCAAATATGATGTCATCAGATGAGCTGGCTGCTGCTGCAGCAACCATTGTTTGAGTGATTGAACGGTTATACGGATCTCTGTCTAGGTAGTCATCGACGCCATCATCATCATCATCATCATCCATGTAATCTTGAATTCCATCACCGTCGAAATCACAGGGCCAAAGGAATTGGTCTACCCTACCATCGTTATCATCATCTTCGTCGAATGATTCACGGCCACTGCCATCTGGGTCTTCATCATCCACACCATCATTATCTCGATCTAACGGATTCTGATCGACCAAATATCCAGAACCAACTTGAGTACCGGTCCAAGGGTGAATAGTGGTTGGGATCACGTACCTGTCCGTACTAACATTCAATGGATCTGCACCTTGAGTGTAATCAATTGGACCTTCTAAAATACCATCATTATCGTCATCATTATCAAATTCATCAACAACTCCGTCGTTATCGTGATCTAATGGGTCTGTTCCAAAACAACCATCAAAACGTTCAATCAAGTCGTAGATGCCGTCGTTATCATCATCTAAATCGTCCAAATCTCCAATCCCATCGTTGTCGTGATCTCCAAGATTTGTCTCCTCAAGAAGGAATGAATAGGCTTCAGATCGAAGTGATGTTGCGGATAAATCAGCTATCTTTCCTGTTCCTGAAAATAGGTCTGCCCATGAGGGGTCACGAAGAGCCGGATGAGTGAAAAGTGACCTGTCTACTGCTCCGGGCACTGGCGCTCCACCTTGTTGGAAACCACCTTGCCCAGTTGACTGGATTGGAGTTTGTTCCATATCAGTTGCATAAATTCCTGAACCTGTAGATGACGAATCTGCACCAACAGGCATCATTGCCAGAGTAGTACTCGTCACCATCAAAAATACAAGTATTGTAGCAGATGTTCTGCTACGTAGATTCTTCATTTGTTCATTTATTTGTTGTAGTTCCTGCATGCTCCGCTCACCTAGGAAATACACTTACACCTTCTTCCTATATATCAACAGATTGGGCATAGTGCACACTTCCGTATCACACAAGGAAGACTGTATCATGCTTCAAATTTTAACCAAGTTCATTTGGGTGAAGTATTCAAGACCAATTATGAAACTCAAGTGGATAGTGAATGGAGCAATACTGATTCTTATTTTTATTCCTACTGGAATTGTAGGATATAGCGGAGAATTGCCTCCAATAAGTGCTGATATTCCTGCATGCGATTCTGGAATCTCATTCCTCGATGTTTGTGATAATGCAATTATGGTGGATGAAGGAGTATCTGTTCCTGCTGTTGTTGCAAGTTTAATTGCTGCAGATGTAAATATTGAATGGGGTTCAAATGATGTTTGGGTAGGAATTGTTGATGCCAAATATGCCGACGAATGTATTGATGGAGGTAACGGATATCTTGTTTGTGATACTGAAAATATGGTTTTCTTAGCAGGAGGGCCAGATGCTGAAGGATCTCTAAATTGGTCACTAAACGGAGGTGACTTGCGTGCAGTCGTTGGAAACTCGCTGGGTGGTGAACAAGAAAGCGTAAATGTTGAAATTTCATACAAAGTTAAGCTAACACCACTACTAGCATATGGAATAGGAATCTTTGGAATCGGACTAATTCTTCTTGGAATTAGAGCCCATTAAGTCAATTCAAGCGGTTGATTGTACTCATCTAATTCTGATTCTTTATTCTCTTCTTTGTCACGTCTTTGCCTCGAAAACAAAGAGTAGAACATTACTGCTAGAATGATTGCCAACGGAAGAATACACCAATAGTAGAGATTTGCTGTAGTCTCAGGAATCGGAGGTTCTTCAGTATCGCTTACTTGTTCCTGAACGCATTTTCCTTCAGAATCCAAGTCTGGGATAGAAGCTGCGTTTTCAGGGTCTGAACCGCATTCTTCCTCTATTGAATCTACATAACCATCATCATCATCATCCAAATCTTCAATCCAATTACCGGACCCCATATTTGGCTTTCCATCACCATCTGTATCTTCTAAAATCTGTAAATAAATACGAATTGAAAGTGATTGATTGGTGTCTTCATCGATTGCTATAATTGTATAATTACTCAAATTTAGAGGCTGAAGTGGAATACCTGAAATTGATCCTTTGCCAACAGTCAATACTCCATTTTCAACAAGATAATTGAATTCTAGAGGTTCGGGTAAAGAAGGTTCTATTGACCATATTTCCACGGTCTGACCCAATACTTCTGGTACTATCGAGACATTATTTTGACCGACGATAAGTATGATCGAATAGTCTGGATAAATTACTGATAATCGAGGGATACAAGAACCGTCGTCATCGGTTGCAGTTGGCATGTAATTTACAGCATCCAAGTCCGTACAACCCTCAATCTCATTGATATCTGCTACACCGTCCCCATCTGAATCAGTGTAAATACACAATCCACTATCTTGAATTGCAAGCGAGTCATAATTTTCAGCCAGAATATCCATGCATCCTACGCTTGGTAATACCGTTATGGTAAGAGTTGTAACGGCACTTCCTCCAGAATTACTGACAGTAATGATAAATTGTGTTCTTGGAAAAGTCTCACTTGGGATTCCAACAATTGAACCGTTAGAATAATCAAAAGATAACCCATTGACTAAGTCAGAGTCAATAGAGTAATTCAAAATCGCTCCGCCACTTACAACTGGCTCAATCAAAACTTCGGAGACATTAGAATAGAATACATGTTCATCAACATAATCTATTGTAGGTAAGATGTCAATTACTGTAATTGAAATTGATGTGGTTTTTGATCCACCTGAGTTATTTGCCCAAATCGTATAGAGGGTCTCAGGAATTAGCTCAGAAGGCATGCCTGTAATCGATAGATTAGTTGTATCGAAGAGAAGGCCATTTGGCAATTCTGGATGAATGCCCCATTCAATTACTTGACCACCAGATACACTAATTTGAGCAGAGTTCATCGGTTCCCCAATCGTTAGAACAATTGAGTTTGGAGATATGTCAACCGATGCTGGAATGTCAATAACACTGATGGAAAGTTCAAACGTTGTTGTTCCACCTGTATTGTTTGCCCAAATAGTGTAGGATTGTGATGATTGTAATGTTGTAGGAGTTCCTGAAATATGGCCTGTAACTGAATCAATTGAGATTCCATCTGGTAATTCAGGATACGCTTGCCAAGATGCAATAACTCCTCCAGTGCTCAATGATTCTAATTGAGTCATTGAAACACCAACCGTTAATGTCAACACACTTGAATTGTAAGATATTGAGGGTTCTATTGCTACCACTGAGAGATTGAATTCAAAGAACACGGCGCCTCCTGAATTGTTTGCCCACACTGTGTACGGAGTTATTGGCCATAATTCGGTTGGTGTTCCAGATATCTCTCCTGTTGATTGGCTAAAGGAAATTCCATCTGGTAATTCACCGATTATCACCCATGAAGTAATTGTTCCAGGTCCTGTAATCAATGGTTGTTCAGGAGACATAGCAGTATTGTTTGTCAAAGTTAGATTCACATCTGAATACCCAATTTCATTAGGAACTTGATCGACAACAGTGAGGCTGAATGAGAAATCGTTTGATCCGCCTGTATTGTTCGCCCATATGGTATAATTCGCAGTAGACCAAAGTTCGGTAGGAATTCCGGAAAGGATACCTGTTGAAGTATTGAATTGCATTCCAGAGGGTAATTCTCCAATCATTTCCCATGAAATAATCTCACCTGGGCCAGAAAGAGATGGTTGGAATGGAATGTCTGAATTGATTGTATTGACCACCAAATCGAGAGAAATCGATGGATAGATTAAGCTGGGTAATTGATCGACCACTGTAATGTTAATCACAGTAGAAATTGAACCTCCTGAATTATTGGCCCAAATGGTGTATTGTGTCGTAGTCATCAATTCAGTTGGTGTTCCAGAAAGAATTCCAGTAGTTGAATTGAATATAATTCCTTCAGGAAGTTCTCCAACAATATCCCATGTCACTACTACACCTAGACCAGTTGTTATTGGGCCATGAGGAGTCATTGCAGTGTTATTGGTGAGTAGGATATCTGGATTAGAATAAGATAGAGTTGTTGGAACTTCATCATTCACTGTAATGTTCAACATAGCTGAAACAGAGCCACCTGAATTATTTGCCCAAATGGTGTAAGGAGTCGTGGTCATCAACTCAGTTGGTGTTCCCCAAATGGTCTGATTCGATGGTGTAAAGGTCAATCCATTTGGCAGACTTCCTACCAATTCCCATGTTACAATTTCACCTGGACCGTTTTGTGAAATAACAATAGGAGAGATCTCTGTATTGTTTGTTGCAATTGTATTTTGAGGAGATATGGTCAAATTGGTAGGTACCTGATCATTCACTGTAATATTCAATGTGGCCGAAACAGAGCCACCCGTGTTGTTCGCCCAGATGGTGTAAGGGGTCGTGGTCATCAACTCAGTTGGTGCCCCCCAAATGGTCTGATTCGCTGGTGTAAAGGTCAAACCTGTTGGTAGGATTCCTTCCAATTCCCATGTTACAATTTCACCAGGTCCTGAAGAAGTGAAGATGATTGAGAGTATTGGAGTATTGTTAGTAGCAGTAGTATTCTCGGTTGGGGAAATTGTAATTCCTTGAGAAATTGCATCAATGACTGTGATGTTCAACATAGCTGAAACTGAGCCACCTGTGTTGTTGGCCCAAATGGTGTATTGAGTAGTGGTCATTAGCTCAGTAGGAGTTCCCCAAATGGTCTGATTTGCAGAAGTCCATGTGAGACCATTCGGAAGAGTCCCTTCCAATTCCCATGTGTCTATCTCACCAGGGCCATTTGATGTAATTACAATCGCAGTGATTGCAGTATTGTTTGTGGCAGTTGTATTCTCAGGAGCAATCGACAAACCTGGAACTTGATCATTCACAGTGATGTTCAGTGTTACAGATACAGTTCCACCAGTGTTGTTGGCCCAAATGGTGTATTGGGTAGTGGTCATTAGCTCAGTAGGAGTTCCCCAAATGGTCTGATTCGCAGAAGTCCATGTGAGGCCTGTAGGTAGGGTTCCTTCCAACTCCCATGTGTCTATCTCTCCAGG
>Ga0160423_10001172_pt1 | contig 21924 bp, 40 predicted proteins | sample CRUFie14St8metaG_FD_108191 | JGI IMG/M metagenome (GOLD analysis project Ga0160423, IMG submission 108191) | Marine microbial communities from the Costa Rica Dome - CRUD Field 142mm St8 metaG | ecosystem: Environmental > Aquatic > Marine > Oceanic > Photic zone | place: Costa Rica: the Eastern...
AGTTTTTCTGTAAATTCAGTTGTATCCATTTCCAGAAAATCTATTATTTCGCGTAACATCAAGGGTCTGTAAATGTCTGTTGTCGTGTCAAACATTTCAATTATGTTGTCCTTTCTTTCTATACAAATGTTTTTGTAGTAGTAGGACTCCTGGTCTGAGAATAATTTTTTTCCTTTTGTTTTTCTCAGTTTAATTAGAGCTTGATCTAATAATTTTTTTCGCTTTTTCATCATTGTTTAAAATGTAATGTAGTGTTCCACCACTTGTTATACCAAACTTTTCTTTTGTCAATTTATAAGACCTTGTTTTGTGATGGTATTCTCTAATCTCTTGATAATTATGTTTTTTCGTAAAAGAAGAAGCATATAAAGCTATTCTTTTAACATCATCTATATTTCTATCAGAAAAGTTTTCTTTAGCTGTTCCTAAACAAATATTATCTATACAATTATTTGTTTTATCGCTATCTAAATGTCTGCAGTGCATACCCTCTTTATAAATTTCATCTCCATAAATTTGATATGCCTGTAGCCTATGTGCATAAACCATAAAACATTTTTTATCTATTTGTAAGGTAAATTTTTTATATCCTTGTTTATTTAAACTCCCTATTTCTTTTTTTTTTGGGTTTAATAATTTACCTTCTGGAGTTACCCTGTATCCTTTGTCAAATGCTATCTTTTCGTTTTTTGAATACGTTATTTTTTTTGTCTTCATGTGTTTTCTGAATTATTTTAGTATTGAATTTCATGATCCAATCCATATCGTGCTTCATGAAATACCTATGTAGGTCTGTATAATCTTTTGCCATATTTTAAATGTTTAAAAATGAAACTGCAATTATGCCGGTCAACAATCCACCTAACATGACTGCTAAGAATATTATAATTGCAAATTTAATTACTTGATAAATTTCTTCTTGTTTTTCAGGACTTCTCCCCTGATTGCTTCGATATTGTCTCATTGTTATACCTCTTTTGTTGCATCGTGTATACCGATGTCATTACCTCATTTTGAGTTTGCAAACCAAGCTCCTTACAAATGTTATCGTAAGTTTCTTGTCCAGAAGTAGACATTCTATCGTACTCCCACCCCAAATCAATCACTAATAATTTGATATGGTTTTTTCTAAAATTTAAATCTTTAGCCATCTTTATTAAATTTATGTATAGTTAAGTTAATTAGGTCTGTTATCAATTGGCTGACCTCTCTGCCATTTTTTATAAATAGTTTTTTTATTTCTCCATCATCATGCAGGTCTAAAGCAATAGACTCTGCATGTGATATATCGAATGTTAATTTTTCAATTGTCTTATATGTTTCTTGAAAAATTTCGTCATTACATTTGTGTCGTAATAAGTCTGAGTGTAGGTAATCTTTTATTTTCATTATTATTTAAAATTCTGCAGTAAAATAAAGTGTGTCATGGTCGTGTTTGTCAAACCACTCTTTCATTTGTAGTCCCATTTCATAGTCAGCATATTCTTCCATGTCTTTATCGCTGACACCATATTTTGCCAATATCTCATTATTCCAACCATTTTCTTTTTCAAACATTTTCTCCACCCTTTCCACATGGCCTTTTGATTTTATCTCATCTAAAATTTTTACAATTTTATCATAGTTATCTCTGTTTACGTAATAATCAACATAGTGTGATTCTTGTTGTTCTGCCCCAAATCTTTCTCCGGCATCACTGCCTTGAACACCAAACATAAACTTACCTTCAATGTCTCCGTTGTAATATCTTCCCATGTCTATAATTTTAAAGTGTTGGTGCTGTTGAATATTTATCTAAACTTGTGAAGAGTGCTCCTCCATCATTACCTTCATCATCCATACTTGGATAAACCCAAAATCTCTTGTTGTCTTTTTGAAGAAGCATACATAATGGGGATTTGTACCACATCATTGTATCTAAAACTTCTTGTTCCATGTATTCAACCTTGATGATTTTTGCTCCAACCAAATTATCTTTGGCTTGATTGGTCCAATAATTTTTTAATGAACCTGCTTCTTTGACTTTTTCGTCGAATGTTTTTGTTTTCATATCTTTTTTATTTTATTCAATTTAACTAATTTTTTGTTAATAACCTAATCTTTTGTTAACTGTTTTTGTATTTTTTCTGCCACATCGCATCGAGTCGCGTCATGTCGGATCGCATCGCGTCATGTCGCATCGCATTTTCCGAGTCGCGTCATGTTTCAACAGTGATTGTGATTGTTATGATTACTGACAACTAATTATTAGCGTCAGTAACCCAATTATCCAAGCTATATATATAACAAGCTCAATAATAGCATCAGTAATTTTTCTCATATTTATAAGTGATTTAGTAATTCTTCTCTTGTGACATCATTATGTACTTCGTATTCTGTACCATCAATATCAATTGTTTTTATATTTTCTTCAAGTATAGCTCCATTTATATAGCATGTACCTTCTAAACTGTTGCAGAAGTAATCTTGTTCATATTCTGAGTAGAAACAGTTTTCTGGCAAGTAATGTAGTCCGTCATAATTTGAATAGCAATAGTTTTCCCCTGATGGATGTGCATAACCACCATTAGCAAGTTCTATGGCATTTGCGTAATAACAATATGTATCATCTATTTCGCAATATTCTGCATCATCGCAGTATATATATTCATCATCTAAACGGTCGTAATGAACATTATCTACATGTTGTCTGTCATCGTTACGGTCATAAACGTAGTCGTCATCGTTATCATAGTATTCGGTATCTACATTTGGACCACCAGCAATACTATCAAGTTTGTAATCACCTTGTTCTAAGTCAAGTGCAACCTGACTTGATGACCAATCATCAGTGTATTTAAATGAGTCTAAGTAGGGATATAAGTCATTGTTATTTGCAAGCATTACCCAACCACGCGCAGTGGTTTGACCAATTGAATTTACAAATACGTTATTACTATACGTTTGTTGTTCTTTGTGCCAATAACCGTTTTCTTTAGCATATTTTTTGAAAGCTTCTTGTGTTATCTGCGTTCCGTATATACGGTCCATAAATGTTTCTGTTTTGTCATCTGGCGGTGTATGTACATTGTGCCAAAGTAGTGCACGACCAGTAAGTTTGCCTTCATTGTTTAGTGATATGACAAGTGATACTTCTTCTGGATTATCAGCGTATATTTGTAACCATTCTTGGCATTTATCATGTTTCATACAGCTATCGTATAGTGTACCTATGTTTGTACCATAAGATGAGTAGTGATAATATTTTAATATATTGTTACCATTTACTACACTTATAGTATCTGTGAATGTATATCTGCTTTTTATTTTGTTGTTGATATATTCTATTTGACTATCTTTTAGTGTTTTACCAAGTAGATATTTTAATGCTTTTCCTAGTTTGATTTTCTGTCTGTTTACAGGCAACCACTTATCGTTGTCGCTGATTTCACCTGTTTTACCACCTGGTAGAAATGTAACATCACCGTTTTTACGCATATGAAAGTTACGATTGACATTATTGTCAATACTTAGATATTTATACCTGCGTATGAAGTGACCTGCAAAATTTCTGTTAGTTGGGTCACTCATATGGTCAAGCTCGTAATTGATTATATCAGCGAATGTTGTTGATAGCATTTTATCTTGTATAAATGCGGATTGAGCACGAAAGTATATTATTAGATTTGTTAAGTCAAATGCATGTATGTTCCAATGATATTGAGAGTATTGTCTTTTACCATTTTTTTTTGGTCGTACAACATACCTTTCTAAGTTGTATTTATGTATTGTTCGTAGTATTGTTATACGACTGATATTGTAGTCCCATGCACGATTGCCAATAGATCTTAGTATGTATTGAGGATCGCATGGTAGTAAGTCAATTACTGCATAAGCAATACATTTTAGTGATGCATCTGGAACTTTACTTGTTAAATCTGCAAATATATTATGCTTTTCGAATTCGTCAAGCATTATATATTTTGGAATGTATGAGCGATATTTAGTCTTCATATAGTTTAATTTGTTTAGATTCTGTAGCTTTTATTTGTTGCATTTGGTAATTCGTTGTTTCTCTTTCACATGACATACAGTACCATAAGTCATCCCATTCGTCATAGTAAGCATCGTTCACACCACAGTGTGGACATATTTCAGGTTCGTAAGTTGTTTCTGTATCATAATACGCTGTACCGTAACCGTTGTTATATGTCCAGTAATCACATGAACTGTATTTACCAGCCCAGCTGTAATGATTGTGATTGATTCTGTTTTCTATACGATATAGTTTATTTGAAGTACGTAATAATATTTCATTACACATGTATAGTGTTTTGTGAACTTCACTGATTCTGATGTATTCTTCGTTTGAGTGTGGGTTGTAGTAGCCACATGACATGTTAGCTACTTGTACATTTGTTTTTTCTGCAATGGACTCAACGTCAGTCATACCACCTGATACAACGTTACGACCGTACTGTGTAAGTATATCTTGTATATCGTATTGAAGTGTATCGTCAAATAGTTGTGTGCTTGATATTGTATTTACAAAATCATTATAACCACGTCTGTCACATTGAAGTACAATAGTACTGTCGTTGAAAAAGTCAAAGTTTGCTTTGCTGGACCCGACACAACCAACTTCTTCATCGAGAAAGAATACTGCTTTGAAGTAGTCGAATGATTCAAGAAGTTGTAGTGTAATATATATACCGACTTTGTCATCTCCGCCAATACCATATTGTTCTACTTTTTGCATATCCATTGCAAACATAATATCATCATATTGCATTACATTTACATTGTCGTTTATGTCATGTACTGTATCAATGTGACATACCATGGTTGGGTACTTATCAATGTCGCCTTTTGTTACATAGATATTACCGTAGTTATCTTGTTTGTATTTTAGTTTTAGTTGTTTGATTCTTGATTTGATATAGTTTCGCATACTTTTAGTTTTGTAACTTTTACTTTGTATGTTCATTATATCAGTCAAGTGTTGCATATTTTCCAGCATGATATATAAATTAAAGGTTAGTAGCCCCTGTAAGAATCGAACTTACATTTTTACCGTGAAAGGGTAACGTCCTAACCATTAGACGAAAGGGCCGATATAAAACGAGAATGACACACACCATACAGTGTCATATTACAAACCGATTTAGCCGTGGTTCAACTCGTGTTTTACAGTCCGTTGTGCATCGCGATATCCGTAGTATATACGATGCTTGTCAACGAACTTTTGTTGTTCATTAATTTTGTCTTGCATATTGTCAATTAAAATCAATGCTAAATCAATATCGTCACCAGCTTCAAGAAGCTGTTCTGTCCATCTTTCGATTAACATGATATTGGTGATTGTGATATTGATAATATTTCTGCTATTGCGTTTTCTACAGATGTGTTTTGATACTCTTCAATTCTTTGTTTGAGTACCCAGCTTTCTACTTCAGCTGACGTCACGTCTGTTTTTTCTTTGATTACGTTACAATACATTTTTGGAATGTTTGTTTCTGCAACAACAACTTTGTTTTGCACGGTCACATTGTTTACAATGTAAGCTTTGTCTGTTTCCATCTTTACTTCGAAAGATACAGGAATAGGTATTTCTAATTTATTCATATAATAATTTTTAAATTCATAATTAATAAAACGAAGTTTTCTAAAAGTAAATGCAGGAAGCTACAAACCTGCAGTGAAACCAAACTATAAAATGAGAAAGAGTAGCTTTTTTTATTCATTACTTATAAAAAATTCATAAATAAAATGTTCGAAGAACATAAAAAAAAAGGGGGCGTAAGCCCCCGTTATTCATGAGTAGTCTGGATTGTCAGAATCCCACTGTTGTAATGACTGTGAATCTTCGATTGCAAACTCTGACATATACATGTCATTTGCATCGCCACGATAACTGAACTTGTCTGCAATGTGACTATCTTTTGCAGTTTGTTCTGCAATTGTTTCAGGATTGTCATCATTTGCAAAGTTGTCATTGACAACCTTTTCAATACGTGTTGCTTGTACTTCGAATGAGTTGATAAGCCAGACTGGTACATGTATGATGTATCTGTCGATAAGTTCGTAGAACTGTTGAGCTTTACCGTCAACAAGCTTTGTGTTGAATCGGCTGATGTTTGTTAAGTCGTAAGACTCAAACATCATAGCCTGAGTTGCTTTGGACATCGGAAATTCAACAAATGATTGTGAGTGATACTCCCATTTGATTCGTTTGTCTTGACCCCATTGAGTTGGAATCCATTTGTCTTTGTACAATGTAGTACCTTTTACATTAGTAGGATGTACAATGTACATTGCTTTTCTTGATTTGCTACCGATGACTGAAGCAACGATAGGAATTGATTTGTAATCTGTTTTCATAAGTAATAAATTTAATTGTTAGTAAATACCAAAGTTGATTGTGACACCTTGGATGAAGATTTGGTATGCCATGAAAAGTATACCAAGTATAGCCATTGCACTTAGTGATACAACCCAGACGTGCAATAGAACCTGAGCTAATTTGTTTAGATATTTCATAATAAATAAAATTAAATTATATGTAAGTGACTCTCACTCACAACGTGTGAGAATACGCGATAAGAAATAAATTGTGTCAAGAGCAAGCGTAGCTTGTTTATATACTCTTGACATTTTTATTTTTACTCGTGTAATTTCGCAGAAATAGTAAGCTTGCTTACGCTTTGCATTGCAGTTACACTGCTTGCAGTTTAACATAAATGGAAAGTTTCTGCTCACGTGTGTGTGAGAAACCGATGCACTACTCGACAACTTTGAGAGATCTCTCGCAAGTTGATTGTGAAGCAATCACATGCCAAAGTTGTGGTTTTCATAAACAAAGTTTAACTTAGAAGCTCTTAAACAGGATGACACGAACTTCAGTGAATATTATTCTGTTAAGAATAAATGAACGTTGTGAGTGTCCACGTTTAACGCTTCGTAGATTAAACTTGACGGTGTTTGATGAAAACAGAATAGTGCGAGTCCTTATAATTTTATGTTGACAACAGCACAGGTTTTAATAAACTAAGCACAAGTTGTAGTTGTAATGTTATTGAGAATGATGTGTATAGAAGAGGTTATCGAATGATTGTGAACACGCAACACAAAGAAATATATTCAGGCCCTGGGGTTTTGATTAATAGGGTTGGGTGGGAGGGGCCATAAGATGGAATGTGAGAGTGAGTTGACAGACATAAGAGTAGATTAGTTGTAGAACTTTACAGCTAGCTAGAAAAAAGCTAAAAAATATAGGAAAAAGAAAAGTGTAATGCACCCCCCTGGGTAAAATAGAAACAGTTTAATAATTAGTGTGTATACTGTATACTAGTATATAACCCAACACCTCTCTGTTTGTGGCGGATTTTTTTTAATTAGTATAAACTATTATATAGGTGTAGTAGCTTTTTACATTTTTCTGCCACACAAAAGCTTTAATTAATTCAGTATATTTGTTGCATGTCAAAGGGACCTTGTAAAACTTATCAAGAATGCTGGGAGGAGTATCAAAAATATTCTGGGTTCGCAGAAGGATACGAAAAGCTTCTACCACAGTATTTTGAAAAATCAGCACCTGAAATAATAAAAAGAGGTAGGGTAGTTCCAAAAGACGTGATTAGTGTGCGTAAGGAAGAAAATAAAAAAAGACTGAACGAAATACTAAGTAGTGATGTTGTAAAAAAAGTTTTAAGTAACCCATATCTAAAAGGAACGGGTATTGTAAATATGGTTAATGATTATAGCAACAGAGTTCAGAAGTCTCCGATCGGCATGGCTATACCATCTTTAAGTGAAATGGAGCCTTTAGTTAAGTTTGCAGAAAAACACTATGATTCTAAAAACATTATTCTTGACGCTGTATCAACCCCTTTCTTAACTGCAAAAGCATATAAAAATATGCGACAACTTCAAAATCAATATCCTTATCTGAGACAAGAAGGCGATAAGATAGAAAGAAAATATGAAACACAAAAAAAAAGAAGAAATAGAAGAAGTAGACGATAATTATTTCATTTTTTCCGCCACATTTTGTATATTTGTTTTATGTATTTGTACGATTTTATAAGTGATTTTTCATGCGACAAACGACAGACAAACTGGAGACAAACCAATAGTATTGGTTATCAGTCAGTTAGGTACTGTTTTTTAGAGTAAGAAAAAAAACATAGCTAAAAACGACAAACAATATATATATAATATATATATATATAAAAGAAGAAAAGAAGAAAATATAATTTAGTTTATTAAAATATGATTGAAAAACAGATAATTTTTGACAAAGATGGCCGTGAAAAGCTATATTCTGGTATTCAGATTCTATCAGAGGCTGTATCATCAACATTAGGAGCTTCAGGACGTACTGTGATTATAGAAGATCAGTTCGGAAACCCACATATCACAAAAGATGGGGTTACTGTAGCAGAAAGCATTTTACTTAGCGACCCCGTAGAGAACTTGGGGTGTAGCATACTCAAACAAGCTTCACAAAAAACAGCTACAGAAGCTGGAGATGGAACAACCACTTCATGTGTATTAGCAATGGCTATTATAGATCGCTGTTTTAAACAGATAGATAGTATCGTCAATGTCAATGAAGCTAAAAGAGGGATTGAGTTTGCTGCTAAACAGATAGTAGATAAAGTGAAAAAGGGAGTGAAAGAAGTAAATGAAGATAATTTACGTCAAGTAGCCACTATTTCAGCTAATGGAGACAAGTATCTTGGTGATTTGATATCAAACGCATACTCTCAAGTTGGAAAAAATGGGGTTGTAACCATGGATGAGTCGACAACAGGCCATGATTACACTGAAATTACTAACGGAACGCGTATAAATCGTGGTTATGGGACGCCTTTTAGCGTGAATAACCTTAGAAAACGCTCTGTGGAGTATAATAACCCTCTAATTGTGATATCTGACAGCAAAATTGACATGCATGAGAAGCTTCATTTCGCTTTTGAGCAGTCAATCAAGCAAAAAAAACCATTATTAATCATTTCTGAGCTTGATGATAGGGTAAAACTGTTCATAACTCAAAATATAAACAAGAAAAACCTTACAGCTAACTTTTTTTCACCAGAAGGCATAGGAATAAAGCGTTTTGAACTACTTGAAGACTTGGCTTTGATGACAGGAGCTAAGATCATTTCAGAAATGTCTGGTGATTCTGCACAAAATATAGATGCAAGCTACCTTGGAACGTGTAAACAAATGATTTCTGACTCAAATGAGACAATATTAGTTTTTAATGAAAACAATAATCCAAAAAAGGAAGAGGTTTTACAGTATCTTAGTAACGAAATCAAACTAGCCAAAAACAAAGCTGATAAATGGCATCTTCAAGATAGGATGTCCAAACTTTCCGGTGGGGTTGCCACTATCAAGCTGGCAGGGAACTCTGAAGTAGAACTCAAAGAAAAGAAAGATAGAGTAGATGATTCCATCCATGCAACTAAAGCTGCACTTGATGAAGGGGTAGTTGCTGGTGGAGGGATAGCATTAGTTAACTTAATGAAAAAAAATTCGCAAAAGGCTCCTAAAAAGGTCTCTTCTTGCTTTAAGATTGGATATGATATCATGTGGGACTCTATAGCCGATGTATTTTTAAGAATTGTTGACAATGCTGGTGAAGATTCAAACAAAATTTTAAACATTATCAAACCAACTCCAAGAGACTATGGGTATGATGTCAGAAGAAGTAAGTTTGGTAATATGTTTAGATTGGGCATTATAGACCCTTTCAAAGTAACAAAGAACGCAATACTAAATTCCGCATCAGTTGCTGGTATAATTCTAACAACATCATGCGTAATTTCAAATAAACGAATAAAATCAAGTAAAATTTAAATTTAATATTATGTCAATACACAACCATCACCCTTTTGAAAATCAAATTTTTTCTCATTTTAGGGAACAAGCAAAACAAGTAAACGGAGCCATAAAGCTTTTAGCAAAACAAGGATACACTGTAATAGACTTGGAAGGACAGGTAATTACAAAGTGGAATGTTGATGATGATAAAAAGCCCAATATAAATTATAAAAGGGCACCGAAATTACCACAAACTCAATGAAAGCAGTAGGTGATTTTATAATAGTTAAAGACCAGGAATTAACTCATAAAAACGAGCTTGGGCTGATAATTAGCGATAAATCGGATTTAAATATTAGATATGTCGTTGGAGAAGTTGTAACAACTGGTGATTTAGTCAAAGAAGTAAAAGAAGGGTCTTTTGTGTATTTTGATAAAGTTGCCGGTTCAGAATTAAGAATTAAAGGAAACAGATACAAAGCCATTAGGGAAAGAGACGTAGTGGTATTTTTGGAAGATGCTGATACCGTTATTTGATTACATACAACATAGAATCATAATGAATACTCAATTCCGTTTTGATGGAAGAGAATATTTATTTTTTCCACAAGGAGTGAAGTATCATTCACTTTACAGAACGTCCAGGCGTATAAACACGTTTGCAGAGCTTGAATACATAGCAGAGAAGTTTATTTGGCTTAATCCAGATTTTAGCTTAGACAAAATGAAAGCTTTATTTATTGAACTCTCAGATAGAGAGAATGGTAATATTATTAGGACATATAGCCAAAGTAGAGTTAGAACTATGGTTGAGCGTGTTTATGATAGAAAAAAAGAACCTTACTGTAATAAATTAAGAAAAGTAATATTTAATCCAGCACAATTCAAAACAAGAAAAGAAAAAATGAAGATAGTTGGTGAGCTTGTAAGTAAGAAAAAAAGACCTACGACTGAAAGAATAAATGAAGCAATTAAAGATTTATGGCTTGAAAAAGAAAAAATCACTATTCAATCGGTTACAGAACGCCTTGGATCTACAAGACACCTGGTTAGATGGTATTTTGATGAGCATCAAATCAACTTTATTAAGTCAATGAACAAAGAAATAAAACAAGAACAAGAGATTTCAAAAGCTATAGAAGCTATAGATATATTAACTGAAGGGGGTAACAAGCTGAAAATGAGAGAGTTAAAAAAAATTACCTCTATTCGAGACTATGGTATATTAAAAAAAGCTATTGAGAACTATCAGTCTGGTTTTTAGATTGGTTCATTTTCATGATTACACTTCTGTACATCTTATCCATGTAGCTTGGATTATCGAATAATGGATTTGATTCTTTTTTCTCTGATATAGGTTCTTCTTGCATAAGTTTCTTATAAGTTAAAGAACATATGGATTTTGCTTTATGAGTTAATTCAAATAGTTTTTTTCTCCCATATTTTTCTTTTCCAGGCCTCCATTCTTTGATAAGTCCTTTTTTTATCATTTCATAAAACCTTTTTTTATCCCACGACATAGTTGTTCCATAATAATTAAAATCTTCTTTTTGAAAAAATGGCATGTCGTATAGATATAATATCATATCCAATTCCATTAAAGAGATTTCGTATTTCTTTTTGATGTAGTAACGAACTACCCTGTAGTATTTTAAAAATGTGTAATCACGCGCACGAGGCTGTCTTTTAAACTTTTTGTTGTTACCACGCTTGTAAGATTTAATTATCATTTGATTGTTTTATACAAAAATAATGAAAACATATTTTAGTTATCTTTGTTCTAAATTTACAGGTATGGAAGAAGAATACAACAAGATTGGTTTTAAAAACGGATTGATTGATAAGTACAAAAAAATGGGAATTGATGTAAAAGACTTCCCAAGCTTTTCAGCATCTAAAGATACTATCATTACTTCTGGTCCGAGTCAGTCTTATATGGGAGCTGCAGGAAAATTAAACAAAAACTTGATGGCTGCTGGTATTTCTCCAGATAAAGTAACAGGCGGAAGTTTTTTAACAAAAGAAGGTGGAAGCGGTATAGAATTACAACAACAAGTAAGTAAAGATAAGATAGGATCTTTTAGACCTAATTTACCAACAAGATAATGGCATCTAAAATTAAAAAAAGAAAAAAGGGTAATAAAATTTGTGCAGCTGGTATTGCATGGGCAAAGAGGACGTTTGATACATATCCATCAGCATATGCTAATATGGCGGCTAGTAAATACTGTAAAGACCCTAATTATGCTAAAGGAGCAAAAAGTAAAAAGAAATAATCATGCCAGGAAAACATAAAAAATTAACACCAGCACAAATGAAAATTGCAAGAGTAGCTCCACCAAGAGATAAAATTACTCGTGCAGATTTTATTGTATTAGGAAGAAAAAATAAAAAGAAAAAGAAAAAGTCTTAAATAAAAAAAGAATACTAATGAAAGTAAAAGCGCCAAAAGGCTATCACTGGATGAAATCTGGTAAAGGAGCCCCAAAATTAATGAAGAACCCAAAAGGTGGCTATAAGCCACATAAGGGAGGAAGTTTATCATTTAACTTTCAAATACAAAAGGTTCACAAAAAATGAGTAATAGAAGAGCAGATTCAGATAGAACAAGAAGGTCTCAGTCTAAGAAAAAAAAGAAACTGACACCAGCACAAAAAAAAATAGCAAGGTTAGCACCTCCCTTTGATAAAATAACGGGTGCGGATTTTAAAAAATTAAGAACTAATAAAAAAGGATAATTATGCCATACGGAAGCAATACATACGGACCAAAAAAGAAAAAGGTCATGAAGAAGAAAAAGAAAAAAAATAAGAAAAAATGAGTGATTCAACCAGATGCAAAATACAAGTCTTAGGTAAAGACCCAAATAATGAAAATAAACCTGCAAGGTTTTCGTCAGATCCAGAAACCAAAAAACAACAAATGATGGCATTAGCTGCATGTAGAAAAGGTAGAAGGCATTCCTTTGGACAAAAACTCAAAGGCGGTGTAAAAAAAGGGATTGAATATTTGAAAAATTTGGATGACGAAAATAAGGCCAATAAAAAATAAATGGGAGAGCTTAAAAAGTGGAGAGAAGAACGTTGGGTTCGAATAGGAACTGACGGATCTATCAAGGGTGAATGCGGTACAAGCAAGAACAAGAAAAACCCTGATAGATGTTTGCCTTATAAAAAGGCTATATCCATGACTAAGGCTGAAAGAGCAAAAACAGCTAGAAAAAAGAAAAGAGCTGGTGCAAAAGGAAAAACAGTAGTTGCTAATACAAAAGCTGGAAAAGTAACTAAAAAATATACAAAAAGATAATTATGGCTACAATCAACACATACGGAAATGATGGTTCTGTAGAAGGAGCAGACAAGCTTTTAGGTTCTGATGGAACATCAGGAGCTGATGCAGGTAAAACTAAAAACTACACTGTATCTGCTTTAACAACTTATGTGTCTGCAAATCTTACAAGCCCTGTTAAAATATCAAGTTTAATTAATGCTGCTGACGATACTGCCGCTGCATCTGCAGGTGTACCGGTTAATGGAGTTTATAGAACGGGAAGCGCGCTAAAGATAAGGGTATCATAATATGGCAGATAAATCTAAAATGAAATGTAACGTTGTTCGAGCTAGTGATAGAGCGGGCAAAAAGAAAATGGTTAAAGCATGTTCTGGTGGAAAAGAAAAGCTAATTCACTTTGGTGCAAAGGGTTACGGTCATAATTATTCAGATGCTGCAAGAAAATCATTTAAAGCTAGACATAAATGTTCTAGTGCCACAAACAAGCTAACTGCACGATATTGGGCTTGTAAACATTTATGGGCTGGTAAAGGAGGCTCAAAAAAATCTTCACCAAGCTCCAGAAGGGGTAAGTACTAATATTCATCCAAATAAATTTATTATTTTTGTCCTTAAATAATATTCTTATGGACAAAGGTTTAGGGGACACTATTGAAAGAGTAACTACTGCAACAGGCGTTAAAAAAGTTGTTGAAACTATAGCAAAAAAAATGGGAAAACCATGTGGCTGTGCAGAAAGACGAGATTCTTTGAATAGAATGTTTCCATACAAAAAATAATTATGCTTAGTAGAACTGCTAAATATTACAGAGATAATCCTGAAGCAAGAAAGAAGCATAGGAAAACAAGTGCAAAAGCACAAAAAAAACGTGAGGCCGTTAAGAAAAGAATTCAATGTAATTTATTTAATAAAAAAAATAAAAAATCAAAAAAAGGCGATAAGTTAGATTGCTCCCATTTAAATGGCACACTTGTTCTGGAATCACAGAAAAAGAACAGAGCAAGAGGTGGAGGCAAAAAAAAATAAGTTATGCAAGTACAAGACATTAAATTATTAGGATTGAACACATTTTCTTTTACAGTATCATTTACAGATATCGAAACCATTTTGAAAATAATTTTATTGCTTGTGTCAATAGGATATACAATTCATAGATGGTATGATATCAATAAGAAAAACAATAGCTAGTCTATTCATAACCACATATATATTTTCTCAAGACATCAAAATATCTGATGTTCAAAACAATATACAGTTTGGACCGATGGTAGGAGAAAAATCTATAACATTTGGTGTAAAAAACATTCTTGAAGAACTTGTGCAAGATCAAGGATATGATTTAAATCCAAATAGTAATGATAGTCTTCAGGTTGAACTTGTTTATTATGGCAGAACAAGAAAACAAAAAAACATAGCTATTTATACAAAAAAAGAAAACATAGTTGAAATTATAGCTTTTGCTAAGATAAATCAAAAAGGAAAAGTTATTAAAGCAGTTGGTATAGGTAAAGACTTAAGATCATCAATGATTATACTCAATAATGAAGGACAATTACAAAGATCTACAATAAATACTGCACTAAGAAAAATGTGCGAACAAATAATTAAAAAACTAAAACTATGAGAAAATTATTAAAATTACTTTTTTTGCTTCCCCTTATAGCTTTATCTCAATCTTCTGGAGATGGTGCGGATATCAGTTTAGAGTATTTAGGAACTACTTTAGACGAATTTAAGCCTTTAAGCAAAGTACAAGTAAACGACACTATAGTTTTAGCTTTAGATATTAATAACCTTGACAGTAGTCATGATATTACTTATACACATATTGATTTGATGTATCACACTTCTGCTTTTGCTCGAGTGGGCACACCAACATGGAAAACACCAAGTAGCGCACAGAACAGCTTGTTTACATGGAATAATGTAGGGTTTACTCCAAGCAGTAATTATGATGTTAATGATATGTGGGCACAATGGAATCATGGGTCTTATGCAACATCTAGCGGATGGAATGTAGATCATTGGCAATCAATATCAACAACACCATTTGGTGATGATACATACGGGCATTTTGTTGAGCTTAAGTTTCAAGTAAAAGACGCAGGTTCAGCGCATGATTATACAAAAAACATATATGCAACTATGGCAAGAGTTGCAGATAATACAGGAAATACAGAATATGTATATCCTTTTGGCGAAGTAAGAGCTCACCCAGACCAATTTATATCACATTCCCCTTTAGAAGATTTAGATAGCAGCCTTTCTATTAATATTGATACAAATGACAATGTAGATCCAACAAAACTAAAAGTTGTTATTAAAGAAGATGGGGCGGTCGTAGCAACTCTACCTTTAGATGCTAGCGGAGATGTAACAATAACCGATTATGTAATATCATCATCAAAAACATACACGGCAGAAATAACATGGAATTCAAATGATAGCTATAAAACAAGCTATTTAGATAATGCCTTTACTATTTCAGACGTTGCATATCTACTTACAGAAACAGAAGGTGGTGTTGGTCATGGCAACGCGGGTGGAGTCATAACTAATGGAATATCTGCATTAAATGGAGATTTATCTGATCCAAAAAATCAATTAACACCACAAGATGCATATAAGATGCTAACTCATGTTCTTGGAACAGACATATTTGAAAATAATTATTATGAAAAAACATTTTATGCGGCGAAAGCTGATGATTTTGATTCTTATTCTATGTCAGATTTTGTTAGTGGCAATTCTCTTAATACAAAACTTATAGATACATTATCTCCTGACTGGTCACAAGCACAAAACAAATGGGAGTATAAGACAGGAATTCTTGGTGATGTAAACCTTAACTATACTTCAGCACAATCTTCCTCACAAGAACAAGCACAAGTAACAAGACAAACGGCTGCAGAAAATAAATCTGGAGTTGCTACATCCAAGGCATCATTTGTAAGTAAAATAGAAGGGGATAAGCTTATTGTAGAAATATCTACAGATGATGATAATTTATCAGCAACACAATTCAAAGTGAAGTTTGATAATACAAGACTTGCATTTAATGAAGTTGTTTTTGATACAGGAAATCTTACCACTAATTTTGCTTTTGCAGGAGATGATATAATTAACTTAGGATCTATAAACCAACAACAAGATGCTATTAAAAAAGCAAGTAAATATATCATTAAATTTGATAAAACAAATGGAGTTACTAGTCCAGCAGGGTTAGTATCCATAAACAACTTTGATGCAGCAAACAAAAACGGAGAACTAGTAATATTTGAATTTGAATGATGGATAAATTATTTGACACACTAACATTTATATTTTTATTAATTGTTTTAATATTAGCATCTTCGTGTTTATCGGAAGTAGATAAAAAAATATATCCAATAGAACAAAGTTTAGAAATACAAGAAAGCTCAGGATTAAAATTCGAAGGACCAAGCATTACAGATGGTTCTCAGTTTAATTTCAAAAGAGAACTGTCAGGTGCTTATATGTTAGTTATTAAAGATCATTTTAAGAATGTAATATCAAAAAGCATATTAGATATAAATCCAGGCAACAATGTTTTATCATTTTATACAAATGCAATTAATGATGGAGACTATACTATTGAGTTTGTCGATGAATTAGGAAATGTAGTAGAATCACAAAAAATAACAATACAATGAGTGAAGAAAAACAAAGTTTTTTTGGACAGTTAAAGAATCAGCTTATAGCTACAATTGGTTTAATTATAACTGCAGCCGGTGGTCTCGTAATAGCCAATATGGAAGCAATTTTTGGCGTTGATGAAGTAATTGTTAACGAGCCATCTATGGAACAAACTATTGTAATTCCAGAAACAGAAAAAGATACGATAGTGATAAAAAAAACAATAATACAAACACCACCACCAGAAAAAAAAGAAAAAGAATATGATTGGTAATATTAAATATTTTATAGTAAGTGTATGGCAAGAATGCAATGTTTTTCTTGCGCTATACATATATTTTTTAATTATTATGAGTTTTACCGGTATTGTTTTTATAATATTTAGTTTACTAACAGGACAAGTAGATACAGATAATATTACGTGGGGATTGATAGATTATGTTTAATTTAAAAATAAACTTATGTGCGATTTTAATTGCTCTTTTTGTAACGCATGCTAATAGTCAGGTTGTTGGCAAGACAACCACAGAGGACTATGTAGCAGATTTTGAAAAACAAGCAAGTATTTGGAGTATTCCAGAGTATGATGGGGAACCTGTGTCAATCGCATTACTTAATATAGGTGTTACAGAAGACATACTAAATCAATATCCTGAACTAGGAGACTATAGAGTGGGTCTAGGTCTCAGTAATATCACAGTAGCTTTTTTAGATGAAACGTTTCGTTTTGAGTTTGTAGAAACAAAAGATGAAATAAAAGAAAGAATGATTAAGCAATTTAAGGCTAGTGAGAAAGGTTTTACTGCAAATGTCATAAATCCAATTGGAAAGATAGTTTTGGCTAAATATTTTGGTTATGTGGAAGTATATGATTTTTCTATATCAGAAGATGAAACAATAAACTTGAAAGACGGTGTTAAAAACAAACTTGTAACCAGATTAGGTTTACAGGTAAAACTTGTAGATTCTGAAACAGGATTATATATGACTGGATCAGGTTTAGGTAAAGCCACAACAACCAGAGAGCTTACACTTTTAAATAATGATAACTTAGAAGAAGTAAAGTTTAATCAATCATCTATTGGTGTGTCTACTAGAAAAGCTTTGGAAACAGCAGTAGCAAAGGTTGTAAAACGAATGATAAGGAAAAAAATATTTGATAATTAATGAAATGGATTGTACTACTATTATTTCCCATATCAGCATTCTCACAAATACTAACACAGACTTTTTATGATAGATGTACAGGTCAAATAAAGACTGTCCAGATACAAATGCAAGGAACTACAACCGTTGCATTTTACAATAAGGTTAAAACATTCACAGCGAATGATTTTTATTCAGGAGAAGTAAAAAAATGGATGGAACAAACTTATGCATGGTGGTATGCATTATCTCCATGTTCTACAGCTCAAACCACACAAACCACAACCACAACAACAACCAACACCGCAAGCAATACAAGCTCATCTTCAAATACCAGTTCTGGATCTTCTGGATCTAATAATAATGATTCAGGTAGCGGAAGCGGCGATGGAGGTGGGAGCTCAGACAATAGTGGAGATAATGGTTCAGATAGTGATGGAGGAGGTTCAGATGATTCAGGAGATAATGGGTCTGGAGATGACGGTGGAGATGGAGATGATGGAGGTTCAGATGATAATGATAATAATGAAGAAAAAGAACAAGATGAGCAAGAAGAAAATGAAGAAAAAGAAGAGGAACAAGAAGAAGAAAAAGAGGAGGAGTCTGATGAAGAAGAAGAGTCGGATGAAGAATCTGAAGAAGAAGAATCTGATGAAGAAAAAGAAAATAAAAGAAATCCAATTTTAATATCTGCAAACTTGATGGCAATGTCCGGGTTAGACGGAACTCTTAATAATGTTGCTAGTTTTGGTTTTAGTCAAACTGCCTTGAACGGAGTTGATTCATATTCTGCAAATATGATGATATGGGATAATTTAAAACAGTTTGTTCTTGGCGGAGCAAAGTCTCACGTATTTTATAACTATGATAATGCAGAAGACATTATAATAAGAGACGGAGATAATACTTATGTTTTGGGACAAGTTTATGGAAGGGGAACAATACATACGATACAGTCTATATCTGTGTCTTTTATGTACATGTATGGAGTTATGAACATTACAACAGGATTGTCAAACGTGTATCTTGTTCAAAAAAATGAAAAATGGAAAGGACTAGTCGCTGGATACTCTTTTTCAAACAATGTTTTATTCGGTAGAGGTGCTTATACAGTTATGCCTTCTTTTATTACCTTTGCAACTAAGCCATATAACATTAAGAGATATACACTATCTCCTATGTTAGCTTTTGCCTTCAACCCTATATATTTTAGTTCTTTGGAGGATAAGATATCATATAATGAACATGTGGTTACAGTGTTAGGTTTAAATTTAGATTTTAATTTAACAAAAAATTTTAGAGCAAACATTGGAGGAAACGTTGTTAAGAGCACCGACAACTTTCCTTTGACATACTCAATAACAATTGGTGCTAAATTTAAAATATGAATAATATTAGTAAACATATTAGCTACAAAGAAGGGACTTATAGTGTTACAGCTTTACGTTTAGGTATAGATAATAAGCCCGGCGCTTATGAGTTACAAAACATGGAAATTTTAGCAGAAAAAGTGTTTGAGCCACTTAGGGCCGCAGTTGGAGCGCCTATTAAGATAAATTCATTTTACAGATCACCAGAATTAAATCAAGCTATTGGAGGGTCTGCTCGGTCACAACATTGCGAGGGAAGAGCGATTGACCTGGATGACACGTACGGACATATGTCAAATGCAGCTATGTTTGACTGGATAAAAGCTAATGTTTCGTTTGACCAAATGATATGGGAATTTGGGACGGATATAAATCCAGATTGGATTCATATAAGTTATGTAGATGAAGATTATAACAGGAACAGATGCTTACTTGCATACAGAGAAGAAGGTAAAACATTATATAAAGTTATTTAAAATGGCAGATAAGAAAAAATTTAAAGAAACTACAGTCGGAAAACTGTTGTTTGGTGCTGCAAGTGTAGTATCACCACAATTAGGTTCTATATTAAATGGAGTTACATCTCCTAAAGAAGCAATTGCAGAGATTACAAAATCTAAAATATCAGTTGATGATAAAATAAAACTACAGCAATTAGTTTACGAACAACAGAATAAAGAGATGGAAGAAATCTCTAACAGGTGGAAGGCCGACCAAATGAGTGATTCATGGCTCTCGAAGAACGTACGTCCACTGGTTTTAGTATGGTGTATCGTTGTATTTAGTTTTGCAGGTATATTAGACAGTGTAGAATCTGTGCCTTTTAATATAGGAGAAACTTGGAACGACACGTTTGAGAAGGTGATGATGAGTGTGGTTCTGGCATATTTCGGAGGAAGGTCGAGCGAAAAAGCAATAGGTTTACTAAAAAAATAATGGCAAAAATAGCAGCATTTCGTTACTTTAAAAAAAACAGAAAGAAAAGACCTGGCGTTCATTCTAAAACCAAAACCTCAAAATGTGTTTCTTCTAAACACTACAAGAAACGTTACAGAGGACAGGGTAGATAAACAAATCTATTAAAATAGTATCTTTGCACATAAGTATTATCTATTTATGGCGTCGATTAATTTTTATCCATTAGATTCATTAATTACAAAATTTGATAAGGTTATAGGAACGGATCATTCGGGTAGCGTAACTAAAAACTATTCGTTTGAAGATATATTGGATTTTGCAAATACAAGCGCAAGAATTCAATCGGCAAGTTCGAGATTTATTTTTAAAGGCCTTATGTCTCAGAAACAATCAGGAGTTTTGGTTCTTAATGAAAATGCAAATATAAAAAACTTCTCAGGTATAAGTAATATTACACTTAGCAAGTATGATAAACTTGGAACGAACATTAGTGCAGTATACGACTTTTTAGAAGGTTCAAGAATTGTAATTCAAAAAGCATCTAATGTTTCTGTTTTAGGAATTTATGATTGGAACAATTCTACAGTCGATTCTCAAGACACTGACTTTTATAATGTATCATTAACCTTTATTGATGGTATAGGTTCTATAGAGAACGATGAGGAATATTTAGTATATTTGCTTCAGTATGATGTTGCTGCAAGTAACGACAAATTTTACTCCGAATCTATTAATAATGCAATAAATCCTTGGAGCATAAATCATAATTTAAATAAATTTCCTTCGGTAACTGTAGTTTTATCTACAGGACAAAAAGGATACGGAGATGTAACCTACGTGGATAACAATAATTTGACAATAACATTTGCTGGGGATGAATCTGGCAAAGTATATATAAATTAAGAATATGGCTATACCATTTTTACATAATATAAACTTAGATAATAATCAGTTGTTAAATGCTAAGTTGCATATCACCTCTTCTGCTCCTGCGGCAGCAAAGGGTCAAATTTATTTAGACTCAAGCAGTGGTGTTAATAAATTAAAATATCATAACGGATCAGGGTTTGTAATTGCAAACGCTACAATTTCAGCTGCATTTAACACTAGTAATGGAATAATAACTTTTACTACAAGTGCGGCGGATACATATACGGTAGATATTGACGGAAGATTTATAAAGGACTTCACTTTAACTGGAGATTCAGGAACAGATCAAACAATATCAAACGGTGATACTCTTGATATTGCGGGTGGCACTTATATTAGCACAGTAGTAGGAAATACAGATACTGTTACTATAAACCATGATAACACAACTAGAAGTGATACAGTAACATCTGCTTCACCTGGATATGGAGGTACATTTGATATAATAGATAGTGTAACTACAAATGCCACTGGTCACGTTACTGGTGTCAATGTTGAGACAATTACTATACCACCTAAAACAACATGGACTTTAACTGCAAATTCTGGAACAGACCAGACGATTGAAGATGGTGACACAGTTGATATTGAAGGAGGGACTGTTATAAGCACTGTTGTTGGAGCTACAGACAAAGTAACAGTTAATCACTCAAATGTTGAAAGAGTAGATACTACATCAACAGATGCTCCTGCTTTTAATGGTACTTTTGAAGCGGTAACAAGCGTTACAACAACTGACCAAGGTCACGTTACTGCAATTGATGTTTCTACGGTTACAATTCCACAAAACGATAGCATAGA
>Ga0160423_10001173_pt1 | contig 21914 bp, 19 predicted proteins | sample CRUFie14St8metaG_FD_108191 | JGI IMG/M metagenome (GOLD analysis project Ga0160423, IMG submission 108191) | Marine microbial communities from the Costa Rica Dome - CRUD Field 142mm St8 metaG | ecosystem: Environmental > Aquatic > Marine > Oceanic > Photic zone | place: Costa Rica: the Eastern...
AAATTTTAGGTATGATCCATTCAGTTCTGCAAAAGCCATTTCGTCTTCTCTTTTTACAATTACTTGAGTTTCAGTTTGGAGAGCTTTATCACACAATTCTTGTAAATCCTCAATCCAAATAAAATCTTCAATCTCAATTGAAATTCGTGCTACGGATCTTTGAGAATGAGCTACTGTTGGAATATTTCTTTCTTTTCTTGCATATTCTGCTAGTTCAAACGAGCATGGGCAAGCTGATGAATAAACAAAATCAAAGTGCATTATTTTTTTGTATTCTCCTTTATTATTTAGACTGCCCTCAATTGTTACATTATAATATTGATAGCCTTTGTTATTTGATCTTAATGATTTTTTTGTGATAGGATATGAAAAATGTAATCCGATTTTAGTATCAAATGTATCTAAATCACTTTTGTATTTTAATAAAATATTTTCTAATTGATCACAGACAAAATCATTTTTAAAATCATAAAATCTTCTCATAATTCTGGACATATTAATTCCTTTTTTATGAGCTTCAAGTGAAACTGTTCCTGTTACTTTCGTTTCTAATTGAATATTGCCTCCATCTCTTGTTTTATATTTTAAAGGAATTTTGAAATTATGAACTCCAACTTGTTGTATAGCAACTGATGAACCTTTAATTAATGAAGATGGTCCATTTTGTAAATCAGGAAATTGATTAATTTCTGATGGGGTGGGTTTATATTTAATATCGTATTCTTTTTCTTTCATTTTACTTAGTTATTGTTTCCAAAATATTCAAAAATATTATTTTCAGTTTCATATATTTTAACACAATGTAGTTCACATTTGAGTTTAGATCTCATGATTTCCTCTAGTTCATCCCAAACAGAGATACAAAGATTTTCTGTTGAAGATATTTTTCCTTTCATGAATTCGACTTCATTTGAAAATTGATGATCTACCTTATCAATTATGTATTTTTTAATAACAACACTAAGTTCCTTTAAGTCACAAACAAATCCAGTTTTTTGTTCAACATGCCCTTTTACAGTTATGAACATATGATAATTGTGCCCATGCATATTTAAACATTTACCAAAAATATTTTTATTTTCAGTATTAGTTAAATTATCATTTTTTAACACATGTGCTGCTGAGAAACGCTCTCTTCTTGTAAGATAGACTGTCTTTTTTTTCATAGTATGCCAAATATACTAACTATATTTATATGAATTATAAATTTTTTAAACTTTGATTATAGTAACTGGTACTTCGGGTTTTATTGGTAGGGCTGTGGCCTTGTATTTAATTGAAAAAAAAATACACCCCATAATCCTAGTTGATTTTTACATGTCTTCAGATCAAAAATTAAAAGACTGTTTTTTTATACATGTAGATATGTTATTTGATTTTATTGACGATAATAAAAACAAAATAGATTACATAATTCATTTAGGTGCTATTACTGACACAACTGAAACAGATTTTGAATATTTAAATAAATATAATTTTCAATACAGTAAGCATATTTGGTGTAAATGTGTAGATTATTCAATTCCCCTAATTTATGCATCTTCAGCAGCAACATATGGTGATGGTAAATTTGGATTCTCTGATGACCATAAAGAAATAAATTTTTTAAAACCATTAAATTTATACGCTGAATCAAAACACAATTTTGATAAATATGTTCTTTCTCAAAAGAATGTTCCACCCATTTGGTTTGGTCTCAAGTTTTTCAATGTATTTGGTTTTGATGAATCTAGAAAAGAAAAAATGGCATCAATCATATTTCAATCTTTTCATAAAATATCTAAAACTAATAAAATGAAACTTTTTAAGTCTAATGATCAGAGTATAAGTGACGGTGATCAATGCAGAGATTTTATTTATATAAAAGACTTAGTAGATGTTATATTTTTCTTGTATTCAAATGAAGTTGAATCAGGAATTTTTAATGTTGGTTCTGGTGAAGCAACTACATTTAATAATTTAATAAGTTTTGTTTTCAAGTTTATGAATAAAAAACAGTCAATAGAATATATAGATATGCCAAAAAAAATAAGTCAAAAGTATCAAAACTACACTAAAGCTGAAATAAAAAAATTGAGAGAAGTTGGCTACACAAAAAAATTTACTTCAATTGAGTGTGCTATAAAAGATTATATTGAAAATTATTTAATGTAAACCATTTCTAATTTCGATTAATTCTTTTTTAATTTTTTTTAAGTTATCAATAACTTTTTGATGAGTTTCTGTTTTATTTGGGTTATTTCTAATTTTATTTTTAGCCCCCTGAATTGTATATTTTTTATCTTCTAATAAATGTTGTATTAACTTAAGTTTATTTATATCTTTTTTTGTAAATAATCTATTTCCTTTTTTATTTTTTTTTGGTTTGATAGTATCAAACTCCTTTTCCCAAAATCTAATTTTTGAAGTGGAAATATTTAAGATTTTTGAAATTTCACCAATAGAGTAATATAATTTTTCCATAAAACTTACTTAATATTTATATTTCCTTCATTATCAACTTCTATCAAAGAATCTGGAAAATCTAGTTTAGTTAATTCTTTTATTTTATTTATTGCTTTTTTCTCCTTGTCATAATAAACATATCCTCTGTTAATTTGTTTAATTGGAATTATTTTACCTGTAACAAAATCACCACTTTGATTTATTTCAATATTTAATATTGGTGCAAAACCTTTAGGTCCCGATAAATTGAATCTACCATATGTACAAAAATTTCCTAAACTATACGCAATTATCTTTTTTTTATATATTTCAATTGCCCTAGGAACATGGGGGCCGTGTCCAATAATAATATCTGCACCTGCGTCAATCATGGCATGAGAAAATTCATAAACATTTCCTCTATTTTCACCGTAACAGTACTCTGTTTCACGCGTAACGTTTTGATAATTAGTTCCTTCTCCTCCTCCATGAAAAGAAACAATAACAATTTCACATGTTTTGGATAGCTCTTTTACAATATCTTTTGCTTTTTCTATTTTCAAAATTGATGGAGTTCTATAATTTGGAGCAAATGAGCAAAATCCAATTTTTTGATTATTTAAATTAAATACAGTAAATGGCTTATAGTCAAGGCCTGCATAATTTATATTGAGTTTATCAAGTGTTTCTTTAGTGTCCTCAACACCTTCTACACCAAAATCCCAAGTGTGGTTGTTTGCAAGACTAATTAAATTAAAACCAATATGCTCAAGACAATTACTAAATTTTTTTGGCATTCTATATAAATAACATTTTGTTGGGTCGTTACACCTTTTTCTAGGAGGAGCATCATTAGAAATACAACCTTCTAAATTTCCAAAAATAATATCAGATTTATTGAAATAATTTTTAATATTCTCAATAAGAGGGATGCAATCTTCATTTTTTGGTAGATACTTTTTTGAAGGAAAATTCGTTCCAAACATGATGTCTCCTACTGCAGTAATATTAATTGTATTTATAGATTTTTTTTCAGATAAATTTAAAGAATCAATATTTTGTTGACTTGAAGCTTCAAAATTTATAAAAGCTACAAAAAAAAACAATATGCTATAAAAAGTAAGTTTATGGTTTAAATTAATAGCAGTGAAAATATTATTGTGAATTAATTTTTCGCATTTCTTCATATTCTTCAATTGTTAAGTCGCTGTAAAAATAATCAATAGGATTTACTTTTTCATCATTAATTCTAACTTCATAGTGTAAATGAGGGCTTGTTGATTTTCCAGTGCTTCCAACATAGCCTATTAATTGACCTCTTTTTACATTTTGTCCAACATTAACAGCTAATTTATTTAAATGTGCGTATTGTGTTTTAAAGTCATATCCATGATCTATTATAATGTATTTACCGTAACCAGTTCTAGATCTATTCTCAGCTTTAATTACTTTTCCATTTCCTGTAGCATAAATAGGAGTACCCCTCGGTGCTGCAAAATCAGTTCCTGCATGAAACTTTCTTATGCCATAATGTGGATCTATTCTATAACCAAATCCAGATGAAATTCTGGATAAATCATTTTCAGAAATAGGTTGAATTGATGGAATACATTTTAGTTTATTTTTATGATCTTTAGCTAATTGAATGATTTCATCAAATGACTTAGATTGAACACCTAATTTTTTTACAATTTGTTCTGTTTTTTTTGAAATATCAATTATTAAATCAGTTGATTTATATTTTTCTAAATCTTTATATTTATCTACACCACCAAACCCGGCTTGTCGAATGTCATCATTTATTGAATTTGTATTCAATATTATTCTATAAATATTCTCATCTTTTATTTGTAAATCTTCTAGAATTCTTTCTGCTGATTTTATCTTTTGTTCGATTATTTTGTATTCTGAATTCAGTTGTGATACTTCTTTTTTCAGTAATATTTCTTTAGGGGTAGAGAAAAAGGATAAAATAATTATACATATAAAAGAATTAAGTACTAAAATAGGTAGTAAATAAAGTACAATAGTTTTTAAAATTTCAGTTTTAGTTTTTCTAATTTTTTTATAACTGAGACTTTCCTTGTCGTAATAGTATTTAGTTTTTATCATTTCTGATAATAATTAGTTAAATTTAAAACCTATAAAAGTTTCTTGATTGCAAATGTATATAAATTATTTGATAGAGATCTTTTTTTATATTTAGTTTACTGTTATGAATTCTGAACAAATAAGAGAAAATTTTATTTCATTTTTTAAAAAAAAGAAGCACTTGTATGTAAATCCATCTTCTTTAGTGATTAAAAATGATCCTACTTTGATGTTTGTTAATGCAGGAATGAATCAATTTAAAGATATTTTTTTAGGAAATATTATTCCCAAAAAGCCAAGAGCTGTAAATTCTCAAAGATGCTTAAGGGTTTCAGGTAAACATAATGATTTAGAAGAAGTTGGACATGATACTTATCATCATACCATGTTTGAAATGTTAGGTACCTGGTCATTTGGAGATTATTTTAAAAAAGAAGCAATTTTATGGTCATGGGAATTTTTAACTGAATGTCTTAAAATTGATAAAGATAGATTATATGTAACTATTTTTTCTGGTAACGAAAAAGATAAATTAAATGAAGACGAGGAGTCTAAAATTATTTGGTCAAACATTTTGCCAGAAAATCGAATTATTTCTTGTGCTAAAGAATATAATTTTTGGGAAATGGGGAGCATTGGACCTTGTGGGCCGTGTTCTGAAATTCATATTGATTTAAGATCAAACGAAAAAAGAGCTAAGGTAGCTGGTGAGTCCTTGATTAATAAAGATGACCCTGAAGTTATTGAACTATGGAATTTAGTTTTTATGGAATTTAACAGAAAGGAAAATGGAGATTTAGAAAACTTATCAAAAAAACATGTGGATACTGGAATGGGTTTTGAAAGACTATGTATGGTTCTTCAGAAAAAAAGATCTACATATGATACAGATATTTTTTCTAGTTTAATTTCTCATATTTCAAAGAAATCAAATTTTATCTATGGAGAAAATTTAGAAAAAGATATTGCTATAAGAGTTATAGTTGATCATATAAGAGCTATTTCATTTGCTATTTCCGATGGCCAAATGCCAAGTAATGTTGGAGCAGGCTATGTTTTAAGAAGAATATTAAGAAGAGCTGTTAGATATGGTTTTTCATTTCTGAACTTTAAAACTCCTTTTTTATATGAGATGGTTGAAATACTATTTGATCAATTTTTTAAGACTTCCCCTCAAATTAAAAATCAGATCCAATATGTTACTAATATAATTTTAGAAGAAGAAAAATCTTTTTTTAAGACTTTAGAAAGAGGGAGCTCAATAATTGAAGATATTGTCAAAAATTCTAAAACTAGTACAATTGATTCTATTAAAGTATTTGAGCTTTATGATACATATGGTTTTCCTAAGGATTTAACTTCTTTAATTTTAAAGGAGAATGGAATGAGTTTTTCAGAAAAAGATTTTATTAAGTTACTTAATCAACAAAAAGAAAGATCAAAATTGGCTACTAGCAATTTAGCTAAGGAATGGGTTACAGTAAATAATGAAAAAAGTAACGGGTTTTTAGGTTACGAATTTCCTGATACGTACGAGCGTGAAGTTAAAGTTTTAATGTATCGTGAAGTTAATATAAAAGGAAAAAAACTTTTTCAAATTGTGTTTAACGAAACACCATTTTACCCAGAGGGTGGTGGGCAAGTTGGAGATGTGGGATTTCTTAAATATGATAATAGTGTCATAAAAATTTTAGACACAAAAAAAGAAAATAATTTAATTCATCATTTGGTTGAAAAGTTACCTGAAAATTTAGAGTCAGAATTTATTTTGAAAGTTGATACTAATAAAAGAAAGTTAATTTCTATAAATCATACAGCTACTCATCTTCTTCACAGAGCATTAAAAACTTCTTTAGGTGACCATGTAGAACAAAAAGGGTCATTAGTTAATTCCAAATACCTAAGATTTGATTTTTCTCATTTTGAGAAATTGGATAATGAAAAAATAATTGAAATAGAAAATATAGTAAATGACAGCATATTTTTTTCTCACAACTTAGAAGAAAAGATAAATGTTCCAATTTCTGAAGCTAAAAAAATGGGTGCAATTGCCTTATTTGGAGAAAAGTATAATGATACAGTAAGGATTATTAAATTTCATAAATCAATTGAATTATGTGGAGGAACACATGTTAAGAATTCATCGCAAATTGGATTGTTTAAAATTATTTCTGAATCATCCATAGCTTCGGGCGTAAGGAGAATTGAAGCCGTTACAAGTTTAGGTGCGATTAATTATTATAATTCTTTTTCTAAAAAATATACCCAAATAGGTAATGCTTTAAAAAATATTCAAAATCCTCTCAAGTCTGTAGAAAATCTTATATCAGAGAATAAAAATTTGAAAGAAAGATTAGAAGTTTTAGAAAAAAGAGAGTTATTATCAATAAAAAAAGATTTAGTTAAGTCCATAAAAAAGATAAATGATTTAAATGTTCTTGTTTGTTCTACAGAAATAGAATCTAAAAGTTTGAAAAATATATCATTTGAATTTATAAATAATTATAAAAACTTCTTTCTTGCTATATTCTCTATTGTTAATAATAAAGTAATTTTTAATATAGGAATTTCAAGGGATTTGATAACGAAAAAAAATTGGAATGCATCAGAACTAATAAAAAAGTTTTCAGTAGAAATTAATGGTTCTGGTGGCGGGCAAGATTTTTTTGCTTCGGCTTCTGGATCTAATACAGAAAATATTCATTTGGTAATGAATAAAATTATTTCGTTTCTGGAATCGAATTAATTAAATCTTCATTTACAATTTCAGGAATTGTTACCTTTAATTGTTTATTTTTTTTCATTTCTCTTTTAATTGTATTAATTGCTCCTTCGTTTCTTGCCCAAGATCTTCTTGCAATACCATTATTTACGTCCCAATAAAGCATGTTTTTAAGATTTTTTTCAGATTGTTTGGACCCATCTAACAATAAACCAAAACCGCCATTTATAACTTCGCCCCAACCAACTCCTCCGCCATTATGAATTGAAACCCATGTAGCTCCTCTAAAACTATCGCCAATAACATTGTGAATAGCCATATCTGATGTAAACTGAGAGCCGTCATATATATTTGAGGTTTCTCTAAATGGAGAATCTGTGCCAGCAACATCATGATGATCTCTTCCTAAAATAATAGGTCCAATAATTCCTTTTTTTATTGCTTTATTAAATTCTTGGGCTATTTTAATTCTACCTTCACTATTAGCATACAAAATTCTAGATTGAGACCCGACTACTAAATCATTTTTTTGAGCTGAATTTATCCATTTAATATTATCTTCCATTTGCTCTTTAATTTCTTCAGGTGATTTTTTTTGTAATTTTTTCAAAACATCAATTGCAATTTGATCAGTTATTTTGAGATCTTTCTTTTTATTTGATGCGCAAACCCACCTGAATGGCCCAAATCCATAATCAAAGCATATTGGTCCCATAATATCTTGAACATAAGACGGGTATTTATATAACCCATTTTCCTTGAAAATATTTGCTTTAGCTCTACCTGATTCTAACAAAAATGCGTTTCCATAATCAAAAAAATATGTGCCTTTTTTGGTATGAGAGTTTATTGACTTTACTTGTCTGAGTAATGATTTTTTAACGTGAGATTTAAATAGATTAGGATTGTTTTTAATCATTTTATTTGCTTCATCAAATGATAGGGATATAGGATAGTATCCACCGGACCAAGGATTGTGAAGTGATGTTTGATCTGATGCTATGTCAATAAAAATATTTCTTTTTTGAAATTCCTCCCATATTTCAACAATATTTCCTAGGAATCCAATAGATGAGATTTTATTATTTGATTTTAAATATTCTATTCTTTTAACTAAATCACTAATATTATCAATTATTTCATCAATCCATCCTTGTTCATATCTTTTTTGTATTGCATTTTTATTTACTTCAGCTGTTATGCTTGTAATACCCGCTATTTTTGCAGCTTTGGGTTGAGCTCCACTCATGCCGCCAAGACCTGAAGTCAAAAATAATTTCCAGTTATTTTTATTTTGTTTTTTTATTTTTCGCAAAGCATTTAGAATTGTAATTGTTGTTCCATGAACAATTCCTTGTGGCCCAATGTACATAAAAGATCCAGCTGTCATTTGTCCAAATTGTGTAACACCCATTGCATTAAATTTTTCCCAATCATCTTGCTTAGAATAATTTGGTATCATCATACCGTTTGTTACGATTACTCTTGGTGCGTTTTTATTGGATGGAAATAGTCCCATTGGATGACCAGAATAAATGACTAAAGTTTGTTTGTCATTCATTTGAGACAGATACTTCATTGTTAATCTATACTGAGCCCAATTTTGAAAAACTGAACCATTACCACCATAAGTGATTAATTCATCAGGGTGTTGAGCAATAGCAACATCCAGATTATTACTCAACATCATCATTATTGCTGCAGCTTGTCTGCTTTTATGTGGGTACGAATTAATATTTCTAGCTGAAATTTCATAGTTGGGTTTGAACCTATACATGTATATTCTACCATATTTTTTTAATTCATCATAAAATTCATTTAATAAAATTTTATGATTTTCTTTTGTGAAATATCTTAAAGCATTTTTTAGAGCTAATTTTTTTTCTTCAAAAGTTAAAATATCTTTTCTGTGAGGAGCATGATTAATTTTTTTATTGTAAATATATTTTTTTGGTAGTTTTTTTGGGATACCCTCACGTATTTCGTTAAAAAATTTATTTTTTCTCATTTTGTCTATTATATGGGCAGTGTTTACATCCATTCTTGCAACAGTAGCCTCGTTTCAATAAGTACTTTTTTGTAAATATAATATATCCATCTTTTGAATAATAATATTCATCTGTAGATAGTTTGTTTATTTTTGAAAATCTTTCCAAATTAAATTATTAATTAACAAAATTAGTAAAAGAAAAATGAATTTTAAATTACCTTCAACGATTCAAGAATTAAAATTAAATATTAACAACCCTAATAATATTAAGTTGTTTATAAAAAGAGAGGATTTAATTCATAATGTTGTTTCTGGAAATAAATGGAGAAAATTAAATTATAATTTTAAATACATTAAAGAAAAAAAAATAAAAAAAATTTTAAGCTTTGGTGGTGCTTATTCCAATCATTTACATGCATTAAGTTGGTTGGCAAAAAAAAACAATATAAAATCATTTGGACTAGTCAGAGGATGTAAATCGTCAATTGAAAATCCCACATTATCTTTTTGTAAAAAAAATAAAATGAATTTATTTTTTTTAGATAGATCAACCTATAGAAATAATAAATACAATAATCCAATTTTTAAAACAATAATTAAATCAGAAGAAAATATTTTTGTTATACCTGAGGGAGGATTTAATGAATTTGGCATTAAAGGTTGTGAAGAAATAATGAATGAAGTAAATGAACATTATGATATTATTTGTTGTTCAATTGGGTCTGGTTGTACTGCAGTTGGTGTAATTAAGTCTTTAAAATTTGATCAGTTTTTTTTGGGTTTCTCTTCTTTTAAAAATAATTCTCAAACAAAAAATATTATTTCAGAAAAAGTAAAAAAAAGAAATTGGGAAATAAATTCAGAATATAATTTTGGAGGATTTGGTGTAGTTAATGAAGAGTTAAAAAATTTTATTAGAGCATTTAAGAATAGATATGCAATTATGTTGGATCCAATTTACACTTCAAAATTATTTTTTGGTTTATTCGACATGATTTCAAAAAATAAATTACCAAAAGATTCTCGTATATTAGTTTTACATACTGGGGGTCTCCAAGGACTTCAAGGAGTAAAATTATAATTATTATGAAATATTTATATTTTTTTTTATTTGTTCCATATATCTTTTATTCTCAAAATTTAAATAAGGTTGAAATTTATATTAATGATTATAAAGAGTTAGCAATAGAGCATATGAACATTTATGGTATTCCGGCAAGTATTACTTTGGCTCAAGGAATATTAGAGTCAGGATCTGGAAAAAGTGAGCTAGCAGTAAATTCAAATAATCATTTTGGAATAAAGTGTCATTCGAATTGGGAAGGTGAACGAACATATTATGATGATGATGAGGAAAATGAGTGTTTTAGAAAATATAAATCTGTAAAAGATTCTTATTTAGATCATTCTTTATTTTTAAGTAATAAAGGAAGATATAGTAGCCTTTTTGATTTAAAAATTACAGATTATAAAGGATGGGCCAAGGGATTAAAGAAGGCTGGATATGCAACTGATCCTGAGTATGCGAATAATTTAATCAGGTTAATTGAAAAATATTATTTATTTGATTTTGACAATAAAAAAAAGAAAAAAGAAAAAGAAAAAGAAAATTTAAATATTAATTCAAATCTAAATCACAGTTATTCAATTAAATTATGTAATGAAGTTCCATATATAATTGCAAAAAAAGATGATTCGTACAAAAATTTAGCTGATTTTTTAGATGTATGGGAGTCAGAGCTTTTAAGATTTAATGATGTATTTATTAATGAAAATGACACTAGTCATTTTTTTACTTTAACTGAGGGTGATCGAGTTTATATAAAACCAAAAAAAAGAAAAAATATTGAACACTCTTTTCATAGGGTCATAGATGGTCAAACGATGAGAATGATTTCACAGTTATATGCTGTAAAATTATCAATTCTTTACAAATACAACAGTTTATTTTTGAATAGAAAAGTCAAAGAAGGTGATATCATTTATTTACAAAAAAAAAGAAAAAATTAGTTTGTTTTAAATGTTATTCTATGATAGGGACTTAGTCCAAATTTATTTATTTTTTCTTTATGATCTTTTGTAGGGTAACCTTTATTCATTTCCCAATTATAAATGGGGTTTTTTTTACTTAATTTTCTCATGTAATCGTCTCTGTAAGTCTTAGCTAGAATTGATGCGGAAGCTATTGAAATAAATTTTGCATCTCCTTTTATAATACATTTATGATTAATTTTTTTAAATGGTTTAAATCTATTTCCGTCAATTAGAAGTATATCTATTTCTGTGTTTATTTTTTTAATTGCTTTATGCATTGCTTCAATTGATGCATTAAGTATGTTTATTTTATCTATTTTTTTTGGTGAAACTTTTGCAATAGACCATGATATTGCATTTTTTTCTATGATTGATCTTAATTTATATCTTGTTTTTTCATTAATTAATTTAGAGTCGTTTAATAATGGGTGAAAAAATTTTTTTGGAAGAACCACGGCACTTGCAAAAACAGGGCCAGCTAAAGAGCCTCTACCAGCTTCATCACATCCGCATGTTATTAAATTTTTATTGTAAATTTTCAATTTTATTCTCTGATAATTTTTGATAGTTTTTCCCCAGCAGATTTCCAATTAAAAATTTTTGATCTTTCTAATCCAAGTTTTATTAATTTTTTTCTTAGTTCGTAATTGTTTTCAATCATATCTAATGCATCTGAGATTTCTTGATAATTATGTGGGTTAATAATTATTCCTGCATCTCCACATATTTCAGGCATTGAGCTAGTTTTTGAAGTGATGACGGGAACTCCACATTTCATGGCTTCAATTATAGGTAAGCCAAAGCCCTCAAAAAATGATGTGAAACATAGTCCTAAAGATGCCCCTAAGACTTTAGGTAACATTTCTTCATCTATGTAGCCGGAAAAAATAATATCTTTTTTAAAATTACTTTTTTGAAAATTTTTTTCCATTTCACTGGACCACCACCTCTTTTTACCTACGAATAATAATTTAGATTTAGATTCAGATCTTTTTTTATATAAGTCAAAAGCTTTTATGAGATTGGATATATTTTTTCTTTTGTGAATTGAGCCGATAAAAATAAAATAATTACAATTAAAAGTTAGTTGATTCTTAATTTTGATTTTTTCATCATTACTGATTGTTGAAAATGTTTCACTAGCTCCATTGTAAATTACATGTACTTTTTCACTACTTATTCCATACGTATTTACTATATCAAATTTTGAAAATTTTGAAACTGTAATTATTGAGTTAGCTTTTTTTGCATATTTAGAAAAAAAAAATTTATAAAATTTTCTATGGAAAAAAGGTAAATTTTTAGGGTAATGTTCAAAGTTTATATCGTGAATTACAGAAATTTGTTTGAATTTAGTTGATAATGAAATAAAACCATCTAAAGATAAAAAAACATCAGGTTTGATTTTGTTAAGTAGTTTTGGTATTTTTTTTTCAAACCAATAGTACCAAATAATAGGATGTCTTGTTTTTGGAGTTAATACGTGTCCAGTTACATTTTTATTAAATAAGAATTTTTTTGAAAAAGGTCTGTCAAAAATAAAATCGAATTTTATTTTTGGGTTTTGTTCACATATTTCCTTAAGAATTTCGTAAGAAAATCTACCTATTCCTTCGATTTCATTTTCTATAAGCAATCTTGTATTAACGGCTACTCTCATTTTTTTTAATGATATATGCAAGATATTTAACTAATTTACGTTCTTTTAAAAATAAAGAATTAATTTGTTCTTTTAATCTATGAAAAAAACTTTCCTTTCAAATTTAGTATTAATTATTTTCTTAAATATAATTGTTAAACCATTTTATATTTTAGGAATTGATGCCGAAGTTATTAACAGAGTAGGAGAGGTTGAGTATGGAATATATTTTTCGCTAATTAATTTATCTTTTATCTTCAATATTTTTTTAGATATGGGATTAAATAATTTTAATGTAAAAAATATATCTCAGCATAGTTTTTTATTAAAAAAGTATTTTTCTAAGATTATACCATTAAAAATTTTGTTAGGTATTATATACTTTTTAATTGTTAGTATCGTTGCTTATTTTCTTGAGTATAATTACAGTTTATTATTTTTTTTATTGCTCAATCAATTTTTAGCGGTTTTTTTATTGTATTTAAGGTCAAATTTAGCAGGATTACATTTATTTTTTAAAGACAGTATAGTTTCGGTACTTGATAGGTTTTTATTGATAGTTTTTTGTTCTGTTTTATTATGGGGAAATGTGATGCCCGGTGCTTTTAAAATTTCATGGTTCATATATGCACAAACTGTCTCATATTTATTAGCGGTTATTATTTGTTTATTTTTTTTAATATCATCTACAGGAAGATTTAAATTAAATTTAGACTTACATTTTTCTTACATTATATTAAAAAAAAGTTTTCCTTATGCTCTTTTAATTCTTTTGATGACTATTTATTATAGAGTTGATGTAATTATGCTTGAAATTATTATGGGTCCTTCTGAAGCTGGTATTTATGCAGGTTCATTTAGGTTTTTTGAAGCATCAAATATGATATCATATTTATTTGCTGTTTTGTTACTGCCCATTTTTTCAAGATTGTTGAAAAACAATAAATCCGTTTCTGAAATTGTATTCGTTGCATTTAAAATTATTTTAACATTTTCAATTATTCTTTGTGTGGTATCAATATTTTATAATGAAGAACTAATTAAACTTAGATATGGAAACGGTCAATTTGATAATATCGATAACTACTTGGAAAAGTCTTTTTATATTTTTCCAATATTGATGTTATGTTTTTTATTTATTTCATGTACTTATATTTTTGGCACTTTATTGACTGCCAACGGCAATTTATTTTCACTAAATTTAATAGCATTCTTTGGAATGCTATTAAATATTATTCTTAATTATTTTTTAATAACGAAAAATGGTGCTGTTGGAGCTTCTATGGCTAGTTTTTGCACACAATTTTTAACTGCCTTAGCTCAAATATTATTATGTTTTAAAATATTTGAATTAAAAAATTTAAAGTATTTACTTGAGCCGGTCTTAGTTTTTATAATAGGAGTTATTTTAATAGGTTTCTTGACAATTAGTTACTCACAACTATGGTATATAAATATATGTATATTTGGTTTTTTATCTATAATTTGGTCATTTGTAAGTGGAATGGTAAAATTTAGATATATAAGTTATATTTTTAATAATGATTAAATTTTTTAATTATGGCAAATGATGGTTCAATTTTTAATATTAATAATTTTTTTAAATTTTGTTTTAATAACAAATTGGTTTTAGGAACTTTTATTATTTCCTCAATACTTTTTTCAAGTATTTTTTCATTATTCTTTATTGAAGAAAAGTTTAAATCTTCTGCTGTAATATTCCCAACCGCTACTAATTCTATTTCTCAAGATTTATTAGCAAAGAAACCTAACAAAAAAGATATTTTAGATTTTGGTGAAGAAGAATCCACTGAGCAGTTATTACAAATATTAAATAGCGATTTAATTCGTGACTCAATTATAAATATTTTTAATTTATATAATCACTACAAAATTGATATTAAGGATCCTCACTCTAGATCATTAATTTATTTAGAATATGCCAATAATATTTCTTTTAAGAAAACCCCATATAATTCGATCAATATCGAAGTTTTTGATAAAGATCCAAATATAGCATCTGAAATTGCAAATAAATTTTTAGACTTATTGGATTTAGCAATTAAAAGAATAAAATCACAACGTACTGAAAAAGCACTTTTTATTTGCGAGCAAAGAAAAAAAAGTATTAATAAATCATTACAACAGGTCAATGATTCTTTAAATATAATTAGAAAGCAAGGAGTTTTTTATGGTACTGCTCAAACTGAAAGATTAATTGAACAATATGCAATATGTTTAGCTGAAAATAATAAAAGAGGAGCTCAGTTAATAAAAAAAGAATTGAATAAATTATCAAAATATATTACTGAACATAATTTACTAGAGAGAAGAACTCATCACTTTCAGTCTGAATTTAATAGAATACAAGACGTCTGTGATCTAATATATATTGACTCTGAATATGATCTTACAAATAAATTTGTTATCAATAAAGCATTTCCTGCTGACAAAAAATCTTACCCAATCAGGTGGTTAGTTGTATTAGTTTTTACATTTTCAATTTTTATTGTCGCAATATTTATATTAAGATCTATAGAGTTGTTAAAATTAAACAGAAATGAAAGCTAAATTTATAGAAAATTTCATAGCTGTTTTTTTTATTTTTTTATTTGGTTTAGTTTTTTCTAGAGGTCTAATAGATGGAAGTGGGTTGATTTTAACTATTCCTTTTATAGTTCTTTTTTTCAGTTATTTTTTAAATAGATTAGATAAATTACTATTATTCATTATTTTTTGTGCTCCATTTTCATTAAGATTAAGTGAGTTGTTCAAAGTTGAAGGTTTAGATTTATTATTTCCTACGGAACCATTATTATTTGGTTTAATGAGTATTATAATTTTTAAAATGATTTATAATATAAGTCCATTTAAGGAAATACTATCACACTATATTTCATTTTTTATATTTATGTATTTAGTTTGGATGTTATTTTGTTCATTTACATCAACCATGCCTTTAATTTCCTTGAAGTTACTAATTACAAGACTATGGTATATTTTTCCATGCTTTATTTTTGCAACATTAATTTTCATTAAGGATCAAAATAAAATATTATACTTTGTTTTTTCTTATTCTATTTCTTTTTCATTTGTGATTATCTATACTCTTATTAAACATTCTGCTTATTTTTTTAGCGGCCCTTCTTCAAATTGGGTTGTAGCTCCTTTTTTTGATGATCATACTTCTTATGGTGCAATGTTAGCATTTTTTATACCAATTTTGTTTTTAATTTCTTTTTCCAAAAAAATTAATAGTTGGTTGAAATTATTATCTTTCATATTATTTTCATTATTTTTTATTGCAATTATATTTTCTTATACAAGAGCTGCTTGGTTAAGTTTATTTGGGGCCATTGTGCTTGGGTTTTTAATAAAATTAAAAATTAATTTTAGACATTTTTTTGGAATTTTTTTAGTTTTTGTAATTATTTTACTTCCTTTTAGAAGCCAAGTATACTCTGTTATTTCTGACAATAAACAAGATTCATCTTCTTCTTACCTTGAACATATTCAATCAATGTATAATATAAAATCTGATGCATCGAATATGGAGCGGATTAATCGCTGGAAATGTGCTGTAGAGATGTTTAAAGAAAAACCTATAGTCGGATATGGTCCTGGGACTTATCAGTTTCAGTATGGAGTTTTTCAAATGCATGAAGATAAAACAATAATTAGTACTAATGGTGGAGATATGGGTAATGCACATAGTGAATATTTAAGTGCATTATCTGAAACAGGCTTTATTGGTTTTTTGCTTTTAATTTTTATGATTATCTCAATTTTTTATAAATCAATATTATTATACTACCATGAGAGTGATGAAATGAAAAAAATATATTTATTAGGAAGTATAATTGGATTATTGACATATTTTATTCACGGGTTATTTAATAATTTTTTAGATTTAGATAAAGCGGCAATCCCAATTTGGTTTTTTGTAGCAATTATAGTGTCTCTTGATATAAAAAAAGTTAAGACTTAATTCTTTCAATATATTGCCCAGAGATTGTATCTACTTTTATTTTGTCTCCAATATTAATAAATAAAGGAACTTTAATCTCTGCATCAGTTTCAAGAGTTGCATGCTTTAGTGAATTTGTTGCTGTATTTCCTTTCTCACCGGGCTCAGTATTTTTTATTTCTAAAATAACATTTGATGGCAAATTACATGAAATGGGGCGATCTTCTTCAGTATAAAAAATTATTTCGGCAATGTTCCCCTCCTTTAAATATTTAGGTGCGTTAATTAATTTTTCTGGAATTTGAATTTGTTCAAATGTTTTTTGATCCATAAAATGATATAATTCACCACTTTTATATAAAAATTGAGAAGTTCTATTTTCAATTCTAATTGTCTCAATTTTTACACCAGCTGTAAATGTATTTTCTAGAATCCTACCAGTATTTAAATTTCTTATTTTTGTTCTTACAAATGCAGGCCCTTTACCTGGCTTCACATGTTGAAAAGATTCAATTTTCCATAAATCATTATTATGTTTTATACACAATCCATTTTTAAAATCTGCTGTTGTTGCCATTTTTTAAGTTTTAATTATTCCTTGTTTAGATTCAGTTATAAATTTTATTATTTTCAATTCAAATTCATTTAGTTTAGGATTTAACTTTAGTTCGTTGATTGCGTCTGAAATATTTTGTCCATTACTAAAGATTTTCCTATAAATATTTTTTATTGATTTTATATTTTCTACTGAAAATTTTTTTCTTTTTAAACCTACGATGTTTATTCCCATAAATTTCAGAGGTTCTTTAGCTACTTTAATAAAAGGTGGCACGTCTTTTCTTACTAAACTGCCTCCTGAAATCATAGTATGTTCTCCAATATTTGTAAATTGTTTTATTGCAGTCATCCCTCCAATATTAACGTCATTTTCAATTATTACGTGGCCTGCTATATTAACGGCATTTGCTAAAATAGAATTATTTCCAATTTTACAATCGTGAGCAATATGACAATATGCCATTATAAAACAATTTGAACCAACTTGAGTTTTGTTTGTAACTAATGTTCCTTTATTGATTGTTACACATTCTCTTATAATAGTATTGTCTCCAATTATAGTTAAGGTTTTGTTTTGTTTGAATTTTAAATCTTGAGGGTCAGCTGAAATTACGGCGCCAGGATATATTTTGCAATTTTTTCCGATTCTTGCACCTGGAAGTATGGTAACATTAGGCCCTATCCAGCAATTATCTCCAATCTCGACATCGTCATAAATTACAGTAAATGCGTCAATTTTTACATTCTTTCCAAGAATAGAATTTTCATGGATGTGACTTAGTTTATTTATCATTTTTAGCAATTTTTGCCATTAATTCCGCTTCCATTACTAAGATATCGTTTACATATGCTTTACCTTGCATATGACAAATACCTCTTCTTATCGGAGACAGTAGTTTTAGTTCAAAAATTAAAACATCTGAAGGTACAACTTTTTGTTTGAATTTAACATTATCTATTTTCATAAAATAAGTTAAATAATTCTCTGGATCTTCAACTGTATTTAAGGCTAGTATTCCTCCTGTTTGTGCCATTGCCTCAATTTGTAAAACACCTGGCATTACAGGTTCACCAGGAAAGTGTCCTCTAAAATAATCTTCTTCAATTCGAACATACTTTATTCCAACAACATAATTGTATTCAAGTTCTCTTATTTCGTCAATTAACAAAAAAGGTTCTCTGTGAGGGAGGATCTTTTTAATTTGTTCAAGATTCATTAATGGTTTAGACTTTAAATTATATTTGGGTATATATTTTTTTTCTTCTCTTTCCATTTGATTAAAAATTTTTTTTGTTAAACTTAAATTAATAGAATGCCCAGGTTTGAATGCATTAATTTTTCCAATTATTTTTCTTTGTAACAAATATGAGTCACCAATCAAATCTAAAGTTTTATGCCTTACGCATTCATTTTCAAAGCTCATTATGTTTTTATTTAAAATTCCTTTGTTAAATTCTTTTTCTTTAACAGGGAAATTAAATTTTTTAATTTCCTCTGCATTTAAATTTTCTTCTAAATAAATAATAGAGTTATTTAAATTCCCTCCTTTTATTTTTTTAACTTCTTTAAGATCACTTTTATTTTTAATATGGAAAAAAGTTTTTGCAGAAGAGAGTTCTTTCTTAAATAATAGAGTTTGAAAAAAATTATAAGATTGATTTTTTAAAATATTCGAATTATAATCAATTGTTGTATTTATTTCAAATCTGTTATGAGGAAAGCATTCAATGAAAGCGCCAGTTTTTTCATCTGATACTTTTATATAATTTTTTACTATATATTTTTTTTGTTCTTTCTCAAATTCTTTAAATCCTACTTCTTCAAAAATTTTAATAAATTCTTTAGAACTACCATCTAAAATAGGTAGTTCAACTTTATTTAATTTAATTTCTAAATTATCTATATTACAACCCCAGCAAGCTGCAAGAAAATGCTCAACTGTTTTTATTTCCACATTATTTTTTAGTAAACAAGTTGATCTATTTGATTTACTAGTATTTTTAATTGATGCTTCAACTATTACTTTTTTGTCCAAATCTGTTCTTATGAAATATATTCCACTGTTTTCTTTGGCAGGAGAAATTTTCATTTCAACCTTTTCACCACTATGTAAGCCTACTCCTTTAATTATAACACTTTTAAGAATAGTTCTTTGTAACATGGTATTTAATTATAAAATTATTTTAGTTATTTTTTTTAAAGTTTATATATGATTTTTGAAACAATTTTTTTTCAAAAGCAATTGGTCCTTGTATTTCAACTCCTTCTTTCAAAAAACTTTTAGTAACACCCGAGTTTCCTGCGATTTTTATGTTATTAGCGATTTTAATATGATTAGAAATTGCAACTTTGCCCCCTATAAAACAGCTTTCTCCTATAGAGCTAGACCCCGCAATTCCAGTACATCCTGCAATTACTGTATTTTTTCCAATTTTAACATTGTGGCCAATTTGAACAAGATTATCAATTTTAACACCATCATCAATTAAAGTGCAATCAGAATGGGTTTTACCTCTATCGATACATGTATTAGCACCAATTTCTACATCTCTTCCTATTGATACTTTTCCAAGGTGAGGGATTTTTATGTTATTTTGTTGTTCATTGATAAAACCAAAACCATCAGATCCTATAACGCATCCAGCGTGAATTATACAGTTTTCATTGATAACTGAGTTGTCATAAATTTTAACACCAGGATAGATTACTGTATTTTCTCCAATTACTACATTTTTTCCAATAAAACAATTTGGATATATATAAACATAGTCACCAATTTTACAATTATCTTCTATGAAAGAAAAGGCGCCAATGTTAATATTTTTTCCTAATACTACGCTTTTTGAAATAGAGGATTTTTTGTCGATTTGAAATTTCTTTTTTTGCTTTAAAAATAATTTTAAAATTAGATTGAAGGATTTTTTTGCTTCAGTTACATATATTATGCATTTGATACATTTATTCTTTTTAAGAATTTCCTCATTTACTAAGTTTCCTTCTAAATTTTTTTGAATTATTATGACAGAGGACAAAACTTTTCCTTCATTAAGAATGTTAATATATTTTTTATCATCCAAGTAAGAAATAGAATCTAACTGAGTATTTTCAATATTGGCTGTACTTTTAATAATTGTACTTGGAGATCCGATTAAATTTCCATTTATTTTACTTGATATTTCAAATGCTCTAAAATTCATTTTTTGTTCTTCTTTGTATACTGGGATGATAACAAATAAAATTTTTAATTATTGTATTTTGTTTTTTGTTAAAATTTAATTCTTTTTCAATGCTACTTAGTTCAAGTTTATTTTTTTTTAGATTTAATACATTAATAGGATTTTTTTTTGGTGTATATATTTTATGTTTTGTTCGAAGTAAAAAAACGAAATATTCAGAATCAGAACTTTTCTTTATATATTTTTTGTTTAATTTTTTTTTTGTTTGATTTAAAATATATTTAGAATCTTTTTTATCTATTTCATGAATTTTATGTAGTTTCCTTTGAATAATTTGTTTTGACAAACATGATAATATGTGATCGTCTGAATTTTGCCATTCTTTTATTGAAGTCATAATATCATAGTCATCAAGTTTTGAAAATAGTTTTAAATTTTCTGTAATATTTTTTTTGTCGTTCATGTTAATTTCAGACGAAAGAAATTTCTTTAAATTATTTGTGGAAAATATTGAAATATTATTTGATGCCAAGTATTTTGCACGTTTTAAAATGTTCATTAAAGTGTGCTCGGCAGATAGCACTGTTTTATGCATGTATACTTGTAAGTACATTAACTTTCTTGATAATAAAAATTTTTCTATGGTGTAAATTCCTTTATAGTCAACCACCAAATTACCATTAAAAACATTATACATATCTATTATTCTAGTAGAATTGACTATACCTTCAGCAACTCCGGAATAAAAACTGTCTCTGTTTAAATAATCTAATCTATCAACATCAATTTGACTTGAAATTAATTGGTGTAAAAATTTTTTTTTGTATTTGTTTTGAAAAATTTTAATTGCTAAGGATAATCTTCCTTTAAAAATTGAATTTAATTCTTTCATAAATTCTATTGAAATTGATTCATGTGAAATATTATTCACTAGACTGTGTTCTAAAGCATGAGAAAATGGCCCGTGACCAATATCATGTAATAAAATTGCAATCAATAAACCTTCTTCTTCTAATTCATTAATTTTTACCCCTTTATTTTTTAATACTAAAATTGCCTTTTGCATTAGATGCATTGCGCCAATTGCATGATGAAATCTAGTGTGATGCGCCCCAGGATAAACTAGATAAGAGAGCCCTAGTTGAGAAATCCTTCGAAGTCTTTGAAAGTAAGTATGCTCAATTATTTTATATATCAATTCACTTGGGATTGAAATAAAACCATATATTGGATCGTTTAATATTTTGTTTTTAGTCTTTTTCACTTTAGAAAGAAAAATATAAATTTATGGTTTCAATTTTAGTTACAAAAA
>Ga0160423_10001174_pt1 | contig 21913 bp, 25 predicted proteins | sample CRUFie14St8metaG_FD_108191 | JGI IMG/M metagenome (GOLD analysis project Ga0160423, IMG submission 108191) | Marine microbial communities from the Costa Rica Dome - CRUD Field 142mm St8 metaG | ecosystem: Environmental > Aquatic > Marine > Oceanic > Photic zone | place: Costa Rica: the Eastern...
CAGGTGAGTTGGTAGTTGAAGGTGAAGACTTTTATCACCCAGACGGTACATATTATAATATAAGACAAATAGTAAGTACCGGTCTTAATAGAAATGAAATTAAAAGTAAAATGATTATTACTCCTTATGGAGAAAATACCGGAAGTAGTGATACGTTTTATATTATGTTTTCAACTGAATCTATATTTACTAGATTCCCTACCTTAGATAATGCTCAAAACCCAGGCACTGGAAGCCTCTACGAAGATCTTGAACATAGTCATTTTATAGCTATAGACTATAGCCCTGATGGTCAAAATTCGTGGGTAGCAAGAGGTAATACACATTTTAATACAGCTTCATTTACCCCAAGACCGACTGATGTATTAGTAGCAGCTTTTACAACTACTGGTTCTAACTACGGTATAAATAAAGAAAGACATAGGTATTTTACATCGTTAGCAGGCTATGTTATGAACACACCGGTTACTGCCTCAACAAGAGTAGTATTTCAAACAGGTTCTGGAGCAGTACTTCAAAACCTATTCAGCTTTACCGGATCAAACTCTTCAGGTAATGCAGTTCCAGTTAACTTCCACGGTAATTCTTCAGGAGGAGGATTCGGGGGAGGAGTAAACTTTCATACTACAGGGACAACAGGTAATACAGCAGAAAAAAGAGCACAAAACTTTTTTAACGCTATTACTCAATCTGGTGCATTTGGTGAAAGTACAGTTAGTGGAATAACTGCTTCTATAGCTACAACCGTAGTAGCAAATGATACTGTAATTCTAATGCAAAGAAATGCCGGTACAAAAGGTAATACCCCAGTAACTGTTAATACAACTGCTTATACAAATGGAATTTTGAATCCTAATTACCAAATACCTGCATTCTCTGGTGGGCAAGATAACTTAAAATCATACAGTAGAATTAACGATACAACTTTTTATCATGAAAATATAAGTACTAAAAGTGGTTCAGTAGGTAAAAATATAGGAGATGAATCTCCAAAAATAAATGGTGAGTTAAGCGGTAGCGTATTACTGATCTCTGACGGTGAGTTAAATAAACCAAATCCATTCAAAAAACCTGCTAATACCCGTACTCTATTTGATATTACAGCTGTATCTCAATCTACTGCTGATTTATTAAATCCTATGTTAGTATCTAATGATGCTTCACCAGCCGGTGTAGATGGTGGAGGTCTTGATCCTGCTGAATATTCAACAACAGCATCAGCTTGTAACCTTATAACGTTAAATGATACTAGAACGTTTTACCATGATGGTAGTAATATTCATCCGGTAGCAGGAGATAGAATGTATAGAGATATTAACGGATCTAACGCTGTTACTTCGGTTGAAAATAATGATTTTATATCTTACTACATTCAAAATGGTACCCAATATACTGCGTACGTTGCATCTGTATCTCAATCAAACGGTACTCTTTATAATATAGTTTCTTGTTCTGCTGTTGATGTAACTGCACCTTCAGGTTATACCGCAGCATTTAGAGCAAGTTCAGTCAACGCTAGTAACGTAAGTTCAGTACCTATAGAAGCGATATTATTAGAAGGTAACACACTATTAATAGCTTCAGCTTCTGATCAGTCTAGTAATACTGTTATATTTACAGCTTCATTAGGTCAGAATCAAACAGATATATCTTTTACTATGGATTTAACTTCATTAGATAATGCTGAAGATATTACTTTAGATTTAAGACTAAGAGACTTAGGAGGTAATTTAGGTAATGCTGCTACTGCAACTGATACAGGAGGTAATAATGGTTACTACGGATTAACTATTCCTAAATTGACAAGTATACCTTCTGGGTATACAACAAGATTTGGTATAGCAGAAGCAGGACAATTAAATTTTCAAACACAGTCTGTTAACTATACAGCAAGATACAAAGCTATCGTACACTACCCTCCTTCTTTTGAAGGTACAATAGCGGTTACTTTTGATGGTAGTCACGCAGGGGCATCTCCGGTTACTAATACCGTAAATGTTAATTCTATGACTGTACCAGCTGGAACTGCAAGTGTTCTACTATACGATGATAACTCAGCTTTTGGAACAACTAATTTCCAGGTATCTAATACAGGTTCAGGTAATAATTTTCCTAACACTACCGTAGGTAATACAGTTTATGCATATACTATTTTGACAGATCAGTTTGGTAATCAAGGAGCATCTTATCATACAGCTTCAGTTACTTACGAACCATATATATTTAATTTTTATAATGCTGCTACAAGTTCAGAAAATGTAGTCACAGTAGGTCCTGGTTCTACTACTCATTCGTTTATTTTTAGAGTAGACAGTAGAAATGCTAATTCTACATATATTGTTAGTGAATCATCACCTCAAAGTTGGGCATATCAAAACACAAGTGAAACTTATCCTAATAATGTAAATTCTGTAGGTGTTGGTAATACCGTTTTAAGTGTAAATGTTGGTCAAAACAGCACAGGAGCTAATAGAAGTGTATTTTATGATTTAAGAAAAACTAACACACAAGATAACTATACTTATATATTTAATGCCATACCAAACTTTTCTACAACTGCAACACTAACCCAGACTGCAACTTGTGTAGCTCCGGAAACTGAAATATTAATGAAAACTGGTACAACTAAACCTGTAAAAGACATTAAAGTAGGCGATGTAATTAGAAGTTATCATGAAGTTACACATGAACTTTTAGAGGATATAGTAATAAAAACAGAAACTATACATAATGCTCCAAGAGTAAAAATAGTATTAGAAAACGGAAATCATTTAATATGTACAGCAGATCATAGAATATTTGATGACGCTAGCAGAAGATATATCGCTGTTCAATATCTGAATATAGGAGATGTTGTTTCAAATAGTAAGATAGTAAGTGCTGAAGTATATGAAGAAGGAACTGTAGTTAAACTAACTACTGAAAAAACTCATACATACATATCAAACGGAATATTATCACATAATAATAAGTAAAATATTTATAATAAAGCAAAATGCCAAATTTATTTCAATTTTCAAATACAGCCCCAGCATCAGGAGAAATACGTGCGTTTTTCAAAACTGAAATCGATAATACTAAAACAGTAAGAGCTTTAACTGTTAGTAATAGTTCTAAAAATGCAATTGATGTAGTACCTACGTTAAGACAATTACAAGATATAAGGTTACTGGTTACTGGTTCCGGAGGACATAGAACTTTTACAGCATTAAGCGTAGTACAAAAAGCAGGTTACTTTTTTGTAGATAATGTAGACTTACCTTTTGCTACTGTATCTGAAAGTATAAATTCAGAAGTTACCTTTACTCCTTTCATTACAACTGACTTTGGTAATAATGATTATAACCCTCTTATAAGTAATGCAAGCGGTATTAGACAGTCTACAGATAAAAGCGATTTAGATAAAAGCGCTGGTAATGTAACTCCTAAAAATTTTGAAGCAGCAACAGGGATTGATGTAAGACTAAGTAATGTTAGAAATGATGATAGGTTTATATCTACATCTTTAGTAGCAGGTGGTAGCTTTACTGGTTCAGCTATACCTTTTAGAAACGATAACGATATAACTGTATTTATACCCAAACATGCAGTTGATAGAGCATTAGGAAATCTTGACAACGCTATTTCTAAAGGAACTAATCCTTCAGGTAGTGTAGCAGTAAGTATGTCAATAAGAGTGAATTCTGAACCAGAATTTGTTCTCCCTGACACTTCTTTACAGACAATATTTACAGCTGAGTTTAATGAAACTATTAATACGAAAGGCTATACTGACTTTACTACTAAACCATTCTTAGTTAATATACCTTCGGGTAGTGCAGCTACGTCATCTGCCGGCGGTACTAATGATACTAATTTTTACGTAAGACTAGAAACCAGCTTTCAAAGTATAGTAGGTAGTCCATTAAAAAAGTTTTATATTCAACCTGACCTTGTAAGAGTTGATAAAACCCAAGAATACTTAACTATAAACTATGCACCAAGCGGTAGTAATGTACCGGTACCTTATGCTCCAAAAGCTGAAGTACAAGATTCTAACTACACAGCTACAGGTTTTGCTAATGCTAGATATAACGGCTCTAAAACTGACGGAAGAGATTTTGGAGGTATCGAACCTGCATTAACAGCTAAACCTATTTCAATACTTCCGTTAACTGAAGGAGCTATAAGTTCTTCTAACGATTCACCAAATAGTGCCTATGGACGTTCATGGTCTAATATGAGAAACTTACTAAGTGGTGTATCTGGTTCTGATGGTTTGAGAGCTGAATATGAAAGATTTTTCGAGGATGTATTTTTTGCTGGTCTTAGAGATATACCTAGTTCTAAAGTAGGAGCTATAGGTAAATTTAAAATAGCAGGTGCTAATATTCTAGATGGACCAACCGATACAGTATTTGACATAAATAATCAAGCATACGGTCTACGAGCTGAACCAGGGGACTTAATTAGCTATACTTCTCAATCTGTCAGTGAAACTATGTTAGTAAAACAAGTTATTCAATTAACAAAAGGACATGCAAGATTAACAGTCGAAAGAGGAAGAGGACCTAACGGAACTGTAGCAAGCGGATCTACTTTTATAGCTACAGATGCTGATTCTATAGAATTATTTATTAATCAGGGTGATAGAATAATAGTTATAGATAAAAATAGAGTAGTACCACTACAGAATAGCGTTATGGTAATTAACCCTCAAAAAGTAAAAGACAGTCCTGATGATATGGTTATAGTAGAAACAAACGATAGAGGATTTATATTTAACAGCTATACAATAAACCAAGTAAACGGAATACTATAGAAGAAAAGATTAAAACAATATATTTATAATAAATAAAAGTTAGAAAATGGGATACTTAAATAATGGCGTTGTAACAGTCGACGCAATCTTAACAAAAAAAGGAAGAGAGCTACTCGCTAGAGGAGATGGCTCTTTCAGAATTACACAATTTGCACTTGGAGATGATGAAATAGATTATACTCTATATAATACTACTCATCCTTCAGGTTCTGCTTTTTATGGAGAAGCTATAGAAAATATGCCTCTTTTAGAAGCTTTTGCTGATGAAACGCAAATAATGAAATATAAATTAGCAACCTTACCTAGAGGTACTGCAAAACTACCTGTATTAGAAGCAGGGTTTGCATCTATAACTCTTAAACAAGGTGCAGCATTAACCATTACACCTCAAACATTGAACTACTTAGGAGCAGCTCAAGCTTTCGAATCTAGCGGATATACTGCCACAGTAGCAGATGTAAGACTATTATCTAACTTCTCTGGTGTAGGTATTAATACTTCAGAAGCAGAAAGATTAAATGCTGCTTCTACTTTAGGAACAAATGTATCTAAAACTGTTGTAGGTACATCTATAAATTTAACAGGAACAACAATAAATACGTTATTTGGATCAAATTCTAGCTTATCTAGTACGATTACACTAATTGGTAGAGATAGTGGTGCTAGAATTACTATTCCTTTAACTATAACTAAAACAACTTAATAAGATATGTCATTTAAACAATTTGATACCGAAGATATTGTAGTAAGCGCAGACGCTATATCATCTACCGTATGGTCTACAGGCAACTACGAATTGACAACTTTTTTTACTTCATCAACACAAGATTCATCTACTAGTGGAGATTATTATTTAAATGTATTTCAAACAGGTTCTACATTAACTAATGCAGCAGTCCAGTTTTCAGTAGCATATGGTAATAAAGATGGTTTTGGAGCAACCGACTTCAATTCAAACGTTACCGGTAAATCACCTTCTTCAGCAGTATATGGTCAGTATAGATCTTTAGTATTAGGAGATGAAGATTTAGACTTTAACTTTCAAGGAGTTGCTTCTTCAAAAGGTATCTTTGCAATATCTTTAGATAGAGCAAGATATAAAGAAAAATTACTACCAGGTACTTTTAATTTAGCATTAAAATCAGGTTCTACTACTAGAAACTTAACTGACAATAGCGGAATGATTTCTACAGTAACTTTTACCGATGCAGGTAGAGTATATGAAATTATATCAGGTTCTAACGGAGTATCACATGACGGTGGAACAGGTATTACTGCTACTAATGGTTCATATGGTAAATTATTTCCAGATATTGGTTTAGCTATTTTAAATGCTTCTGCTATAAACGCTGACTTTACTAATACATTATTTGGCATCAACACAGGTTCAGGAGCTACTAATGGAGATAATAATATGTTACTTTATAACTTAATAAATAACGGTCAGAGTTTCAAAGTAAATGCTGAAGAGACAGTATCCTCAAATTACGTTTTTGTTAGAGTTAGAAATAGTGAATTTAATTATTCTAATAACCCTTCTAATATTTCAGGTTCAGGAGAATTAAGACATAATTCAATGGTTAATAATCCTCAAGCTTATATTACAACTGTTGGTCTATATAATGATGCAAACGACCTATTAGGTGTAGCTAAATTATCTAAACCTCTTCTTAAAGATTTTACTAAAGAGGCGTTAATTAGAATTAAGCTTGATTATTAATGAATGAGTGCTTACAAGAAATTAAACAAACAAGATTCATATCTTACAACTTATGTAGCTTATAAGCACTTCGAAGTAAGCGCTAGCCAACATACAGAATTAGGTATCGAAACATATGTTGGAGTATCAGGTTCTAACCCTTTCAATCCTACAGGTAGTATACAGCGTTTAGCAGGGACTAATTTTGCTCATTATCAAGATTTAGTCTACAATAGTATTAAACATTTATATTATTCAGGTTTCAATGAGTTAGGAGAACCTACTACATCTTCATTTGATCTTTCAGGATCTGCAGCAGATAATTTTTTACAGAGCTCTTATACATCTCAACAAAGAAGACTTTTTGATAGAGTAACAGTAATATCAATACCAAGAAATTTGATAGGTACAGGAATTAAGCCTGGAAGCGTAACAATCAATCCAGATGCTGGAGCTACAGGAAACTACGTAACTGGTTCTTATGTTACGGATGATTATGAAGAAGAATTAAATGAAAGTTACGGAGGTAATAGTAGCTTTTCAGGAAATATTACAGCTGCTGAAAACTATATTAATAGTTACTATAATAGTACTAATGACGAATTTATAAGTGACAGTATATCTAATGCAGGTAGTTACTCTACTACATTAATGGATGACGGTAACGGTAACCTACTTTTAAGCGGTTCTTTCATAAGCAAAGATCAGAGAAGAGTTGTAGGTAACATAATATATTCTCATGGATTGATATTAATTACTACACCAACAGTAGCTAACTATTATGCTAATTATTTCAGCGGTAGTTTAACTTGGAAATCTTCTCACCCTATTTATACATATAACTACCACTGTACTGTAAAAGAAAGTGATTTTAATTTTACTCAAAACCCTTCTGCTACAACTGATAACTCCGGTTCTCTAGCAGGTAATTTAACAGGGAGTGAATTTCAACCTTACTTTACAACAGTAGGTTTATATAACGATACAAATGAATTAATTGCTGTTGCTAAAATGGCACAACCCGTACCGGTTTCTGATAATACAGAAATGTCGGTAGTAGTAAAACTAGATATGTAATCATGGCTATAACTTTAAGAGCAAATAAAGGTACTCAATTAACATACAATGAATTAGATACTAACTTTGTATCTGTTTTTTATTCTGCATCTATAACTTCTAATCAGCAGTTTTTAAACCTGCATTATACAGGAAGCAGTAACTTAGGTGTAGCAGCAAGTTCAGTACAGATACCTTTGAATCCTTATACCGGTTCTAACGTAACTGCAGCAGGTCAAAACACACAGATACAGTTTAATAACTCTTCAGCTTTTGGAGGTAGTGCAGACTTAACATGGAACGGTACTGCAGTTAGTATCGGTCAATCTATAATTGAAAGTAACGAAAGATTAGCCGTATTAGGAGGTAATATAAGAATTGAAAGTAACGTGGTTAATTATTTACCAAGATTAAAGTTAAACTTTGATAGTGGTTCGACCGATTTTAGTGGTAGTTTTTATCTAGATCCTGAAGATGCAGGAATAAAAATAGAAAATGAATCAACCGCAGCTTCTAATATTGATGAATCAGGTATTTCTTTTATAGTTAAAGCTTTTAAATCTTCTCCAATTATGCAGTTTTACCGCACAGGTAAAATATCTGCTAGAGCTGCTAGTATAGCTTACGGAGATATGAACCTTTCTGGTTCTTTAGTAATAGACGGTAACGGAGGTAATATAAACAGAATGTTTAGAATTAGAAGTGTTGATTCTAGTGCAACAACAGTACCGTTTACAACACATATGGGAAATGCAGGAAATTCAAGAGGTGTAGTTTTAGATGGACCTGATAGAGGTCATGTAATAGTTGGCTTACAGTCTTCAGCGTTATCTCAAGGAGCTAGTCAAACCTTCTCTATACTTTCTGGACCTCCTACAAGTTCTAATTATAATGCAAGTTATAATAGTGTTGTAGCGATGTTTAAAGCAAATGGTCAAGTAGGTATCGGTACTCATACTGTAGCAGGATCTAATAAACTTCATGTAGCTGGAGCAATGTCTGGTTCAAGCGTAGAAACTAGCGGAGCTATCAAAGCAGGAGGTAATCTATCTGGTAGTAATCATCTTTACGTAAGTAAAAGCGCTGTATTAAGCGGTTCAGTTACTATCAATACAGTACCTACCGCAGGTACAGCAACCGATTACGATTTCTTAGTAGTATCAGCTAGTCAGGTAGTTTCACAAGTAAATGCTGCTCCTATACCAGTAGGAGGGATAATTATGTGGTCTGGTAATGTTGCAAGCTTACCAGCAGGTTTTGCGTTATGTAATGGACAAACATCTAACTCAGTACAAACACCAGATCTAAGAAATAAATTTATACTTGGTGCTAATAATAATAGTGGAACTCCAACAAGTACGTTAGAAGGAGGTGGAGCTGTAGCATCTGGAGGAGATACTACACACACTCACGGAGGTACAGTAGGAGCCACTACGTTATCTACAAGTCAAATACCTGCACATGGTCATACTTATAAGGATAGTTACTTTATGGAAATAAATGATCCTGGTGTAAGTAATAGTGGCGGTACTATTGATGGAGCTGATTTTGTAGGAAGTGGAAGTAATAGATTTAAAGGAAGCGGTGATAGTGATAACGATAACAGATACATCTACTATAGAAACATGGGAACTAATAATGAAGGAGGAGGAGCTTCTCATAATCATACCATCTCTTCAGATTCTCATATACCATCTTACTACGTACTAGCATTTATAATGTTTGTAGGTACATAATAGTTGTTATTCTAATTTAATATTCTTATATTATAAGTTATGGTAACAGTTCCCGGTTGGAAATACAACGGTAAATACGTGACAGATATATCCGATATGCCTGAAGGTACGTACGGGTTTATCTACGAAACTAAGCATCAACCTACAGGCAAAAAGTATATTGGTAAAAAGGTTTTATTCTTTGAACGTAATAAAAGGTTAGGTAAAAGAGCTTTAGAAGCATTGAAAGAAGAAAGAAAAGCTAAAGGAATAGGAGGAAGAGTACCTTTGAAACAAAAAGTTATCACCGAATCTGACTGGAAAGATTATTACGGTTCTCATAAAGATATTTTAAAATTTGTTAAAGAAGGCACACCTCTTGATTTCGAAAGAAAAATTCTTTGTTTCGTTCCTAATAAAAAACTTTTAACTTATTTTGAATGTAAATACCTATTTATAAATGAAGTCCTAGAACAAGAAGACGTTTATATAAACGATAACGTTTTAGGAAAATTTTATAGAAAAGACTTCATAAAATGAAATTAAGAGATATTATATTAAAAGAAAATAACGATTCTTGTCCTGCAGCAACTCAAGACTTAATGTTGAATACTAAAAATAGAGATTCAGCTATAAAAGCTGAACATATTCAATACGGACCTCTTAATGTAGATAAACCAGGAAGCTTTTGGAAAGATATTGCAGATTATTGGAATACTGACGTAGAAGCAGCATTAGCTTCTAAATGTAATAATTGTGTAGCTTTTGATATATCTCCAAGGATGGATGAATGTATGCCTGGAGTAACTTCAGATGAAGATGGAAGATTAGGTTACTGCTGGATGCATCATTTTAAATGTCACTCAGCTAGAAGTTGTAGAACTTGGGCAAAAGGTGGTCCAATAGATGAAGATTCAATATCTTTAGAGTGGCAAGAAAGAAATGCTAAAAGCGCTTAATATGAAACTTACTGATATAATACTAAAAGAAGGTATTAGTTTATCTGAACCGAATGAAGATCTAGAAAAGGCTATAGATGTCGGTATTAGAGTAGGTAGTAACTTTGATGTAGAAGATGTTATGTACTATATACATAATAACTGGATAGGAGGTTATATTTCTGCAGATGAAGCAATGAAAAAAATTAATAAGTACTTAAGACCATAAAAATGTTACAAATAAAAAATATTATAGGACTTCCATCATTACAGTATCATTTAGACAATGATCTTACCTTACATGAGAATGTCTACCGTTATTCTAGCGAAAGCTTTATACAACTATTTGCTGAGGCAAGAGAAGCTTGGAGAGACGGTTATATACAGCTTAACGAAGAAGATGTACAACTGATAGAAGGAACTGATATTGGATTATATGGAGTTTATGAGGGAATTAAAGTGCCTTTAGACCTACCAATGTTAAAAGAGGAAAGAGGTGAAGAAATATCTAAAGCTAATATGGATGGATATAAAAAAGGAAATGAGTTAGATGAAGCTGAATATAGGGGTAAAGAGGTGAAACTTAATAAACCTAAAAGAGGAGGTTCAAAAAAGTTTGTTGTATATACAAAAAACAAAAAAGGTAATGTTGTTAAAGTATCTTTCGGAGGCACAACAGGTCTAAACGTAAAGATAGATGAGCCTGGAGCTAGAGCATCATTTGCTGCACGTCACAAATGTGCACAGAAAAAAGATAAAACAAAACCAGGTTACTGGGCTTGTAATATTGGACGTTATTGGAAATCATTAGGTGGAAAAAGAAACTTTTCAGGATACTGGTAGACCGTATATAGATGACGGTAATATAAGGTATTTCGATCAACATACTGACGAAGAAGAGTTTGTATGGCATAGAGATCGAGAAGATAGGTATATAAAATCACTACACAAAACAGACTGGCAATTCCAATTTGATAATGAACTACCCGTTTCTTTACAGGAGTCTGAGCTATTTATACCAAAGGGAGTATATCATCGATTAATAAAAGGAACAGGTGATTTAACTCTTAAAATAGAAAAAAGATGAAACTATCAAATATTTTATTAAACGAATACGGTGAATTTAAAGTCGAGCAAAAAAAACTTGAACAAGAATTAGCTACTCAATTAAGTCAACCATATAGAGTTTCTGTGTATATGTCTGCTTATGATCAAAATAGAGCAGCAAATGATCCAAGATTAGGAAAAGGTTTTGGCTCAGTAACGTTCTTCTTTAGAGATGATTTACCTGAAGACGATTTTAAAAAAGCAAAAGATATAGTTGCATCAAATGGATATGATGTTATAGAGGATCAATCTACTAACTATTACGAAAGAGAAATAGGAGAAAGAGATTACTTTCCAAAGATAAAATTTCATTTCAATTTATAAACCATGAGACTGTCGCATGTAATATTAGGAGAAATTCTTTATTATGATCCAGATTTTGAGAGAGAAGTAGAAAGAGTAAAGGATCAAGGCGGTAAATATTTAGGTTCTGGAGATTACGGATCAGCATACTTACTTAATGGAAGAGTTTATAAAGTTACTACAGATTCTATAGAAATAGAACACGCTACAGTACTAAAAGGTAAAAAGACAAATAACTTTGCTTACATATATGATGTAGAGGAAATTAATGAAAAACTAGGAATAATACAAATGGAAGTATTAGGAGAGTTTAAAGGAGAAATACCTGAAGAGTGGATAGAAGCAACTGAAAAAGAAGCAGAAAGACTAGGGATCGACCCAGATGAATTAGATATAAGACCTTCAAATGTGATGGTAAATCAAAAAAATCATCTAAAATTAGTTGATATTTAGACTAATTTTTCTTATATTATATAAAATAGTTACGGATAAACTGTATGGATTATACATTTCTACTTGGCTCTATTGAAAATATATTAGGTAAGAGTTCAAGAAAAGCAAGAGATAATTACGCCTTCCATTGTCCTTTTTGTAATCACAGAAAAAAGAAATTGGAAATAAATATGGCTACTAATGACCAAGGACAAAACCCTTGGGAATGCTGGGTATGTCAAACGAAAGGTAGAACCATACGTTCGTTACTTAAACAATTAAGAACACCTAGAGAAGAAGCTGCAGAGATATTAAAGTACTTACCAAAAGGAGCACAAATAGATTATAAACAGCTATCTATTATAGAGCTACCGAAAGAATACCAACCACTTTATTCCGCTTCGCAAACTTCAGTTATTGCTAATTTAGTTAAAAAGTATTTATATGACAGAGGATTTAACGACAATGATTTTATTAAATATAGTATTGGATACTGCACAAGTGGAGAGTATGGAGGACGAGTTATTCTACCAAGTTATTCTGAATCCAATAGGCTCAACTATTTTGTTGGAAGAAGTTATGATGGCAACTACTTTAAGTACAAAAATCCTGAAGTCTCAAAAGACATAATATTCTACGAAAATTTAATTAATTGGAATGCTCCTATTATTTTATGCGAAGGAGTATTTGATGCAATAGCTATAAGAAGAAATGCCATACCGTTACTAGGTAAAAATATATCAAAGAGTTTATACAAAAAAATTATTACTAGCAAAGTATCCGATATCTATATAGCATTAGATCAAGATGCTCAGGATGAAGCATTAGATATAGCACACAAATTTTTAAACCAAGGTAAAAAAGTCTTTCTTGTCGATATGAAAGATAAAGATCCGTCAGAGATGGGTTTTAAGGCATTTACTAAACATATACAACGAGCAGTTGAATTAGACTTGTCTGGTCTAATGCTGCATAAATTAGACCTATGATCAAACAAGGAATGAATATTCTTGACCAGAATAAAAAGAAAAGATTAGACTTTAATCCTGAATTACAGCAGATTAATTTTTTAGATAGAAGAGTTTATAAGAGAAGCGAAGGAGTATATTATCCATCCGTAACTACTATACTTCAATATATGCCCAAGAATAAGTTTTTTGAGTCTTGGCTCAAAGACGTTGGGCATAACGCTGATCTTATTATGAAAAGAGCAGGTAAACAAGGTACTCAAGTACATGAAGCATGCGAAAAACTTATACTAGGAGAAGAGGTATCATGGATGGACGATTACGGTAATGCAAAGTATTCTCAAATAGTATGGGAAATGATACTTAAATTTTATGAGTTTTGGAATACATACAAACCAGAACTTATATCTTCGGAAGAATTTGTATGGTCTGATGAATTTAAATATGCTGGTACTGCTGATATTGTCTGTAAACTTAACGATCAAACTTGGTTATTAGATATTAAAACTTCTAATAGTATACATAAATCTTACGACTTACAGCTAGCTTCATATGCTAAAGCTTTAGAAGAATCTAAAGGAATAAAAATAGATAGAACCGGAATAGTTTGGTTAAAAGCACATTCAAGAGGCCCTGCTAAAAATGGAAAAACTATTCAAGGCAAAGGCTGGAAGGTTTTAGAGATAGATGAAATCGATAAAAACTTTGAATTATTTCAAATGATTTACAAGTTGTATTCATTAGAAAACCCTACAGTTGAACCTATTTATAATAGTTACCCAACAACTCTTAAACTTTAATGTATGAAAAAGGTATTTCTATTAGTAGCTATATTATTAACTTTAAATAGCTGTGGCGTTCAATGGCAATACTCTACACTAACCACAGCTGCTCAAATAGATACCATACGTACAGTCCCTAACTTTCAAAAATCAGTTGACACTTTAACACTTTCTGAATTCAAATGGAAATTAAGGACAGATTCAAGATTTGCTTGGGATTACCAAACATACGTTTTAAATCAAGATTTTCACTGGTATAGCGACTATTACTGGACAAATAGACTTTGGAGAAGAGGTTTTTATTCTTCATGGGATTTTTATTGGAACAGATACGATATATGGAATCACTGGTCTTGGAATTCTCATATGTGGTGGAGTCATAGTTGGTATAGACCATGGAATTATGGAGTTAAACCTTTTTGGTATAGTTATACTGCTTATCACTATAACTCTTGGTATCAAGGACCGTTTAATAACCCAAGCTATAATGCAATATGGAATAGTAGTAGATACAATAACGTATCGTTTGTAAACGGAAGAAGAAATAATTTAGGAATAAACAACATACAAAATAGATTACAGATAAATAGGGTAGTAAGAAACACTATTAATCGAGCTAATTATAATAAACCACTTATATTAAGTAATAACAATGATCAAATTATTAAACCTAATAACGGAGCAAACTGGAAACCCCAAAGCAATAGTAATGGCCGGGGGGGGTGGAACGGGCAAGTCATACCTTTTGAAACAACTAAACCTATCTACTCTAACCCAGTTCAACCCAGACAAATACGTGGAGGATCCGGAACATCCATACCACAACAAACTAGGTCCAGCGTCAATTCAGGTGGCCAAGGACGTAGCAGCAGCAGCAGAGGAATCAATTAATTTTGTCTGGGATACTACAGCTTCAAATCCATCAAAAGTAAAAGATCTTTTAGATAAAGGATATGATGTATATATGGTTATGGTCTATGCACATCCAATGATTTCTTACGCTGCTAATTTTAGTAGAAATAGAGCTATGCCTGCAGTTGCAGTATTCTCAACATGGAGAAACGTATACCAACTTATAGGACAGTATCAAGATATGTTAGGAGATAATTTATCAATTTATGTAAGTGATAGAGGAGGAGAATATAATAAAGAAGTAGAAGATTTTAATAAAGCAGCTGAAAGAGGAGTAGAAGGTATTAAAGAGTATTTGAAAGCTTATAACGAAGAAAAAGGTATTGAAGGTTCATCATTCTTTTCGCCTGTAAAAATGTCTAAGGAAGAAGAAGATGCTTTTAATCAAGCAGTACAAGATGTAGAGTATGATAAAAATAGTCGCTCTGAAGATAAAGCAGTAAAAAAAGCTTTCTTAAAAACTTTTCAAAAAAATGGAGTTGGCCCTGGAGATGATAAGTTAAGAGACGCAGTTAAAAAGCATAGAGATAGTAAAGAAAAAACTGAGAAAAGAAACGATGAGGTTCTAGAAAATATTGCCGAAATGCTGTTTAGTCCTGAATTTCAAGAACTATTAAAACATTCTGACGTAAAAGAAATAGATAGAAAGATACAAGCATTTTTAGCATGATAAGACTACTTAACATATTACTTGAAAGTGAAGGACCGGCTCCTAAAAAAGTACCATCTGAAATTTGCTGGCATTTAGGTATAAAAAAAGAAACCTTTCCAAACTATGGATTTCATATTGGAACTGAGCTACAGGCTTTAGATAGAGGTTTATTCATGCTTCACCATGAGATGGTTGATGATATAAACAACACAGTTTTTTATTTACATAAGGTAAAAATTAACCCTTTAGCTGAAATTTATCCTGAAATAATATATGATGATCCTATCGATAGTCCTGATTTAGACATTGATGAAATAGATGAAAATAAAATTTACTTTTATGAAAATGCTCATGAAGGAGTAAATCACCCTAAATCAGTAGAACCTAATTTATCAATTTATACTGGAGGTAATAACATTAAATTACTTCAGACTATAAAATTAGATACTAAAGGATGGCAAAACGGAGAATCAGAATTTGATAAAAAGTTTAATTCATTATGATAGCATTATACCCAGGAGCATTTAAACCACCTCATAGAGGTCATTTTAACGTAGTAAAGTCTTTACTCGACGGCTCTTATAATGGTTCTATTTATGATAAAGATAACTATAAAGAAACTGGAGCATCGTTATTAAGTGGCACCTCTAATAAAAAACCAAAGATAGATAAAGTTATAGTATTTGTAGGAGCTGGTGAGAGAAACGGTATAACAAAAGAAGAATCAATATCTATATGGGGGGTATACTCTCAATATTTAGGAAATATAGAAGTATTAGATGGAGGGAGTAATCCAATGTTTGCAGCAAAAGATTATGCACAAGATAATCCAAAAGAAGAATTTGTTTCAGTAACAGGTATTAGAGGAGAAAAAGATTTTGTAGATTTAAGAAGAGTAACTACTTACAAAAACGCTCCTAATGTTAAAGGTTTAGCCTTAGCAGCAGAACCAGGATCTGGTGTTAGAGCTACAGATTTTAGAAATAACATACTATCTGGTAATCTAGATAAAATATTAGATTTTTTTCCTGAAGAACTTTCTAGAGAACAGATATTAAATATACTTACAGATTTGAAAGATAAAATAGTAGCTGAAGTGCTCAGCAATAGTATAGAAGGATTCGTTGAACAATACTTTGAAAAAGAAGAGGTATTAAACGAAAATAAAATTTTAGATGCAATTAAAGGACTAGGTCAAGAAACTCTTGATAATTTAAAAGCTAAGATTGTCAAAATATTTAGAACTGGTACTGAAGAGTACAAAGAATTTGGTCAAGCATTTAGATTAATAGGTAAAAAGAAAAAAGGAGAAAAACTCACTCCCGATGAAGAAAAATTAATTAAAGATCAAACTAAAGACTTTTTTAAAATAGTATTCAAAGGATTAGGAGCTCTTAGTAGTATTGCAGTTGTAGCAGCAGGACTTCCGATAACGGTTACCATAGCTACTATTATTTCTATTATTGCATTTTTAGACTTAGATGATGAATTATTAAAGTATACCGATTCATCTCCTGAAACAGCTAGAGGATTAACTAAACCTGAAGAAGATAAATCTAATTTTAAAAATATAGGAGGAGTAAAGTATATTAAGTACGATGTAGTTGCTCCTTACTTAGACCAAGCAGATGCTGTAGTTGAAACAACTGAAACTAGAATAGAACTAAAAGACTATATAGCTTCTTTATTAGAGTATATGCTTGATCAAAATATGAAAATAATTCCATTACCAGAAATAGTAACAATTAAAGATGAAATAAACGCAGCAAACTTTTTTGGAAGAACAGCATACTATTCTCCTTCAGATAAAAAAGTAGCTCTCTATACACATAATAGACATCCTAAAGATATAGTAAGATCTTTTGCTCATGAAATGATTCATCATAAACAAAATTTAGAAGGTAAGTTAGGTAACATAACTACAACCGATACTACTGAAAGCGATTATTTAGAAGAATTAGAAAAAGAAGCATATTTACTCGGTAATATAACTTTTAGAAACTGGGAGGATACTTTAAAGAATCAAGGTGAGTTATTAAAAGAAAACGATGAACCTAAAAAAGGAACTGGAAAAAAACCTAAAGGTTCAAGTAGAAGATTATATACTGATGAAGATCCAAAAGACACTGTTAGTGTAAAATTTTCAACAAGACAAGATATAGTAGATACTTTAAATAAAAAATCATTTAAAGCTAAGTCACATGCTAGACAATCTCAAATAATCAATTTGATACATCAAAGAGTAAGAGCTGCTTTAGGTAGAACTAAAGATCCTGTGAAGAAAAAAAGACTTCAAACTGCTTTTAAATATATAAAAGATAGAAAAGAGGCTTCTAAAAAGAAGACAAAACGACTAAATAAATCCAAAAAATAGTTGGTATTCTGCATGAAAGTTCGTATATTTATAGTGAGTAGTATAAACTAAAAATAAAGGTTATGAGTACAAGTATAGTAGAACTATTAGAAGCATATCCAATTTCAGAAGAAAAAGAATTACCTAAATATCAAATATACTGCGATATGGATGGTGTTTTAACTGATTTTGAATCTAGATTCTATAATAAGCTTAATGATATTGGTCCTAACTATTATCCAAAAAAAGATATTAGTAAAGTAGTAAAACCTAAAGATTTTGAAAAAATGTTTGGAATAGAAGAATTTTGGAAGTTTATAGACTTTCATGTAGGAGTTTCATTTTGGGTTGGAATGCCTTGGATGCCTAGAGGAGAAGAGTTATGGAACTTTATAAGTAAATACAATCCTCAACTTCTTACTTCTCCTTCTAAAAATGATACATCTCGTTTAGGTAAAAACTTATGGGTAAGGAACAACTTAAACCCTAAACCAAAAGTAAACTTTGCATACTCTTCAGATAAACAAAGATATGCAAATGAAAATTCAATACTTATTGACGATAAAAAATCTAATATACAAGAATGGAAAGCTGCTGGAGGTATAGCATTTAGAGTTGAAAATGGAGATATAACTCCTGCGTTGAATGGATTAAAAGAGTTAGGATATGAGTAATCATCTTAAAAAAGAATTTAAGAAATCTGATGTTCAAAGAATGCGTAATATCATTACCAAAGATTATACTGGTAGTACAAAACAACAAACTGGATATAAGAAAACTAAAGTTGATTACAAAGAAGGAGATATATGGGAAGAAAATGGCCGTAAATGGACTATTAAAGACGGTATCAAACAAAATATAACTAAATTCGATTCAGCAAAAGAAGCTATAAAAATACCTTTAGCATGCCCTAAATGTAAAAAAGGAATGTCCTATTACCTTAGTAAAGAGACATACAAAAAGTCTAAAATGTGTTTCGACTGTTATATTAAATATATTACTGAACTTAAGAATAACGGTCTTTACGAACAATATATTAGAGCTGCAGAAAAAGGAAATGCTAAGTATTTTATAAAAGCTTTTGAAGATCAAATAGAAGAAGTTGAAAATTATACTGGAGCAACTTATGTAACAGAATCTGGAGATATTGAAGACTGGAAAGGTAATTTAGACCTTCAGAAAAAAAGAATTACTGACGAACTTAAAGAGTATATAAAATTTTTAAAAGCTAAGCTAGATTAGTATATATTTATATGTATAGTAAATCATTAGTTTTTCAAAATGACACAAAAACAACTATTAGAATCAGTACTCAAAGAACTTACTAACATAAAGGCAGACATGCCTAATGGTGAATTGAAAGCCATGGTTAAAGATGTTAAAGAGTTAAAAGAAGATATGTCAGATTTAAAATATACTCTTCTTAATCCTGAAGATGGTGTAATAGTAAAAACTAATCAAAATACTGACTTTAGAAAAAAAATGGAAGCAGGAGATAAAGATTTTGCTACAAAAATGGCTGAAGTAGAAGATTTGAAAAAATGGAAAGATAGTGTACAAAAAGCTTTGTGGATTATTTTTACTGTCTTAGCCGGTGTTGTAATAAAATTATTATCAGAAGTAATTAAAATAGGTTAATGACTAAAAAGGAATTAAATAATATTATAAAAGAATCTTTAAGAGATTGGTTTAAAAAAGAGAAGTGGGTTCGTATAACTACCTCTGGTAACATAGCCGGTCCTTGTGGAACTTCTAAAAATAAAAAAAATCCTGATAGATGTTTACCAAAAGCTAAAGCACAAAGTTTAACAAAAGCACAAAGAGCTGCTACTGCCCAGAAAAAAAAGAAGGCAGGTAAAAAAGGAAAAACAGTCGTGAAAAATACAAAAAAAGCAACCGTACAAAAAGAAACAAAAGGTGCTCCAAAAGGACACTACTTTACTAAATCAGGTAATTTAGTCAAAGGAAGATTGACTAAAGACGCTAGAGAAAGAGGAGCTAGATTAAGTGATCCTAAAGATAAGCAAAGATCTAAAGTTCCACCAGTAACTCAATATAAAGAAGAGAGAATGTATGGGGATAGTAATATTGAAGATAAATTAGTTCAATTAGCTCAGAGTATTGGTAGAGAAAAATTTGCAATGCATATTTTATATGATATGCCTTCTGATGTTAAAAGAGGAATTTTTGACACATTATTTAAAGGAGGTATGTATAACATAGATACTGCAGTAGCAGAAAATGTAGCACCTAATCATAATGACAAAGCAGCACCTTACGGGTCAGGCTATAAAAAAATTACTAAAGAAGATATTACAAACTTAGTAGTTGGAATGATACATGAAGAAAAACAAATCTTAGATGAAAAAAAAGACGATAGGTGTACTAGGATTGCTAAAAGAAAATACGACACATGGCCATCAGCTTATGCCTCTGGAGCGGTGGTAAGATGTAGAAGAGGTGAAATTTGGAAGAAAGAAAAATAATGGCACCTAAATTAAAACCGAGTTCTAAAGAGTATAAAAGAGACCGTAATGGTAGAATGACTAATCAATGGGAGTGGAAACACTATACTGTTGCCAGTACTTCTACGGACGATTTATTGAAGTACTTTAAAAGTCCTAACATGAGTAGGAAAAAAAATGTTATAAAAAAAGAATTAGAAAAAAGAAACGCTTTGTAAAGTGAAGCGTATGGTCCTGATCATACTTCTTTGCATTAGTTGCAGTAAAGAGGTTGATGATATGGGATTTAGAATATATACTATTCCAAAAGGAGAACACAGTTCTGGTACATTTTTTAACCATCCTGATAACTCCAGAATAGTATTTAAATTTATGCTTGATGAATCTGCTATCTACCAAACTGAGGTACCAGAGAATCAACATGACGTAAATAAAATTTACGGGTTTAGTGATTTTGGAAAAATCCATCAAAAATATTCTATAAGATTAGGATGGAGATATATTGATGGTAATGTAGAATTGTGCTGGTTGAGACATGAAAACGGAAAACACAGTTCAGCTAAAATCAGAAATATAGAGATAAATGAAATATACAGTGCTGTAATCAACATTACAACTTTTCATTATGAAATAGTAATAGATAACGATACAACACTAGTAAGAAGAAGACCCGATGGATATTGGGGATTAGTGAGAAGATATTATTTATACCCTTATTTTGGTGGTAACGAATACGCTCCTCATGATATAACAATAAGAATAAAAGATGAATAAGAAAGAACTTAGAGAATTAGTGTTAGAATTAATGTATGAAGGTCCACATGATCCTGTTAAACCCGGCATATTAAAAAAACGTTTAGGAAAACTTTCTTGCTCCAAAGTAAGAAAAGAAAAATCTAAATTGAAAAATAAAGGAACTCATTTTGCCAAAGCCCTACAGAGGTACCTTAACTACCACTGTCAATAAGTTAATTATTTGAGAAATTTAATCTATTTATTTATATAGCTATATAACTAAAACAACAACAATGACTTATAACGAGCTTAAAACAAGACTCACTCAAGTAGAAAATGCGTTGAATAAACTGAAAAAAAGTAAGGATAAGAAGCATACTCCTGAGTATATTAAAGAAACCACTGTTAGATTGAACATTATAAAAGAATCTCTTAAATCTAAACTTAATTTACTACAAGAAGCAGTTACTTTTGAAAAAGGAAAAGAAAAAGAAGCAGCTGAATTTTCTAAAAATCATCCAGATGTTGACGTTAAAGTTACGGTAGAACAAGAAGGGGATGTAGAGTTCACATCTAATCAAATGGCTACAATGATAGTACAGGTAGGAAGAGCATTAGGTAAAGCAATCGTAAGCTCGGGAGACGATATAGCTCAAATCAAAGCTATAAATCTAGAAACTAATTCATTTGAAATTTACATTAAGTATAAAGGAGCAGCAGCAGAGGAAGGCCCAGGAGATGATTATTTTGCTTTTCATATTGAAGACGGCAACCTTCATCTAGCTGACTTTTCTTTCAATAAAAAATTAGTTGATATAGGAGTTAAACCTTCTGGTGAACCTTTCGTTAATGTAGATGTTTTAAAAAATGAATTAATGAAACATTTCAAATCTTTAAATGAAGATAGAAAAGCTAAAGAATACATTAAATCTATTGAAGATGAAGATGAAAGAGAATCTGAAAGAAAAAGAATGTTTGATAATCCTGAAGATGAA
>Ga0160423_10001175_pt1 | contig 21908 bp, 23 predicted proteins | sample CRUFie14St8metaG_FD_108191 | JGI IMG/M metagenome (GOLD analysis project Ga0160423, IMG submission 108191) | Marine microbial communities from the Costa Rica Dome - CRUD Field 142mm St8 metaG | ecosystem: Environmental > Aquatic > Marine > Oceanic > Photic zone | place: Costa Rica: the Eastern...
ATTCCAGTCATTATTATAAGGTTTAGCATAAAAGAGCTCGGTACCGGTTCTAGAATAAATCCATACCTGATTATCTAGATAACGATCAATCTCCCTTACCTGCCAAGTATCATTCTTACCATCTCCGTTAGGAGATATGTCGTTAACTTTTATACTGGAGAGCGGATATGAAGGGTCTGTTGTTGTTCCAAGATAAACTAGTGTCGCATACCCTTTAGCACCAGAAACTTGAGAAGGTATTGGTCCTCTAAATTGACCCAAAATCATAGCTGGAAAGAGAAATAAAAAAATACTTCTATGCCATTTACTAAAAAAATGGAATAAGTGTATACTATTAAAAATATTCTTAACTAAATGCATAAAATAGAATTAATTAAACTCTGGGCTCTGTTTAGTCCCATTTTTTTTCTTATGCTAGATCTGAGATTTGCTATAGTACTATTAGAAATATTTAAATAATTTTTTATCTGACGTGTAGAAAAACTCATTTTGATACACATACAAATTTTAATTTCTAGCGGTGATAAATTTTTAGATATGCTTACCAAATTCTTTGTAAAGTCAGGATAAATTACTGCAAACTTAACTTCAAAATTTTCTAATACTTCCATAAAAACATTTTTCCTCAATTAAAACTATTAATTGAAAATGATTCTAGCAAATTTTATTATGAATGCAGTAGAAATGCAGTAATAAAGTTTATAAAAAGAATTGATAGAGTATAATTTAAGGATAAAAAGAGTATTTATAGTGTTTACTTTTAAATATTGTGAATAAATGAATTTAAATCTCCACCCTTGTCAAGTTTCAATTTTTTACTTAATCTATACCTTTGACTTTCTATAGTTCTTACTGAGACTCCAGATATTTGAGCGATCTCGTCATTTGAATGATTCATCTTAATATAAGATGCAAGCCTTAAGTCAGTTTTTGAAAGTTTATTTATTTGGTTAAGAGATTTATAGAATTCAGGATATACTTCTATAAACATATTATCAAAATCTTGATAAGTCTTTTCTGAAGATATAACCATATTTAGTTCCTTTGATAATCTTTTAATTGATTTCTCCTCAACTTTAGAATCTTCAAATTTCTTTTGTAGTTTTTTTAAGTAATCATTTCTCTGTAGAATAAAATTAGACTTGCTCATAAGTTCTCTGTTTTTCTTTTCGAGTTCATTCTTAATTGCAAACTTTTCTAATTCCAATCGATCTCCCTTTTCTTTTTGATAGTTAAAATTTATCCTAATTGTAATAAGTGAGAAAAATAAAAGGATAGTACAAATTATAAGTATATATAAATATGTGTTATATCTGATTTTACTTTCATTTAGTTCTCTCACTGAATTTGAAATTTTAATCTGTGTGTCTAAATCGTTTAATGTTTTTAGAATTTTTGAATTAGAGCCCCCTGAAGTAATAAGAATTAATGAATCTTTTACTTTTAATAGCTCGGAGTTTAATCCTTTTTTTAAGTATACTTTTTCTAAAACGTTATAGTTATATCTTTTTTCAGCTTCACTTATATTTTTAATTTTCAAATTTCTTTTTGCTACAGCCTCTGCCTTATCTAAATCTCCAGCTCCTAAATAGCATTCTGCGAATCTTGAACCAAGTGAAATTAATTCTGTTGGAAAGTCTTTCAAGATATCCTTTGAGATATCGAAATACTTAATTGCTTTTTTATATTTCTTTATTGATTGATTATATGCTCCATAAACAACATATCCGTAACCATAGTTTCTTGTAAATAAAGATTTTGAATTATATAAATCTTTATTCTTTTCATAATATTGATCTAATTCATCTAATTTATTTTCAGCGGATTTTTTGTCACCTTTAAGAAAATTAATTGCTATGAGTTGTGATAAAGAATAAACAATATCCTCAGGTTTTTCATTTTGCAGTCTTCTTTCATAGATTTTTAAATACTTTTTTTCTGCTTCAATAAATTCTCCTTTCTGTTCGTCAATTAATCCTAAATTTGATTCGGTTGTATTAATTCCATTTTGAGAATCTTCTTTGTTTTTTAAACTTTTAAAAATATCAAGCGCCTGATTATATTTTTCTTCTGCTTTTTCGAGGTCACCATTTTTAAAATAAATACTTCCTATATTTAAAATTATCCATGGTGGTTGTTGTACTTCAGGTGAAGATTTTAATTTTTCTGGTAGAGTGTTATAAATTTCTAATGCTCTATTAAAATAACTTAGTGCTGATCCAAACAAACCCATATTAGATAATACACTCCCTATTTTAGCATAAGTTCCAACCACTAAGCTGTCAAGTGTTTTATTTTGTACCTCGTCAATGTATTCTAATCCAAACTCTACAGCAAGATTTGGGTTTGAAAATTCGTATTTAATTATTGAATCTCTCAGGCTTAAGTCCCTTTGAGAGTAACTAAAATTGATTATTAGTAAAAAAAGAAATATTGAATAAATTCTCATTAATATTTTACTTTTTGAAAAATAAAAAAAGAAGAATAGCAATTATTATAACTACCGATACTTCAATTAAAACTCTATAATTCAACTGATTTCTTTTTTGAAAAAAATTTTTTTCTTTCTTTCAAAAAATCCTCTTTACTAAATTTTTTCCCGTTAATACACACTGAATTAACTCCTTTAGGAAAGTCATTATAAAATAAATATTTGTAATCCATAAAGTCGAATTCTTAATATTAACTAAAACTAGTGTTATTAATATACTAAAACAAAAATATAACTACTGCATTTTCACTGCATTAGAATATAATTTTAAATATAAAATGTTTACACAGTTCAACCTAAAAAATAAATTTTCATTTTAAATTTATTTTAATCTGATTAGCGAATAAGGCACTAGCGCCAGATGAAATTCCCCCAATTGTAGCTGATAAAATAATCAATAAATATGGACTACTCCCTATGTTAAATAAGTCTGAAATTTTTTTTGCTAGAATAAAATCATTAGAACTACTTAATAAATAACTATACAAAGCCCAATAAATAAATACAGCAAAAAATGGAATTAAAAAAACCATTATTTTTTTTAAAGAAATTAATAAAGAGGAAATAAATGAAGCCAACATTATTGACCACCATGGCAGAAAAATCGAAAAGACAATTGCAAATAAAATCGTTAAAGAAAAATTTGAAATATTTCTATTCATTTTCTTGAGGTTTTAAAATTAAAGTCCCGATCATATTTTCTGTTTCATTTATAGATTGCAAAAATTCAAGTTGATAATACTCACCTTTTGCCCAATCATCGATAAAATTATCGTAATGTTTACTGCCCGGATTACCTGATTGACCACCAGGATAAATACCGAAAGCCTTAGGTGGTTTACTCATTTCAACTATCATTCTCCAGGAGGGACCATGATTTTCAGATGTAGCGTTTACAATATTCCTGTCTCCCCCAATAGGGATGTTAAATCTTGAAAATGCGGGTAAATCATTTAATAAATGTCCTACGAATGTTGACTTATAATTGACCCAATCATAATTGCCTTTTTTGTTTCTTATTTCTATTAATCTTTCTGCAGCTTTTTTAAAGGACAATAAAAATAAATTGCTAGCGGTTTCTTTTATATCAGTTGTCTCCTTTATATCCATAAAATTATTGTCTCCTTCATTTTTTAATAAATAAATGGTTTGATAAGTATAAGGTTTTATTAAAGCAACTTTATCACTTTCCAATTCATCCCAAATTAGGGCATACAATTCTCCATACCATTCCCTCCAAATACTAGGTCCAACTTCATTAATGTCGTTATTAAATTTCCAAGATTTTATTTCATTATAAATTTCAATTTCTTTTTTTGTTAAAGAAGAAACCTCCATATTATCAAGCATAAAAGGAATTAATTCTGCCGCTTTTAAATTGAAATTGTTGTTTTGAAGATCTTTAAAATCTTCAATACTAAATTTATCTTTTGAATTAAAAAAGTCATTTATAACTCTATTACGGTAAGTCTCATAACCATCATTAAAAATAAAATAAGGATAACTCTGATCCACAGGGTGTTGGTTGGCTGAACTTACAAACCCCCTACTTGGATTTTTTGTATGAGCATTAAACTTTTGTGGAATAAATGATTGCCAATCATTTTCTGGATTACTTCCGTCCATTAAAAATTTTCCTTGCCCTTCCCATTTATTTGCAAATTTCCCTTGAATCCATAAAGCTATGTCACCTTCAGTGGATGCGAAAACAAAATTTTGTGCTGGTGCATCCCAATAATTTAAGGCATTAACATAATCATCATAATTTTTTGCCTTATTAAGTTCTATAAATGTTCTTTGATGATTTCCACCATCATGAGCGATCCATCTCATTGCATAACCTGAGCGTTGATTATTTGACTTGAAATTCTTGTCATAAACAACAGGTCCGTGATGAGTATAAAGTACGGTATCAATTATTGTTTCACCACCTCGAATTTTTATCTCTTCTAATCTATTTCTTACATCTTTCCATGAATCATCAAATAAATATTTTGTTCTGTCTTGATTAAACTCAATTTTATACCAATCAATAACATCTCTAGTAGCATTAGTTTCTCCCCAAGCAATATTTTGATTAAACCCAGAAATTATAGATAGTGCCCCAGGAATAGTAGTTCCCATAACATTATGTGTTGGGGAGCAAAGTTGCATCATCATCCAAATTGAAGGTAAATTTAATCCTAGATGAGGATCATTTGCCAATATTGGATTACCTGTAATCGATTTAGCTTCTGATATAGCCCAATTATTACTTCCGTTATCAGGGTTAGGTTTTTTAATAGTTTCAGTAATTGTGTCTAAAACTACATAGTTTAGAGGAAGATTAGTTTGAGGCTGATCAATAAAACTCCAATCAGTTTGTTTAGGAATCACTGGATCTACAGAATCAAAAAAATCAGGAAATAATAGATTAAAATTATCCATTCCAATTAAACGAAGAACATTTGTGTACTCAAGATCATCATCCCGTCCAGCTAACATTTTTGTCATATACATAAGCAAAAGAGCTGACTTTTTTGATGTCCATTTTTCTGGAGAATAATCCAATAGTTTGTACTCTACAGGATAATTGATAGGGTCCAGTTGATTTATGTAGGCGTTCACCCCATCTGTATAATCATGAACAAAACCAAGGGTTTCCCTATCATATTTTTCCATATACTTCAGCCCTTGTTCTGCTCCGTAAACCATACCTATTCTTCTTTGCGTTCTATCATAATTGATAGCTAAATCTCCTAAAATTTCAGATAATCTTCCTGCTGCTGCATGAGTTTGAAATTCTAATTGCCAAAGGCGATGTTTAGCTGTTAAATATCCCTGAGCCTTATATAAATCATGATCATTTTTAGCAAAAACATGAGGTATCATTTGTTTATCATAATAAACAACTACTTTATCTATCAAACCCGGAATAACAACTTCATCTGATATAGTTTCATTATTTTCATTTTGCCAAATTCCAGTTACTGGGTTTAAAAATTTTCCTAAAGCGGGCACATTCCCAATTTTTGTGTTTAGGAAACATAAAATCCCTAAAACAAAAAGTGCTGAAATAAAAAGTTTTATTTTTTTCATATCTAGATTTTATATTTCACAAGAATATAACTCTAGTTTTTTAGTAATTATATTTCTAGTAAATAACAAAAAAACCTTAGAATACTCTAAGGTTTAATCAATTTTGTGCGGGTGAAGGGACTCGAACCCCCACGCCGTGAAGCACTAGATCCTAAATCTAGCGTGTCTACCAATTTCACCACACCCGCAAAGGGTGACAAATATAAATAAGTTTTTCAACATTATTTCTTCTTCAAAAAAAAATACATCGTTTACATTTGTAATTAAATAAGTAAGACATATAGATGGACTTAACAGTAGATCAAAAGAGGTATTTAGATGAATGGTTAGAATTTTTAAAAATACCATCAATTAGTGCTGATCCATTGCACAAAAAAGACGTTCAAGCAGCTGCACACTGGGTCGTTAAAGCTTTACAAAAAGCTGGATGCCCAGAAACAGAAATTATTTCAACCAATGGACATCCAATTGTTTATGGGGAATATATTTTAGACCCTAAACTCCCAACAGTTTTAGTTTATGGTCACTATGACGTTCAACCTCCAGATCCATTAGAACTTTGGGATAGTTCTCCGTTTGAACCTATTGTTAAAAAAACATCTCTTCACCCCAACGGGGCAGTTTTTGCAAGAGGAGCTTGTGATGACAAAGGACAAATGTTCATGCATATAAAAGCATTTGAAGAAATGAAAAAAAATGGAGCTCTTGAGTGTAATATTAAATTTATGATTGAAGGAGAGGAAGAGGTGGGTAGTGATCATCTTGAAGATTTTGTGAAATCCAATAAAGAAAAACTAAAATGCGATATTATTTTAATTTCAGACACTGGAATGATTGCTCAAGACATCCCTTCTATTACAACTGGCTTAAGAGGTCTTAGCTATATGGAAGTAACCGTAATAGGTCCTAACAGAGATTTACATTCTGGACTTTATGGAGGTTCGGTTCAAAACCCCATAAATGTATTATGTGACATGATAAGTCAACTTCATGATAAGGATAAAAAAATTACAATTCCCGGATTCTATAATAAAGTAATTGAAATTTCTCATGATGAAAGATTAGAAATGAATAAAGCGCCTTTTAATGCAGAAGAATTCAAAAACTCTATTGGAATTGATCATGTTTCTGGTGAAAAAGGATATAATACAGAAGAGAGACGTTCCATTCGTCCTACACTTGATGTCAACGGAATTTGGGGTGGTTATATTGGAGAAGGAGCTAAAACAGTAATTCCTAGTAAAGCTCATGCAAAAATTTCAATGCGTTTGGTTCCGGATCAAGACTGGAATGAAATTAGTGAATTATTCAGTGACTATTTTAAATCTATTGCACCAGAGGGAGTAAAGGTAGAAGTAATAACTCACCATGGTGGTTATGCTTATGTAACACCTGTAAATACAAATGGATATATTGCAGCGCATAGAGCCTACCAAGAAACATTTGGAACTGAACCGATCCCTAAAAGAGGAGGAGGAAGTATTCCAATTGTTCCTATGTTTGAAAAGGAATTAGGGGTGAAATCCATATTAATGGGATTTGGACTTGATAGTGATGCTATTCATTCTCCAAATGAACATTATGGTCTTTCAAATTTTTTTAAAGGTATTGAGACTATTCCAAAATTTTATAAGCATTACATTAATTTAAGTAAACAAGAATCAAATATTTAAACCAGAAATAAGTCTGCAGCAATTCCGTCTGTTAAGAATTTTGCTTTTTTAGTAACTTTTAAAAAATCCCCGTCCCAAAACAAATTTCTATATTTAAAGTGTCTTTTTACTTGATCCTCTAAATACATTGTATATCTTTTCCCAAACGTTTTTTTTACGTGAGCTAAAGATACACCTTCATGAGTTCTCAAAGCAGTCATTAAATATTCGTTGTAAAGGTCTTTGGTTGAAAGTTTTTCAATTTTCAAATCTAAAACACCAGACATTATTGATTTTGCATAATTATGATTATTCGAAATATTCCAACTTCTTAGGAATTTTCCATCATAACTGTGAGCAGAAGGACCTAATCCAAGGTATGGTTTCCCTATCCAGTAGTTTTGATTATTAATTGAAAAATGATTTTTTTTTGCAAAATTTGAAAATTCGTAATTTATATATCCCTTGAGTTCGAGAGTATTAATTAAAATTTCATATTGCTGTTTTACATCATCATCATCTAAAAGATCTATTTTCTTTTCTTTAACCTTATGATATAAAACCGTTTTTTCCTCAACAGTTAATGCGTAAGCTGAGATATGAGGAGGATTGTAACTTAAGGCTATTTCTAAATTATTTTTCCAATTAGTTAATGAAGAATATGGCATTCCATAAATTAAATCAATTGAAAAATTTTGAAAAAATTTACTAACTGATTCCAATGATTTGTGAGCTTGACGGACATTATGTGCTCTATTCATAATTATTAAATCCTTTTCAAAAAATGATTGAATTCCAATACTAAGGCGATTTACACCTGAATCCTTAATCTTTTTCAAATATTCTTCATCGACATCGTCAGGATTAACCTCTAAAGTAACTTCTATATTTTTTTTAACTTCAAATTTATTTTTTATTAAGTCAATAAAATCAGAAATATTTTTAGTAGATATTAGTGATGGAGACCCACCTCCAAAATATATACTCTCAATTGGATTAATTAATTCTTTAGATCTTAAATGAAGTTCATTTTTAATTAATTTAAACATATCATTTCTACCGTCTTTACTGGTAGAAAAATGAAAATTACAATAATGGCATGCCTGTTTACAGAAAGGATAATGTATATATAAATTTGACATCCTATTCTGAATTTTAAACCACTATGATTTAACTTTATTTGGATTTTGATTTACAAAAGAACTCCATCCAGAATAAGGCTTCCCTAAATTAATTTTTCCTTTATTGTAATAATGGCAAACAGCCGCTGCTAGTCCATCAGTAGCATCTAGGTTTTTAGGTAAAGTTTTAATATTTAATATTTTTTGAAGCATCTTGGCCACTTGTTCTTTTGATGCATTACCGTTCCCTGTTATTGCCATTTTTATTTTCTTAGGAGAGTATTCAGTTATAGCAACTTCTCTAGAAAGTCCTGCAGCCATAGCTACTCCTTGAGCTCTTCCTAGTTTCAACATAGACTGTACATTTTTTCCAAAAAAAGGAGCTTCAATTGCAATTTCATCAGGATGAAATTCATCTATTATTTCTATGGTACGATTAAATATCTTTTGAAGTTTTAAAAAATGATTATCATATTTTTTAAGTTGTAACTCATGTAATTGAATGAGCTTCATTTCTCTTTTTGTTGTCTTGATGAGACCAAATCCCATTATTGTAGTTCCAGGATCAATTCCTAAAATAATGTTATACTCATCCATACATTGATTACTGAGCAGTTATCACTATAGGTAGATTTAACTTTGTTGACACAAAAGTCCCTACATTAGTTTTCACTGCAGGCTGTGCCTGTGGTATAAGACTTACTGCTATTTCTAATTGTTCTTTTAAACTCGGAATTGCCTGATCTATTTTACTTGATCCATTATATTCATCCAACGAAAAATAACCCTCTTTATCAATTTTAAGAATAATATTTATTTCCTCAGAAATAGATTCACTTGACTCTAGTAAGTTTTGATCTAGATAGTCTAAGATAGAATTTGAAATGATAGATTCAAAACAATCTTTTTTTTCTTGATCACTCTCAAAATCATCACATTCATTAAAATTTGGTCCTTGATCTTTTTCAGACCAAGAAGAGGCAGTTTTAATTTCTTTTGAAGGAACCTTAGTTGATTCGAAAAGATGGCATCCTGAAAATAAAAATAAAATAATAAAAATGGAAGTGTATCTGGTTCTCATATATTATATTTTATATTAAAATTACAATTTTTATCTATAACGTTATCAGTTGTGATTTTAAAGCATCAAATTTCAATATTTTTGATCTATGGACATATTCTTAATTTTTCTTTCTGGACTTTTTATCCTTTTAGGAATCGTTGGAAGTTTTCTTCCAATTATTCCCGGTCCTTTGACATCTTGGGTGGGAATACTCATATTAAGTATTACTCAATCTATTTTCATTGACAAAATTTACCTTATAATTAGTTTCATTATTGCTATGGCAATTTTTGTATTAGATTATTTTATTCCTGTCTTAGGGGCAAAAAAATTTGGGGGTGGCATAGGAAGTATTATTGGCAGCACAATTGGTCTGGTTTGTGGAATTATATTTATTGGCCCTTTTAGTATTTTTTTAGGACCTTTTTTAGGAGCTTTATTAGGAGAACTAGTTGTAAATAGAAAAAATAAAAAAGGTGCACTAAAAGCTGCAATTGGATCATTAATTGGTTTTTTAACAGGTGTTTTTCTAAAGTTTGTGGTAAGTATTGCATTTGCTTTTTTTTATTTAAAGTCTCTAATGAATTTTAAAATTAATGATTTACTTTTTTGAGCATTTACATCTAAAAATTCTCAACTAATTCAAAAATCTTAATTTAAAATAAAGATTAGTATTTTTGTCATTAAAATTAACTAATGGAACTGTTCCTGTTTTCTTTTGTACTACTTTTTATTGCTTTTGCAGGAATAGCAATCAAGATTTGGGTAAAAAAAGATGGAGAGTTTGCAGGAACTTGTGCAAGCCAAAGCCCTTTTTTAAATAAGGAAAACAAACCTTGTGGTATCTGTGGAAAAATGCCTGAAGAGACAGAATGTAAGAATCCTGTTTCTTTTAACAACTAAATTCAGTTTAAAAATGAAGTCAAGTCATGAAATTGAGCTTATCAAAAAAGCAATTAATCATGACCAAAACGCCTACAATGTTCTTTTTGATAAATACTGGAATAATATTTTTTCATTTTTATTTCAAAGAACCAATAATAAAAACTTGGCTGAAGAATTAGCAATTGAGTCTTTTTCAAAGGCATTTGATCAATTAGATAGATTTGATGAAAAATATTCTTTTAAATCATGGCTAATCACAATAGCAAAGAATCATCATATAGATCGTTACAGAAAGATTAAAAATTTAAGTGAAAATTTTCAGGATTCGAGTTTATCCTCTTCAAATGAGTTTTTTTTAAACGAAATACAAAATCCTGAAGAATTAATGATTGCAAACCAGAATTTAGATCAGATTTTAGAACATATAAAATCAATGAAAAAAGAATTTAGAAATCTTATTAAAATGAGATATTTTGAGGATATGTCTATCAAAGAAATGGAAACTATCTTAAACCAATCTCAAAATACAATACGCGTAAAGTTATTTAGAGCTAAGAAAATGTTAGCAAATTTATTGAAGGGGGAATGAAAATAAAATTATCTAGATTAGGGCCTGGACTATTATTTGCAGGTGCAGCTATTGGAGTTTCACATTTGGTTCAATCAACACGGGCCGGAGCAGATTTTGGTTGGGGACTTCTTTGGGCCTTGTTATTAATTAACTTTTTTAAATACCCTTTTTTTCAGTATGGCCCAAGATATGCCCAAGCTACAGGTGAAACTTTATTGGATGGATATTACAAACTTGGAAAAGGATATTTATGGGCATATTTTTTTGTAAATATTGCTACAATGTTTACAATTCAAAGTGCTGTTACTGTTGTTACAGCAGGACTAGCATCAAAATTATTTGGAATAACAAGTAATATAGTCTACTGGAGTATAATGATTACTGTTTTTTGTGGTGTATTATTGATTATAGGTCGTTATCAATTGTTAGATAAATTTATTAAAATAATTATCATCTCTCTCGCAATTAGTAGTGTTTTAGCTGTAACTATCGCTTTTGTAAAAAATGATAATTCACTTTCATTCCAACAAGTTTTTCCTGAGGGAACTGGACTCCTTTTCTTAATTGCATTTTTAGGATGGATGCCAGCACCTCTGGATATTTCAATATGGCATTCAATATGGACACTGGAAAAAAATAAATCACAACAAAATAAAACCACTTTAAAAGAAAGCCTCTTTGATTTTAATGTAGGTTATATTGCTACTACATTCTTAGCTATTTGTTTTGTCGGCCTTGGAGCTTTAGTTATGTTTGATTCTGGACTAGAATTTTCCAGTAAAGGTGGAGTTTTTGCAGGTCAATTGATCGAACTTTATACCTCAAATCTAGGTGAAGCTGCCTACGGTTTAATTGCAATAGCTGCATTTTCAACAATGCTGAGCACTACAATTACAACATTAGATGCTTCACCAAGAGCTATGTCAAAAACAATTCAGCTTCTTTTCGATAGATTAGATTCTTCCTATTTTTTATGGTTACTTATTTTAAGTATCGGAACAATAGGTATATTTTTATTTCTTTTATCTGAAATGGGCAAATTGGTTCAAATTGCAACTGTTCTTTCATTTATTACTGCCCCTTTATACGCTTTTTTAAATTACCGTTTAGTTATTAGTGAGCAGATGCCAGAGAAATTTCGTCCTAATAAGGAATTAAGAATATTGAGTATAATCGGTTTATTGTTTTTATCTGGTTTTACACTTTTTTATCTTTTAAGTCTCTAACTATTCAATTATCTTTGCTCAAAAGATAGATGATGGAGGTTAAAGAAAAAACTATAGAGCACAAAAAAAAACCTGAATGGATACGTGTCAAATTACCTACTGGTAAAAAATATTCTGAATTACGCGGTCTTGTTGAGAAATATAAATTAAATACTATATGTACTTCAGGTAGCTGTCCAAACATGGGGGAATGCTGGGCTGAAGGTACCGCCACTTTTATGATTCTAGGTAATATTTGTACTCGTTCATGCTCTTTTTGTGGGGTTAAAACAGGAAGACCTTCAGCAGTTGATTGGGCAGAACCTGATAAGGTTGCAAATTCAATCAAATTGATGAAAATCAAACATGCCGTTGTTACATCTGTAGATAGAGACGACCTAAAAGATATGGGGTCAATTATTTGGGCGGAAACGGTAAATGCTATCAGGCGAATTAATCCCAACACCACACTAGAAACATTGATCCCTGACTTTCAAGGTAATAAACGTAATATTAATCGAATTATTGATGTAGCTCCAGAAGTAGTTTCACATAATGTAGAAACTGTTCGCAGGCTAACAAGAAAAGTTCGTGTACAAGCAAAATATGATACAAGTTTAGATGTCTTATTATATTTAAAAAATAATGGTATAAATCGAACTAAATCAGGAATAATGTTAGGTCTTGGAGAAGAAGAAAATGAAGTTTATGAAACTCTGAGGGATCTTAGAGATGTAAAAGTAGATGTTGTCACGATTGGACAATACCTACAACCAAGCAAGAAACACCTTCCTGTTCAATCTTTTATTACACCTGATCAATTCAAAAATTACGAAATATTCGCTAAAGAATTAGGATTTAGACACGTTGAAAGTGGACCTTTAGTCAGATCTTCCTATAAAGCGCATAAGCATATTAAGTAGGACTATATTAATAAACTTTCTAAGTAAGTTTTAAACTGTTTTTCTTTCCCATCCCCTATAAAATTTAATTTAATTGGTATGTAGAATAATTCATCAGATGTAAAATAGCTTTCCAGTCTTCCAAAATCTTTTTCTGTAGTAATAATTTTTCTTCCCTTTTGTTCTCTTTTTATTTCTTTTATTTCATTCTTTTTAAAATTGTGATGGTTCGAGTATTTTAAGTGCAAAAAATCAAACTCATTTTTATTTAGAAAGTCTACTAAATATTTTGGATTTGCAATCCCAGTTATTAGTAAAAAAGAATTTTTAATTGAACTTAAATTTATTGATTTCAAGTTGTTTTTCAAATTGTTTTCATATGCTATTGTTGTGAAAAAGACTCTATTGTCAGCTAAGGGTTTTATTTTATTAATAAATAAAGTTTGATCTTTCATACTTAAGTTATTAGGGCATTTATTTACAAGAATTATTTGAGCTCTTTTAATTTGTTTTGGAGACTCTCTTAATCTCCCTGCAGGAAGTAAATTATCTCTAAAAAATGGTTTTGAATAGGTAGTTGTAACTATAAGACATTTTGGAGTAATATATCTATGTTGCATTATGTCATCAAATAAAATTATGTCAGGTAATTTTTTAAATTTTGATATAACTTTTAAAGCTCTTTCTCTTTTTTCTGAAACAATAATTCTAACATTATGTTTTGAAAGAAATTGATAAGGTTCGTCTCCAATTTCGTGAACAGTACTATTTGAATTTGCAACTATTACACCTTTTGTTTTTCTTTTATAACCTCTACTAATTACTGCAAGAGAATATTTCTCTTTAAAAATTGATATTAAATAATCTATAACAACAGATTTACCTGTACCCCCAACACTTAAATTACCAACGCCAACATTTGGGATTTTTGGTATTTTTGAATTTAAAATCCCTTTATCAAACATGAAATTTCTTAAAGCAATAATGGTTCCATAAAATAACGAAAATGGAAATAAGACGCTTTGTAATAGTTTCATGTCCATCAAGATATATATTATATTTGTTTTAATTCTAGACTTTATGAAAATTCAAGAACTAATCCAATTAATAGACGAATGGGCACCACCTAGCTATGCTGAAGACTTTGATAATGTAGGATTATTAGTCGGGAATGATAAAAATGAATGCAATGGTATTCTAATAGCTTTGGATACTACTGAAGAAATTATTGAAGAAGCTATTGCTAAAAAATGTAATGTCATATTAAGTTTTCATCCAATTATTTTTTCTGGATTAAAAAAATTAACTGGAAGAACTTATGTAGAAAAGGTAGTTCTTAAAGCAATAGAAAACAAAATTTCAATTATTGCTCTTCATACTAGACTTGATAATCATCCTAAAGGCATGAACAACGTTATAGCGAAGCGTCTTGAGCTTACTAACACTGAAGTTCTTATTCAAAAAAAAGAGACATTAAAAAAATTGGTAGCTTATGTTCCCGAAAATCATGTCGAAAATGTTTTAGAATCGTTACATCAAGCAGGTGCTGGAAATCTTGACAATTATAGTGAATGTAGTTTTCAATTCGAGGGAACAGGAAAATTTAAAGGCAGCAATAAAAGTAATCCCTTCACTGGTAATAAATTAGAAAAAGTAACTGTGAAAGAAATTCAAATCAACGTAGTTTTTGAATCCCATTTATTATCAAATATCCAGAAATCTCTTGTTGAAAGTCATCCATATGAAACTGTTGCTTATGAAATTTATAGTTTAATAAATTCTTATTCTAAAATTGGAATGGGATGTTTAGGTGATCTTAAAAAGCAAATGGATAGTTTGTCTTTTTTAAAATTTGTTAAAAAACAAATGAAAACAGAAGTAATTAGATATAGTAAAATTTCTAATAAAAAAATTAGAAAAGTTGCTGTTCTTGGAGGATCAGGGAGCTTTGCCATTGAGGACGTTAAAAGAAAGGGAGCAGATGCATTTGTGACGTCTGATTTAAAGTACCATCAATTTTTTCAAGCAGAAAACCAACTTTTACTTGTTGATATTGGCCACTACGAAAGTGAAAAATTCATCAAAAAATATATATATAATTATCTTACAAAAAAAATTCCTAATTTTGAAATCGTTTTATCAAGTATCATAACAAACCCTGTTAACTACCTATAACTATGGCGAAAAAAACTGAGACTACTGTCGAAAAAAAACTTAGAGCTCTTTATGACCTTCAACTTATAGACTCAAGAATAGATGAACTAATAAGTCTAAGAGGGGAACTACCTTTAGAAGTTGAAGATTTAGAAAATGAAATATCTGGTTTAAACACAAAATATGATAAGATAAAAGAAGAAATAGGTGAAAGTGAAAATGGAATCATTGAACAGAAACAGGTAATTGAAAATGCTAACGAACTCCTAAAAAAATATGAAGACAAATTAAAAAATGTTAGAAATAATAGGGAGTACAATTCAATTGTAAAAGAACAAGAATATCAAGATCTTGAATCACAATTAGCAGAAAAGAAAATAAAAGAATTTAAAGCTAGAATTGAACAAAGACAAGAAGAAATGTCGATCTTAGATGATAAAATTAAAGAACGTAATGATCATCTTGAATCCAAAAAAAATGAGTTAGATACAATAATAAAGGAAACTCACAAAGAAGAAGATCTATTACAAAAAAAATCTGCTGAGTTTGAAAAAGATGTTGAAGAACGTTTAGTTTCTGCCTATAAAAAAATTCGTTCAAGTGTTAAGAATGGTCTTGCAATCGTTTCAGTTGAAAGGGGAGCTTCGGGAGGATCTTATTTCTCGATTCCTCCACAATTGCAACTTGAGATTGCTTCACGAAACAAAATAATAACAGACGAACATAGTGGTCGGATTCTTGTGGATTCAGAACTTGCAAAGGAGGAAAAAGAAAAGATTAAAAAAATTATTGAAGGATAATCATTCCCAATAGTCAAAAACCAAGACTGATTTAGTTAAGGGAACAAATAATTTTACAAAGTCTTGATGAATTGGATGAGGTAAATATAAGCTATCTCTATCCTTAGCTTGTGAAAATTTCATTGTGAGGCTATGAGTATAACCTTTTGATAATCCCTCAGGAGACACATTATTTGAAAAATTTAAATCCTGAACGGCTGAAATTTTTTGAAGTTCATAAGCCCCGTCAGTAACCTTCTGAAGTTCTTTATTATTAATATCATCTTTAAATCTAATTAACACCAAGTGTACAAGCCTTTTGTTTGTTTCTTGTTTTAAAGAAGTTTTTTTATAGTTTTTATTAATGAAATTATACCCAATAAACACTGTTGCAGAATAAAATATAATTACGATTAAAAGAGATAAACGATCTGTTACTCCAATATTTGACAAAATCTATTTTTTTACAATTTTACAATTTAAAAAGAAAAAAAGAAATCAAAAACAGTCACTAAAAGCCTGCTTACATGAAGAAATTTAAAATTAAACAAAATCAAATAATTATCAGAATGAATGATTTAGCAAGCAGGCTGAAATTAAACTAATAATGTTTTGACTATTCAATTAAAAAAAGGTTAAAATATTTTTTCCTGAAAAAATGTTAAAAATAAGACCCTAGTATGCCATTCTAATTATTCATGGTTTTCTAGATTAAAAATTTTCCGCAAAAAAAACCCCAGCTAGTAGTTGAGGTTAAAAATGTGGGCGCTGAGGGATTCGAACCCCCGACCCCCTCGGTGTAAACGAGGTGCTCTGAACCAACTGAGCTAAGCGCCCTTGAATCTTAAGGGTTGGCAAATATAAAATTTATACATTAATTACTCCCCATTAGATTTGTATATTTTATTGGAAAATTTATTTTTTAACAAACTCCAAAATTTCGGCAATAACAAAAGTACTTCCTGTTACTATAATTAAATCTGAAGAATTTGAATTTGACAAAGCATTTTTATAAGCAGTAATTATAGTTTCTTCTATTTTAATATTTAGTTCAGATCCTTTCATTTTATTCTTTAAATCAATTAAAGGAATTGCTCTTTCAATGTTAGGGCTACTTAAATAAAAATTAGATTTTATAGGAAAAAGAGCTAATAAATCTTTTACATTTCTACCTTTTACAAATCCCAACACTACATGTAATTTTCTATATTTTTGAACACTAATTTGTTTTGTAATTTCAATTAGCCCTTCTTTATTATGCGCAACATCCAAAATAACCTTTGGATGATCTTTTATAATTTGCCATCTTCCAATAAGCTTAGTGTTTTTTAAGACATTAGAAAGTCCTTTTTGAATTAAGGATTTGTCAAACGATCCATTTGAAATAATATTTAGTGCTGTTGATGCTGTCCTAATATTTTTAATCTGATATTTCCCTTTCAAGTCAGAAAAATAATTATTTGAATCTTTTTTGACGAAATGTAAAGAAGAGTTGCATGAATATGCTTTTTCTTGAAAAATTTTTTGTGTTGAGCATTTTTTCTCTCCAATAACAACAGGAATTTTATTTTTTATAATACCTGCCTTTTCTTTTGCGATTGCTGCATGATTATCACCTAAAAATTCAACATGGTCTAATCCAATATTAGTAATAATTGATAATTCAGGTGTAATAATATTTGTTGCATCCAAACGCCCTCCCAAACCCACTTCAACGACAGCGTAATCAACTTTTTTTTTAGAAAAATACCAAAAAGCCATGCCGACAGTCATCTCAAAAAATGAAAATTTATTTTTTTCAAAAAAAGTTTTATTCTTGAAAACAAATTCTACTACTTCTTTTTTAGAAATCATTGATCCATCAATCTTAATTCTTTCTCTAAAATCTAATAAATGTGGTGAAGAGTATAAACCTGTTTTGAAGCCCGCCTCTTGAAGAACAGAAGCTATTATGTGAGCAGTGGAACCTTTACCATTAGTTCCCCCAATATGTATTGACTTAAATTCCCTATGTGGATGTTTTAGATGTTTGTCAAGTTTATGCATTGCATCTAATCCTGGACGATATGCTATTGATCCCTTTCTTTGATACATTGGAAGTTTAGAGAACAACCATTGTAAAGTTTCATTATATTTTTCCAACTATTATTCTCCCAATTTAAATTGAATTACTACAAAACCAATTTGTTGCTCAGGTGCTTTACTATCTGGATACCATTCATACATTAAAGCTGTTTTTTTTGCAGGAGCTAATAAACAGGGATGAGTATTAGTAGTTCCTTTAACACCTGGTTCAGCATTAATTACATTACCTAACTTGTTGACTGTTATGCGTACAACTACAATTCCCTCTTGATTACATTCTTGTATTACTTTTCCATTAGACTTTAAATTCCTTCCATTAAGACCAAACCCCTTTCCTATTCCTTTTAGCCCAGCTTTGTTGTAGTAACTACTTGAATAGGGATTCCCGTCTTTTTTTCCTTTATCTCCAAAAATTTGATCATCACCTTCTCCTTTCTTTTCTATGTCTTCTTTTTTTCTGTTGTTAATTAAATTCGAAACTAAATTCTTGGTATCGTCGGTTACTTTGGGTTTTTTGTTTTTTATAAGTTCTTCTTCTTTTTTTTGATTAGAAATTATGGATTCTTTTTCTACCTCATTTTTATTTTTTATTGGTATTGTTGATTTTTCATCTTTCAGAACAGGCTTAATTGCTTTTGGCACAACTTTCTTTTGAGTAGGTTTGGACTCAGACTTCCGTTCAACTTTAGGCTTGTTTACGATAGAACTAGATTTTTTTTGGGTAACTTGTTTCAAGGGTTGAATATTCCCAGACCCATTTATTGAATTTCCAAAATTTACCTCCATACCATAGCTAACAGGTGGATCGTAATAAGACAATCCTAAAAAGAAGAAAAGAAAAATTAAAAGAAAAGCTGTAATTAATGTAAGACCAGCTGATTTTTTTTTATGTGGTGTATCAAATACTTTCATCTTAATTCTAATTAAGGTGAGTCAACAGCTAAAACTACTTTAATTCCGTTTTTATTTGCAATATTCATAACATATACAACCTGATCAATAGCCACTTTTTTTTCTGTTCTTAGAACAATAGAAGGAATCTTCATTTCCGTTAACGAAAAAATTAATCTCTCTTCTAAATTGATTTTTGAAATCCTTTTGTCATTAATAAAAAACTGACCTGCATTTGTAATAGTAACAGCAACAGTATTTCGATTTTCAGTTTTCCCCTCTGCTTTTGGTAACTTTATATCAATCGTATTTAATTGTTTTGCTAAAGTTGAGGCAATCATAAAAAAGATTAAAAGTAAAAAAACTACATCCGTCATCGACGACATGTTGAACTCTGGTCGGATTTGATTTCTCCCCCTTAATTTCATTAAGCTGGTTCGTTTAAAAGATCTAAAAATTCTAAGCTTGTTGCTTCCATTTGATAAACAGCTTTATTAGTCTTGACAACTAAATGGTTATAGCTTATGTATCCTAGTATTCCAACAATCAATCCAGCAACTGTTGTAGTCATTGCAGTATATAAACCATCAGCTAGTAATTGCATATCAATATTTCCCCCTGCATTTGAAATCTCAAAAATAGACAAGATCATTCCAATAACTGTACCCAAAAAACCTAACATCGGTGCTGCACCTGCAACTGTAGCAAGTATACTAATATTTTTTTCTAATTTGTAAACTTCAAGACGTCCAGCGTTTTCTATTGCTGTGTTAATATCCTCAAGCGGTCTTCCAATTCTTGAAAGTCCCTTGAAAATCAATCGAGATACTGGAACATTTTCTTGATTACATAATTGCTGTGCACCTTCTACTTTTCCTTGCATAACAAAAGATCTTATTTGTGACATAAATGTAGGAGGTACTTTTACGGCCGCACGAATTGCAAAAAGACGTTCAAAATAAATATATACAACCATCAATAGCAAAACACATAGTACACCAATAATTATTTGGCCACCGATACCTCCATTTTTAATTAATTCAATTAATGATAGAGTTTTTTCTGTCTGTAGGGGTGATGCTTTTTGAATACTAATTAAAATCATAAAATTTTATTTTTTTCATTTATAAATTTTAAAAAAATTAAAAAAGGAAATCTCTCATCAAAATAAATAAAATAAATCCTCCCAAAAATCCTAAAAAAGCCAACCAAGCTATTTTTTTAAGATACCAGAAAAAATCAATTTTTTCCATTCCCATGGCAACAACTCCAGCTGCTGATCCAATAATTAACATACTCCCTCCTGTTCCTGCAGAATATGCAATTAAATGCCAAACAGGATCATCTATTGACATTGAAAACATCCCCATACTTGCTGCAACTAGAGGGACATTATCAATCACAGCAGAACCAATTCCTAATAATCCAATTACTATGTCAGTGTTTGGTATAGCAGTATTTAAACCTTCAGCAAAATTAAAAAGTAAACCTAAAGATTCCAATGCAGCAACTGCAAGTAAGATTCCTAAAAAAAATAGGATACTAGGAAGTTCAATTTTAGACAAAGATTTATGTACTGGACTATTTGTTTGATGTGCATCACTCTCTTCGTCAATAGAAGTAATATTAATTTTTGCTTTACTAAAAATTTCTGCAAAGGTTGCTACAACTGCTAAAGAGAGCATCATTCCAACATAAGGTGGCAAGTGAGTTATAGTTTTAAAAACAGGAACAAAAACAATAGCTGAAAGACCTAAATATAGCATTCTTGCTCCATGCTTATGGAACCCAACTTCTTCATCAGTTTGAACTTCTTCTATTTCACCCTGAAAAGGGGACAAAAAAGATGCTATCCCCACAGGTATTATTAAACAAACTAAAGAAGGTAACAATACATAACTTATTAAATTTATAGTTGTTACCTTATTTCCAATCCAAAGCATTGTGGTTGTTACATCTCCTATTGGGGACCATGCTCCTCCAGCATTTGCAGCAACAATTATTAAGCCAGCAAACCACAATCTAGTATCTCTATTGGATATTACTTTTTGTAAAATTGTTATGAGAACTATTGTTGCAGTTAAATTGTCAATTATTGCTGATAGGATAAATGCTAATATTGAAAAAATCCATAATAATCCTTTTTTGCTTTTGGTTTTTATGAAGTTTTTAATTGTAAAGAATCCATTGAAATAATCAATAATTTCAACAATTGTCATAGCTCCAAGAAGGAAAATTATTATTTCAGCTGTTTTGCCTAAATGATGCAACAAAATTTCTTCGAGATGCGAAGCCTCTAGTTGTTTAAGTTCAGTATTTACATCAAAAACAGGAAGGTGAGCTAAAGAAATAATTGCCCACATTAAAGCCATCATCGCTAAAGCAGGTATTAATTTATCAACTTTTAAGTTATGTTCAAGTGTTATAGCCAAATAGCCAAAAACAAAAAGTGAAATTATGATGGTTTCCATAAGTCTTTGTTTAATTGTATTGTTTAAAAATATAAAAATCTATACCCTAATACTCATGTTAATGTAGAAAATTTAGGGTGTGTGTATAATTCCAGAGCAATGATCTTTTGAACTCCCTGTGACTGAAGCCAAACAATTATTTTCATTCCTTAATCTTAAAACACCTAAAAAACCAAAAATCAGTGCTTCTTTAAAATCAATTAGTTCATTTGATGGTATAAAAAACCGAGCTGAAGAATAATTTTTAATTTCTTTAATTAAAAACAAGTTTTTAGCTCCTCCTCCTGTTACAAGAACTTTTTCTTTATTTTTGAATTTATACCCTAACTGTTTTGCAATGTGAACAGTGTAAGTATGTAATAAATCTTCGGCAGTATAATTTTTGTGTAACCGTAAAATTGGATATATATTTAATTTAACCCATTCCAATCCTAAAGATTTGGGCCCTTTTTGTTTATAATAATCGAGCCCCTCAAGAACATTAAAAAAAGAAGGTATAAAATTTCCTCTTTTAGCCCCTTCTCCATTAAAATCAAATAATTCTCCTTTTTTATTTGATA
>Ga0160423_10001176_pt1 | contig 21896 bp, 22 predicted proteins | sample CRUFie14St8metaG_FD_108191 | JGI IMG/M metagenome (GOLD analysis project Ga0160423, IMG submission 108191) | Marine microbial communities from the Costa Rica Dome - CRUD Field 142mm St8 metaG | ecosystem: Environmental > Aquatic > Marine > Oceanic > Photic zone | place: Costa Rica: the Eastern...
ATAAACCAAAGATGGTGATCTGCCGTTTACATCAACTGCCAGAGCATCGTCAATGGCGAAACGCATGGCAAATTAGAGAAGATATAGAACTAGCAGCATAGGAGATAATATGACAAGTTTTATTGTAGATAAGGATGGCAGCCAGATTGATGCATCAACAGTTTCATCAAAGCCATCAGACCGACATTTTAGAAATGCTTGGGCAATTTCTGGTAAAGTTATTTCTGAAGACATGACTAAGGCTAAAGAAATATTTAAAGATAAGATAAGGGAAGTAAGAAAACCTTTATTAGAAGCTGAAGATGTTGTGTACATGAAAGCAATGGAAGCGGACGATAGTTCTGCTAAGACTGCAAGTGTCAATAAGAAAACTGCATTAAGAAATGCACCTGCAGCAAGTGCAATAACCAATGCAACAACAATAGCTGAATTAAAAGCAGCGTGGGATACGTCTGTACTTGGTGATAGCCCTTACGCATAAGGAGTAAACTATGGCTTTAACTAAAGTAAGAGGTTCAGGTATTGATGCTGACGGACAAGAGGTAATTCTTGATGCTGATGCCGACACTTCTATTACTGCCGACACTGATGATACTATAAATTTTAAAGTTGGTGGTTCTGACAGGCTTACTATAAATAGTAGTGGTGACATAGATGTTGAAACAGGTGATATATTTTTTTCAAGTTCAGGTAAAGGCATCAATTTAGGTGTAACATCAAACACAGATGCTAACACATTAGACGACTACGAAGAAGGCACTTTTACTTTTGGTTCGAACGCAAATATTGGGTTTGTAAGTAATAGTAATGTGGGTAAATATACTAAAATTGGTCGTATGGTTCATTTACAATATCATATAGATATATCTTCTGTTTCAAGTACAAATCATTTTTATATGAGTGGTATGCCGTTTACTTCTGGTTCGGCTACTTCAAATACATATAATGGTGACAGTACAGGCACTTGTATGATTTATAATATTAACACTTATTGGAGTGGTTCTCAATTTTGTTCTTATATAAGTACAGGTTCAACTAATATGTATTTTTACGAAACATATGATAATTCAAATTGGTCAATAGTAACTAATAGCAGAATTTTAAGTAGTTCTGAACTATTTGTAAGTCATACATATTTTACGGACTCATAAAGGAAAAACAATATGGCACAAAATGATATAACAAAAGAAATAGAATACGATAAAATTGAAGTCGTAAACACATGGAACATACAAGTTCGTCAAGCAACAAAGATTATGGAAGAGCAGGCAGATGGTTCTAAGAAAGAACTAACACGTTCATTTCATCGTCATACATTAGTACCATTTCAATCAGAAAAAGATAGTGATGGTAAGTGGACACACACAGCTACAGATTTAAGTAGTGAAGATGCAAAAGTAAAAGCAATAGCTGAAGTTGCTTGGACAGATGATGTTAAGACAGCATACAAAACATTCATAGAAAGTCAGAGTATATAATATGCCATACATAGGAAAAGCACCAAACTTTGGAGTAAGAAGTAGATTTGTATATCAAGCTACAGCAGGACAAACATCCTTTAGTGGTTCAGATAGCAATTCATTAACGCTGTCATACAACGACAGTCTATACATGGATGTGTATCAGAATGGTGTGTTGTTAAAAGCAGGAACAGACTACACAGCTACAACAGGCACAACAGTCGTACTCGTTGTAGGTGCAAGTTTAAATGACGTAGTAGAGATGATTGTGTATGATGTATTTAGTGTAAACAATACTTACACTAAAACTGAATCAGATACACGTTATCCTTTTAAAGGCAACAACAGTATTATAAGATTAAATGGTCAAACTATATCAGCAGACATTACAATAAATAGTGATGAGAATGGTGTAAGTGCAGGTCCTATAACACAGGACAATGCCACAGTTACTGTTAATGGTTATTGGAGTATTGTATGACAAGTCAGTTAAATGTAGATACAATCGTAGATAAAGCAGGTAGTGGTGGCACAAATGTTAAGGTAAACAATAGTTCTACTTATGTTGATGGTTCTAATAAAACCACTAACATGATTAATGCGATTACTAAAGGTTGGATTAATTTTGATTATTCTGCAAGTTCAACAAGAGATTCCTTAAATGTTTCTTCTACTACGGATAACGCACAAGGCGACCATACATTTACTCATACAAATAATTTTAACAATGAAGGTTATTGTACTAACTGTACAGGTGGTGGGCATGATTCAACAGATGGGCATTGGGATTATGTTTTAGGAAACTATAATCAAGCTGTAGCAAGTTCAAGAGTGAGAGGATTAAGTGTTAATTATACTTCTGCTCTTTCAGATGTTAAAGGTGCAAGTATTTCTTGGAGAGGAGATTTAGCGTAATGGCAAGTCAACTTAAAGTAGATACAATAACAGGTGTAACAACGGCAGGAAGCATTGCTGTTACAGGAGAGGGCAACAGTACAACAACAAACTTGCAAAGTGGCTTGGCAAAGGCGTGGGTTAATTATAATCATCATACAGGCCCAACAGTAAGAAAAAGTTTTAACGTATCTTCTATGACAGATACTGCAACAGGTAAATTTCAAGCTAATTGGACAAATTCTTTTAATGATTATTTATACTGTGCAATTTCAAATCATGCAGATGACAACGAAGCATATGGAAACTATGGTGCTGGTAGTAGAATAAGTTGGTTTAATGGTCACTCTATAGAAGAACAGTATCGTCAAAGACCACCATCTTTTGCTCAAGGTTCTACAACAGTAGATGCAAGTGGTGGTTTTACTGATATGAGAACAATTGAAGGTATGTTTTTAGGAGATTTAGCATAATGGCAAGTGAACTAAGAGTAAATACCTTAAAAGATGCAAGTGGCAATAACTCTGTAGCAACGAGTACAATTTCAAATGGTGTGTCTAAACATTACGTCAATTATGATGCACAAAATCAAGCAACAGATGATTCATTAAATCAGAGCAGTTTAACAGATGTTGCAACTGGAGAATTTTACAGCACATTTACTAGTGCAATGTCTAGTGCGACTGCAAAAGCTCATTATGTATCTGCATTAAACAGTCAAGATGATGGTGCTAATGATACTTCTGGGACAGTTAGAGCAGGAGTGCATATGAACATTGGTATGTATGATAATCATAGAGTATTAAGTGCTTCAGAAGTTTCATTTTCAAGTGCTTATGGTGCTTACACTAGTGGCAATGGAGCAGTTACTGATTTAAGCATGACTTGTTGCATGACATTAGGAGATTTAGCATGAGTAAAGCAGCAGAATTAGCAGCATTTATAGGTTCTCAAAATTCTTTAGCCAATCGTAATATGATTGGTAATGGTGCGTTTAATATACATCAAAGAAATACAACATTTACTAAAACTGGAAGTGGTGGTGGTAAAGTAATAGAAAGATGGCGAGAAGACCAATCTAATGTTGGTCAACTATCCGTAGAAGTCACAAGAGCAACAGACTCACCTGATACTTTTCCTGGCAGTTACTCTTTAAAATGGCAGGCTAAAACTCCTGAAGATAATTTGCATGCAAGTGAACAAACAAGTCTTATTACAAAAATAGAAGGTAAAGATTGTCAAAGACTTCTTTATGGAACATCTAGTGCAAAAAATACAACATTGTCTTTTTGGGTTAAGTCAAGTATAGCAGGTACATTTTCCGTAAGAATATATCAAGAAGACGGAAATGATAATATTTCAAAGCCTTATACAATTAACTCTGCTGACACTTGGGAATACAAAACAATTAATTATCCAGGAAACACAGCTGCAGCTATAGCAGATGATAATACAACAGGTCTACAATTAAGTTGGCATATATCTGTAGGTAGTAATAATGTTGGTGGTTCTAATGGTGATGTGTGGTCAGAGTATGCTGATAATAAATCTGCGTTTGGTCATGTAACAAATACACACATAACAACAGATGAAAGTACATTTCAACTTACTGGAGTGCAGTTTGAATTAGGAGATGTTGCTACACCTTTTGAGTTGTTGCCAATAGCAGATGATTTAGCTAGATGCCAAAGGTATTTTTACAAATTTTTATCAACTGATATTTATGGCCCGTTAGGAGCAACTGGTATGCAGATAAATACTAACGCTTCATCAGGTACTATGTTTCAAGGTATGCACCCAGTAATGATGAGAGCAGCACCATCATTGGCAATAGGAGGAACTTGGACTGGTGAGGTAGCTACTGGTGGTATAACTTTTTCATTAGCACAAAGTGTAAGAGTAAATAATTTATTTTGGCAAGTACAAGAAGCAATTCCTACTAGTGGTGCTAATAATGGTGATGCAGCTATGGTTTATTCTAACAATGATAACGATGCTTTTTTTTCTGGTGATGCAGAATTATAGGAGATTATATGGATATTAAATCAGCAAAATACATAAAAGACACATTAGCAGATGATGGCAGTCATAGTAACATAAGAGTAGTTCTTAATGATAATACAGTTATGGCTGTTCCTATAAATACAGAAAACTCAGACTATGTTGAATTAATGAAACAAGTTGATGCTGGTGAATTTACAATAGAAGAAGCTGATTGATAAGATTAAAAATATTATAAATAGCCATAGTATAATTACACGGAGACCTCTATGGCAAACCCAACTTCTCGAGCTACATTAATAGATTATTGTAAACGAAGACTCGGTGATCCTGTTATCGAGATAAACGTTGATGTTGATCAACTTGAAGATCGTGTAGATGAAGCTCTACAATATTATCAAGAATATCATCATGATGCCACTATACGTACATATGTTTCTCATCTTGTAACTTCCACTGATGTAACAAATCAATATATTAGTATAAACGATAATATTATATTCGTTACTCGTATGTTTGCATTATCAAACACTATTAGTGGAAGTGGTAATTTCTTTGATGTAAAATATCAAATGATGTTAAATGACATGACAGACATTCAAAGATTTGCTGGTGACTTAGCTTACTTTGAACAAATTCAACAATATCTTTCTTTATTAGATATTAAATTAAATGGTCATCCTCAAACTGAATATTCTAGAAAACAAGATAGACTTTACATCTTTGGAGATTTTAAAGATCAAGATATTAAAGAAGGTGATTACATAGTATATGAAGCATATCAAATTGTTGATCCAAGTACTCATACTCAGATATTTAATGATATGTGGTTAAAAGAATATACAACAGCATTAATTAAACAACAATGGGGACAAAATTTAATTAAGTTTGAAGGAATGCAACTTCCTGGTGGAGTTATGTTAAACGGTAGGCAGATATATGATGATGCATCTGGAGACATTGAAGCTCTTCGTGAACGTATTAGATTAGAACATGAAATGCCTCCTAACTTTTTTGTAGGATAGTATGAGAAATTTTTATTTTTCTGATAAAGTAAAATCAGAACAAAATTTATACGAAGATATAATCATTGAATCGTTAAAAATTTACGGTCAAGATGTTTACTATCTTCCAAGAGATATTGTCCAAGAAGATAAAATTTTAGGACACGATATACCTTCCAGATTTAATTCTTCTCACAAAGTTGAAATGTATATTGAAAATATTGAAGGCTTTGATGGAGAAGGAGATTTATTTACAAGATTTGGTGTAGAGATAAGAGATGAAGCTACTTTTGTTGTTTCTCGTAGAAGATGGGTTCAACAAGTACAAAGAATGGATACTGAATTAACAAGTGTTCGTCCTAGAGAAGGAGATCTAATATATCTTCCATTATCTAATTCTTTATTTCAAATTATGCATGTTGAACATGAACAACCATTTTATCAATTAAACAATCTTCCTGTATTCAAAATGAGATGTCAGTTATTTGAATATAATGATGAAGATTTAGATACTGGTATAGATGTTATTGATAAGATAGAGCAAGATTTTGCTTACACATATATTTTAAAATTAAATACCACTACAGGATTAATTGAAATAGGTGAGACAGCTACACAAACACTTTCAAGTGGTGTAACTATAGCTGGTGAAGTTTCAAAATGGTCTGATTCTGATCAGTTATTACATCTAATACATATTAATACAAGTGATAATAAATATCATACGTACACTGCAGGAGGGACTGTAGCTATTACTGGAGATCAAGGTAGATTAGCTGATTCATCATTCTCAATTGTAAGTGTAAGTGAGGAAAATAAAATTTCAAGTACTGAACAAAATACAGACTTCAGTCCTTCAAGTTTAAGTTTCCTTGATTTTACTGAAAATAACCCATTTGGAGATCCGGAGAATAATTAATGAGTGAAGGAGATGTACAAGCTGGTATACAATTTATTTATCATATGCGGGAGCACTTAGTAGATATAGGTATTGCTACAGTATATGGTTTAATAGTATATGCAATTGTTTTATATATTAATAAGAAGATAAAAGGATATGACTAGTAATGTTTGGTACTCATTTCTATCATCAAAAAGTAAGAAAATGTGTTGCAATATTTGGAGCATTATTTAATAACTTATATGTTGTTAGACCTAACAGTCAAGTTAAAGTACCATTGTCATACGCACCTAAAGAAAAATTCTTAGCTAGAATTAGAGAAAATCCAGACTTAACTACTGATACAAAAGTAGCTATTAAGTTACCTCGTATGTCTTTTGAAATTCTTTCGTTTTCATATGACAATCAAAGACAATTAACAAAAGTTAGTAATTTTAAAACTTCTGGAACAGCTAATACAAACAGACAAAAGTTTTTCTCTCCTGTTCCTTACAATATTCAATTTCAATTAAATATATATGCAAAGAATCAAGATGATGCATTACAAATCGTTGAACAAATATTACCTACATTTAATCCTCAATATTCATTAACTATAAAACCGTTTGCAACTGAATTTCCATCTTTTAAAGAAGATATCCCAATTATTATAAACAGTCTTTCCTTTAGTGATGATTTTGAAGGAACTCTTGATACAAGACGAACAATAGTATATACTTTAGATTTTGAAATGAAAATTAGTTTTTATGGTTCTATATCTAATTCAGATATTATTAGAACTTCTAAAGCTACATTCTTTGATATGAATGCAGGAGGAAATGATTCTGATATTGCTATTCAAAGAATTACAACAACCCCAAATCCAGCAAATACTATTGGTTTAGCTGATAGTGATTTTGGATTTACAAATACAATAACTTTATTGAGTGATAGTGCCTAATGTACAAATATAGATGTAAATTAAAAAAAGTAGTCGATGGTGATACTGTTGACATAGATATAGATCTAGGTTTTGAGGTTTGGTTGAAAAATCAACGAGTAAGACTATATGGAGTTGATACTCCAGAATCAAGAACTAGAGATAAAGAAGAAAAAAAATATGGTTTAGCTGCTAAACAATTTGTAGAGAATTTTTTAGATGATAAGTGGTTAATACTACAAACAGAAACATATGATGCAGCAGGAAAGTTTGGAAGGATATTAGGTTCATTATATAGAACTACAAATTATGCTGATCAATCATTAAATGAATATTTGATTGAAAAACATTATGCTGTTCCATATTATGGACAATCAAAAGAAGACATTCAAAAACAACACTTGGAAAATCGTAAGTTTGTTAACTTAACAGAAAAAATAATATGAGTGAAAAAAATATAAAATCAGATTATGATTACTCGCGAGAAACTTACTATGATCTTTTAGAAAAAGGTAGACAATCATTAGAAGATATGATTGATGTTGCTCGAGCTTCTGAACATCCTAGAGCATATGAAGTTTTATCTGGTATGATTAAAAATTTATCTGAAGTAAATGATAAATTAATGGATCTAAATAAAAAGAATAAAGATATTAGTAAAGAAGAAATGAAACAAGTAGCCCATACAACAAATAATAATGTATTTTTAGGATCCACTGCTGATTTGCAAAAGTTATTGAAACAAGAGGGTGAAGTCATTGATGTCACAGCAGACACTAAATGATACTTATTTAGGTAATATAAATGTCAAGAGAGATGGTGTTGTTCAACAATGGACACCTGATCTTGTAAAAGAATATGCAAAGTGTATGAATGACCCTATATACTTTGCTCAACAATATTGTAAAATTATCTCTTTAGATCGAGGATTAGTACCTTTTGAACTTTATCCTTATCAAAAGAAAATGTTTGAGGTATTCAATGAACATAGGTTTAATATTGTTTTGGCTTGCAGACAGTCAGGTAAATCAATCTCAGCATGTGCGTACTTATTATGGTTCGCTTTATTCAATTCAGAAAAAACCGTCGCGGTTCTTGCAAATAAAGGCGCGACTGCAAGAGAAATGCTCGCGCGCGTTACTCTCATGTTGGAAAATATTCCCTTTTTTCTACAACCAGGTACAAAAGCTCTTAACAAAGGATCTCTTGAATTTAGTAACAATTCTCGTATCATCGCTGCTGCTACTTCTGGTTCTTCTATTCGTGGTCTTTCCGTTAATTTACTATACTTAGACGAATTTGCGTTCGTTGAAAGAGCTGCTGAGTTTTACACTTCAACATATCCTGTTGTTTCTTCAGGTAAAGATACAAAAATTATAGTTACATCTACTGCAAATGGTATAGGAAACACATTCTATAAAATATGGGAAGGGGCTATACAAGGTATTAATGAATTTAATTCTTTTAGAGTAGATTGGTGGGATGTTCCTGGAAGAGATGAACAATGGAAAGAACAAACAATAGCTAATACTTCTAGATTACAGTTTGATCAAGAATTTGGTAATACATTTTTTGGAACTGGTGATACTTTAATAAATGCTGAAACATTGATGGATTTTAGAGCTCAACCTCATACTAAAGCATTAGAAGGTGGTGATTTATTAGTATATAAAGAACCTGAAAAAAAACATGATTATATCATGTGTGTAGATGTAAGTAAGGGAAGAGGACAGGATTATTCTACTTTTAATTTAATCGATATTAGCGTCCGCCCTTTCGAGCAAGTTGCTGTGTACCGCAACAACACTATTTCTCCATTACTCTTCCCCAATATTATCTATAAGTATGCAAAAGGCTACAATGAAGCATATGTAGTAATTGAAGCTAATGATCAAGGAGCTGTAGTATGTAATGGATTATATTATGATTTAGAGTATGAAAATGTTCATTTAGAATCATCAATAAAAGCTAATGCAATTGGTATAGAAATGAACAGAAAGACAAAACGTCTTGGATGTTCAGCTATAAAAGATTTATTAGAAAATAAAAAGTTGACTATTGTAGATGAACAGACTATAATAGAAATGTCTACATTTGTTGCAAAAGGTTTATCATATGAAGCTAGTGATGGTAACCATGATGATCTAATAATGAATTTTGTTTTATTTGGATATTTTACATCAACACAATACTTTGGTGATCTAACTGATATTAATTTAAAACAAATGATATTTGATCAAAAATTAAAACAAATAGAGGATGATATAGTTCCGTTTGGTTTTATAGATGATGCATCAGAACACATAGAAAAATTAGAACAAAATCAAAAGGGTGAGTGGTCTGTTGAGTATGATCCTAATTTTTAAATTATTATAAATAATGGTAAATTGAAACACAACCGTATTATGTATTCTTATAATTAGTAACCGAAAAGGAAAAAAATATGGCACTCTTTACACCGTCCGAATCTCCTGCGGTTGTCGTTAAAGAAGTAGATCTGACTGGCGGTGTCCCAAATGTCCAGTCAACTACAGGCGCATTCGTAGGTAATTTTAGATGGGGTCCAGTAGAGCAAAGAACATTAATCACTAATGAACAAGGTTTAGTAGATGTTCATGCCTCACCAGACACATCTAATAATAGAAATATAGATTTTGTAAGTGCTACCCAGTTTCTAAGATATTCAAATTCTCTTCAAGTAGTAAGAGCAATTGATGGAACAGCAAAAAATGCTAGAGCTCAAACCCCAGCATCATCACTTCCAGTATGGAATGGTATTGGTGATTCGGTTGGTGGCGCTGGTGCATTGCGGGTATTTAACACCACCAGCTTTACTGTCCCTAATGGAACAAATAAAGACTCAGTTGGTGGAAATTTTGTCTTACAAAATTCTATAACAGTCCCAGTAATTAAAAATAAAACAAATTTTGAAGCACAAGAAGCAACTTTAGGTACAACTGCAACAAATGTCCAAGATACAACAGGATATCATACATTTGTATCTAGATTTCCAGGAGCACTAGGAAACAGTTTACGTGTATCAGTATGTCCTCCAAATCATCTTATGTCATTTGACAGTACTACTGGTGATTCTGGTAAACCATTTAATACTTGGGCATACAAATCTTCATTTGATGCCGCTCCAGGTACTTCATCTTCTGCTAGTGCACAAAGTGGCGCAAGAGATGAAATTCACGTAGTAGTAATTGATCAAAATGGTACTCTAACTGGAACAGCTGGTACAATTTTAGAAACGTATCCACATGTTTCTGTTGCAACTAATGCAAAGAATATTGAAGGAGGAACTAATTACGCTAAAGATGTAATTAATGAAAGATCCGAATATATTCATATGTTAAATTTTGATTCTAACTACCGAGTTGAAAATGCTGGTACAGCACTTACTCCTGGTGTAGCAAAAACATTTTTAGATAGTCAACAAGTAGCAACTTTTGATTTTGATTCTGGAGTTGACGCTTGTACATTAAGTGCAGCTAATATTCAAACAGGATTTGATCAGTTTGAAGATAAAGATGCTGTTGAAGTTGATTTCTTAATAGCTCCAGGTATGGCAACTAGAACTGAACAAACAACTGTTGTTAACGATTTAGTTGGAACAGCTAGATCAACCCGTAAGGATTGTGTAGTTGTAACATCACCATCTAGAGCTGATGTTGTTAATGTAACAAATGCAGCAACCGCAACTACAAATATAACAACTACTGCAGCTACGTTTACAAATACATCTTATCTTGTTATGGATGGTAACTATCTTAAAGTTTATGACAAGTTTAACGATGTTTATGTACAAGTTCCTGCAGCTTCTTCTACAGCGGGTATTATGGCAGCTACTGATAATGAAAGAGCTCCATGGTTTTCACCAGCTGGTGCAAGAAGAGGTCAATACTTTGGAATAACTGCAATTGATTATACACCAACAAAATCTCAAAGAGATACATTATACAAAGCTGGTGTTAATCCTGTAGCTAATATTCCTGGTACAGGAGTAGTATTATTTGGAGATAAGACTAAACTTAATAGACCTTCTGCATTCGATAGAATTAATGTTCGTCGATTGTTTTTAGTTCTTGAAAGAGCTATTGCAAGAGCAGCAGAATCAGTTCTATTTGAATTCAATGATGAATTTACAAGAGCTGAATTTGTTAATATTGTTGAGCCTGTATTAAGAGAAGTAAAAGGACGTAGAGGTATTACAGACTTTAGAGTTGTTTGTGATGAAACAAACAATACTGCAGCTGTAGTAGACCGAAACGAATTTTTAGCAAGTATCTTCATCAAGCCAGCTAGGTCTATCAACTATGTCACTCTAAATTTTGTGGCAGTAAGAACTGGCGTCGACTTCGAAGAAGTCGTTGGCACAGTTTAAGGAGGTAGAAAATGGCAGTATTAGGAGTAGATGATTTTAAGTCAAAACTAAGAGGTGGAGGCGCTCGTCCCAATCTATTTAAGGCGACGATAAACTTTCCAGCATATGCTGGTGGTGATCCTGAACTAACATCATTCTTATGTGAAACAGCTCAACTTCCGGGTTCTACAATGGGAACAATAGTTGTTCCATTTAGAGGTCGTCAGTTAAAAATGGCTGGAGACAGAACATTTGATGTTTGGACAGTTACCATTATTAACGATACTGATTTTGCAATCAGGAATTCAATGGAAAGATGGATGAACGGTATTAACGCTCATTCCGCTAACACAGGATTCTCAAATGTAGCATCCTATGAAGCAGACTTAAGAGTTGAGCAACTGGACAGAAGTGGTGAATCAATAAAAGAATACATCTTTAGAGGTGCATTCCCAACTGATCTATCACCAATTGATGTTAGTTATGCTTCTACTGATGAGATTGAAAGATTTACAACAACTTTCACTTATCAGTACTTCGAAGCTACAAATCCAGTTACTACATCTTAAATAAATACAAGAGGGCCATTTATTGGCCCTCTAATTCAATTAGGATATAATAATGGCACCGAACGATAGAAGTTTTAAATTATTTGGTTTTGAGATTAAAAGAGCAGAGACGGACGATCCAAAGAAGAAACCGTCAATAGTACCAGCGCGTGATGATGACGGAGCTGGATATGTTACTGCAGCTGGAAGTCATTATGGTCAGTATTTAAATATTGATGGTGATGATTCAAAAGATAATTATAATCTCATAATGAAATATAGAGGAGTTGCAACTCATCCTGAGGTTGATGCAGCTATTGAAGATATAGTTAATGAATCAGTTAGTAGTAGTGAATTAAAACAATCAGCTGACATTAATTTAGATAATGTTGACACTAGTGACAAAATCAAAAAAATTATAAAAGAAGAATTTGATAACATCTATCAGATGTTAGACTTCCATAATATTGGACATGATATATTCAAAAGGTGGTATATTGATGGAAGATTGTATCATCATTTAGTAGTTGATGAAAGTAAACTTAAAATGGGTATTCAAGAAATTAGACCTATTGATGCTGCTAAAATGAGAAAAGTTAAACAAGTTAAAAAGAAAAAAGATCCTGAAACAGGAGTACAATTAATTGAAAAAATAGATGAATATTACATCTATCAAGAAAAACCAGGGATGCAAAGTAACAGTGGTGTTAAACTTAGTTTAGATTCTGTATCTTATGTTACATCTGGTTTACTTAATGAAACAAGAAAACAAATTGTTTCTCATCTCCACAAAGCTCTAAAACCAATTAATCAACTTAGAATGATGGAAGACGCTCTTGTTATATACAGATTAGCTCGAGCTCCAGAACGTAGAGTATTTTATGTAGACGTTGGTAATATGCCACGTGGTAAAGCTGAACAATATATGAAAGATATTATGGCAAGATACCGTAATAAATTAGTATATGATGCTAAAACTGGTGAAATAAGAGATGATCGTAAACATCAATCTATGATTGAAGATTTTTGGATGCCTAGAAGAGAAGGTGGAAGAGGAACAGAAGTTTCATCTTTACCTGGAGGACAAAATCTTGGTGAAATAGATGATATTGTATATTTCCAAAAGAGAATGTATCGTTCTCTTAATGTACCAATAAACAGACTAGAACAAGAAGCTCAATTTAGTTTAGGTCGTTCTACTGAGATTAACAGAGATGAATTAAAATTCCAAAAGTTTGTGGATAGAGTACGTAAAAGATTTTCAGATTTATTCATGGACATTTTACGTAAACAGCTAATCTTAAAGGGTGTTGTTGCTCAAGAAGATTGGGATATGATGAAAAATAATCTTAGTGTAGATTTTATTCGTGATAATCACTTTACAGAATTAAGAGACTCAGAACTTCTTAGAGAAAGATTACAAACATTAGATCAAGCTAGTAATTATGTAGGAGAGTACTTCTCTAAAGAATGGATTCAAAAGAATGTATTAATGTTTACAGATGATGACATTGAACAAATTACTAAACAAATGGCTGATGAACCAAGTGAAGATGATGATGAGGGTAATCAATCTCCAAGAAATCAACAAAATCAAGAACCACCACAAGAAGAACCTCAACAAGAAGAACAAGTTGAAATAGATGATGATAATCCAATTAATGAATTTAAAGAAGAAGTTGAACTTTCAATTAAAGAAAAAGAGTTAGAAGTATTGTCTGGTATTGCAACTGTATTAAAGAGTTAGCATGAAACAGATAATCAACGAAGCTCTTTTAGCCTTAGCTGTTAAAAATCTAAAAGAAGAAGTTGCCAAACTAAAAGATCAACCACCTAGACGAGGACGTCAAGGTCCTCAAGGAAATAAAGGTGAAAGAGGCCTTATTGGAGAACAAGGTCCTCAAGGTATTCCAGGGAAAAGAGGAAAACAAGGTATACAAGGTATTCCTGGTAAACAGGGATTACAAGGACTTCGTGGTGAACAAGGTTTAATTGGTGAACAAGGAGAACAAGGACAGCAAGGTGAACAAGGTATTCAAGGTATTCAAGGTGAACGTGGATTACAAGGCTTACAAGGACTTCCTGGTGTTCAAGGATTACAAGGTGAAAAAGGAGACAAAGGAGATCGTGGTCCTCAAGGTATAAGAGGTTTAATTGGTGAACAAGGTGTTCAAGGTGAGCAAGGTATTCAAGGTATACCTGGCGTTATTGGAGAACAAGGTGAGCGAGGTTCTCAAGGTGAAAAAGGAGATCGTGGTCCACAGGGTCTTAAAGGTGAAAAAGGAGATCGTGGAGAACAAGGTCCTCAAGGTATTCAAGGTGAAGTTGGTCCTAAAGGAGAAGATGGTACTAATGTTACATTAGAAGATGTTAAACCAATACTTGACAAATACAATAATGATTATACTCGTTTTGTTAGTAATGTTAATAAATCATTAGCTTCTATAGGTGGTGGTGGTTTAGGTGAAGCAGATGTACTAAAATTAATTAATGATAATAGTAGTAGTGGTAGTGGTTCAAGTGATGTAGATTTATCTGCAGTAGATCAACATATTATTCCAAGTGAAACAGAAACATATGATTTAGGTACTTCAAGTAAAAAATGGAGAGATTTGTTTTTATCTGGATCATCAATAAATTTAGGTGATGCTAAAATTAGTATTTCATCTAATGGAGGAATACAATTAAAAGATGAACAAGGGACAACTCCAAGTCTAACAACTTCAAATACAACTACTATACCTGGATCAAGTGGTAATTTTGATTTAAGAGCTTCAGAAGGAGATGGTGATAATGTAGCACTTGAAAATGATGCTGGAAATACTCTTGGATCTGTAAGTACTGATGCATTTGGTGCTAATCAAACAACAATATATGATTGCATGGAACCTTTTGGAACATTTAAAACTCATGATTATGGTTCAGGGGAAACACATGTTGGAGCTTAAAAAGTATATAAATACACTTAACATATTCATTTTGAGGTAAAAATGCCTACAACATTACAATTTAGAAGAGGTACCGCTACACAAAACGATTCTTTTACCGGTGCCGCTGGTGAAATAACATTTGATACCACTAACAATACATTACGTGTACATAATGCTTCTACTGCGGGTGGAACAAGATTAGCGACAAAAGCTGAACTCGATGCACTAAACGTTTCCTCATTTACAGGAGGTGAGGGAATTGATATCAGTAATAGCAATGTTATATCTGGAGAAGATGCAACAACATCTAATAAAGGTATAGCATCATTTGCTTCTGCTGATTTTGATGTAACATCGGGTGCTGTAACAATTGCATCAGGTGGTGTTAGTAATACACAATTGGCAGGTTCAATAGCTAATGCTAAGTTAGCAAATTCTACTGTAAGTTACGGTGGAGTATCACTAGCATTAGGAGCTACAGATGCTACTCCAGCTTTTGATTTATCTGATGCAACTAATTATCCTACAAGTTCATTATCAGGAACTATTACAAATGCTCAATTAGCTGGCTCAATTGCTAATGCTAAATTAGCTAACTCTTCTTTTACAATTACTGATGGAAGTACATCTCAGTCTATAGCTTTAGGTGATACTTTAACAGTTACTGCTGGTGAAGGTATTGATGCTGTTGTTTCAGCTACTGATACTCTCACAATTTCAGCAGAAGATGCAACTGTATCTAATAAAGGTGTTGCTAGTTTTAACACAAATCATTTTACAGTTTCGTCTGGTGCTGTATCAGTAAAAACATTAAATCAAAATACAACAGGAAATGCAGCTACAGCTACAGCTTTAGAAACAGCTAGAACAATAGCTGGTGTATCATTTGATGGTACTGGTGATATTGCAATTCCTATAGAAAACTTATCAAATGTAAGTAGTACATCTCCATCTACAAATCAAATATTAAAATGGTCAGGATCTGAATGGGCTCCAGCTGCAGATGGTGGTGGAACTGTTACTGAAGCATTTAAAACAATTGCTGTTGCAGGACAAGATGATGTTGTTGCTGATGGAGCTACTGATACATTAACATTTGCTGCTGGTAGTAATATGACTATCACTACAAATGCTTCTGGAGATACAATTACATTTACAGCCGCTGGAGGTGGTGGTGGTGATGTTACTTCAGTAACAGCTGGTAATGGTTTACTAGGTGGTGGAACTTCCGGAGATATATCCATTAGTGTTGATTCTGATAATATAAAAACTTTTATACCTAAATTTGGAACAGATTTTATAGATTCAGCAGCAGCTAACACATTAATTGATACTCGAGTAAATGCAACATTTATTAATAATTTAACAATTGATGCTGATACTTTAGGTGGACAAAATGGAGCTTATTATAGAGCATATAGTAATTTAACTGGTACTCCTACTATTCCAGCTTTTGGAACAGACTTTGTAGATTCGGCTACAGTAAATACTTTAGCAGATGCTCGTATAGCAAATAATATAATTGATGAAGATAACATGGCTAGTAATAGTGCAACAAGAGCACCTAGTCAACAATCAGTAAAATCATATGTTACTACTCAAATTGACGGAATAGTAGATGCTGCTCCTGGAGCTTTGAATACGTTAAACGAATTGGCTGCAGCTCTTGGAGACGATGCTAATTTTAGTACAACAGTAACTAATTCAATAGCTGCAAAAGGTACATTAGATTCAGCTCGAACTATAGATCCTAAATTAGGAACAGATTTTGTTGACTCCGCTGAAGCTAGAAAATTAATTGTAGGTAATAAAGGAATAAATTATGCTTCGGGTACTGGAGTAATTGATATTGACTCAGCTAATATAAGAAGTTTTACTGTAGCTGATGCAATTAATAATGGTACTACAAATATTGCACCTTCTCAAAACGCGGTATTTGATGCACTGGCTCTTAAATTAGATGCTAGTGCTGTTCCTACACTTGGAGGTAGTTTTGTAGACTCAGCTGAAGCGCGTAAAGTTATATCAGGTGGAACTGGTATTACATATAATTCTAGTACTGGTGTAATTACTACTACTGATGCAGATATTGTTCATGATAATTTATCCGGATTTGTAGCTAACGAACACATAGATCATAGTGCAGTTTCTATTATTGCTGGTAAAGGATTATTAGGTGGTGGTACGATTGCATCAAATAGAACACTTAATATAGATTCTTCAAATGTAGATAAAATGATTGATTCTAATTTAGGTGGAAGTTCAGTAACTATAAATGGTAACGGATCAACTGGTGGTATTACAATATCTGATGGTTTAATAGATATGCGAACTGGGACTGGTAGTGTCTCAAAAATTAAATTTTATTGTGAAGTTAATAATGCTCATGCACAAACATTACAAGCTCAGCCACATTCTGCTGGTAGTTCAGCAGTTATAGTTTTACCAACTGCTTCTGGAACACTTCTTAATGATAATGGATCTGGTGCAAATTTAACAAATTTAAATGCGTCAAATTTAGCAAGTGGAACTGTTCCTTCAGCTAGACTTTCATTAACAACAGCTAATATTGCTTCAGGTACATTTGATTCTGCTAGAATACCTAAACTTGCTGGTTCAGATATTACTGCTGGAAGATTAGATTCAGATCGCTTACCAGTAGGTGTTTCATATGGTTCTGGTGGTGGTGGAGGTGGAGGAGGAGGATCTTCAATAACAATACAAGATGAAGGATCTTCTTTATCGACTGCAGCCACAACTATTAATTTTGTAGGAAATGGTGTAGTAGCATCAGGTACCGGTTCAACTAAGACAATTACCATATCTGGTGGTGGAAGTGGAGTTACTGTTCAAGAAGAAGGATCTAGTCTTTCTACTTCAGGTACAACATTAAATTTTGTAGGACGAGGAATTACTGCAACTGGAAGTGGTGCTACTAAAACTATTACATCTCATGTAGATTCAGCTGCTGTTAATTCTCTTATTACAAATGCAACTGGAACTCTTACTGGAATAAATCATTTTGATTATCAAGCTGGGGCAAATCAAACTATATTTACTGGAGCAGATATAGATGGAAATTCGCTATCCTACACCCCTGGATCTATTCAAGTATTCTTAAATGGTATTTTATTAACAGATTCAAATGACTATGTAGCAACCACAGGGTCAAATATTATATTAAATTCTGGAGCTGATAGTGGTGACATTCTCAACATATCAACATTTAGTAAACTTAGTGGAGGAGTTAAACATTTTAGATACAATGCAAGTGCTGCTCAAACCACATTTTCAGGTACAGATCATCTAGGACAGATTTTATCATACAATGCTGGAAGTATAGAAGTATTTCTAAATGGTATCTTACTCGTAGACAGCGATGATTATACTGCATCAAACGGAACATCTATAATATTGACATCTGGTGTAGATGCTGGTGATGTGATACAGATTAGTGATTATAAAGGTGCAATATCTGTTACTGAAGCAGCTATAACTCCTATAGTTGATTCGGCTTATGTTCAGGCAAGAGTATCAGGTGGAACAGATTGGCAATCAGTTAAAACTAGTAATTACACAGCAGTATCAGGTCAAGGTGTATTTGTTAATAGCACTTCTGGTGCTAAGACAGTCACTTTACCGGCTAGTCCTGCATTAGGAGATGAAGTAAGAATCATAGATGCCTATGGAACTGCAGCTACAAATAATATTACCATTGCTAGAAATAGTAAAAAAATTATGGGCGCTGATTCTGACTTCATTATAGATATAAACAGGTCTGCAGTGGGTTTAGTCTTTGTCAATGATTCTCAAGGTTGGTTACAAATAGAGAGATAATATGAAATATTCTTCAATTAAAAAAACAATATCCGAAACGGTTGGTAAGATAACTGGTACTAACGATGCACCACTTTTCGTGACTGAACCTACGGCATTAACACCTGCACCATCAGCTAATGCTGATTCAAGTGTTATGACAGTAAAAGCCTTAGATCCAGATGGGTTTCCTATTGAATATGGAGTAACTTATTTTGATTCAGCTGCTAAAGCTGTTTATTCAAATGACTCAGCGAGTTTACCTCCCGCTTTAGCTTCTCCTACTATTATAAGAGATAGTAGTGATGGCAGTGCTGAATTTAAATTTATTTCAAGAACTTCTGATTCAGATGGATCTGGTAATGCTACTGACAATGAATTAAAAGTAAGGTATCAGGCCACTGACGGCATTAGAACCGGTGTGACTGTAAATACATTTAAGAATTCTTTTGGTTATAACTTATGGAGATACTATGTACCATCTGGTTATAGTTGGGGAACTTCTTATTTTCATATGGATACATCAAATTCTAGTAAGATAGGTTGGTATAGTAGTACTTCTAGGAGTTCTTCTACTGATATATTGAGAGGAAATACGTCTTTAACTTCAACTGCACTGACATATAAAAGTAGTGGTGTAGCTGCACAAGGTACTTATGGCTTTTGGAGAGGAGGAGCTGGTAGAGATTTCTTTTCAGATAATACTGGTGGATTTAGCATTACTAACAATGGAGACTTTTTTAAATCTAATGGCACATTCTACTTATATGCAACAACTGGTACTAGTGGTACTAGTAATTTAGTAGCTGATAGAGATATGTTGTACTTTTGGTTTGCTGATCCTCTTGCAGCATCTGATCTAGTTGGTTCAGTTGTTGCATGGGAAACTTACAGTAATGATAGATCCCCTAATAGACTATTAGTACAATATTATGCGGGTTCATTAACAGCAACATATGATGCTGCTAATTGGGTTACAATGTGTACACTTACTGGTAATGCTCATGAAAATAGATACCACGGACCACTAGCAATAGGTGGCAGTCATGCTTCGGTGAGTCAATAATGGCTGAAACAAGAGCAAGAGATTTAGCAAAGAGTTTAGGGCAGGCTGTAAAAACAAATAACATTGCTTCTGATGGTTCACTAGCAGTATTAGGAGTGACGGCGTATGATAGCTCTGGACTACTTCCTTTAAGTTATGATTCAAATAATGCAGGGTCATTAGGATTTGCAAAAGATTCGGACAGACTTTATGTGCATACTGGACAAGGCTGGTTTAATATTGCTATAATTAATACTACACCGATATTCACATCAAGTCCAAGTGCAAGTTATGCACTAGCAAATGATGCTACTGCTTACAATAACGGAACTGCGACAACTATCACATTGGCGGCAAGAGACTCAGAAGGATTTCCACTAACCTGGTCTTATTCAGCAAATTCTGCATTCAATAATATAGCTTACGTTTCCAATGATTCGTCTGTATATACTATCATACCTAAGTCACAGGATTCAGTTGGAGAAGCTGCACCTTCGGCAGGAACTTTAACTTTCACTACATCAGATGGTATTAATATTGCCTCAGCTGCATCTACTTTCACTCTGACTTTTGATGCAACGATAGCAGGATCTGAAGGTACTACATTCTTATCAAAGGCTATAGGTACAGGAGGTGATAATAGTTCTTTTTCTGATAAGTCTACTACTGGAACAACACACACGATAACAGCTGTGGGTAATACAGATCAAGGTACATTTAGTCCTTATTCTCCTGCAAGATATTCGTGGTTTTTTGATGGAACTGATGATGCAGTTCGAACTGATACAAATGGACCTACACTAGGTACTAGTGATTTAACAGTTGAATTTTGGTTTCAAAATGAATACGATTTTGGTGATAACACATTTAGATCTATAGTTTCTGATAATCTTTATGGGAGTGCTGGAGGTTGGACCATTGGTCAATTTGATAATGAAATTAGGTTAGCTGTTGCTGGATCCACAATCCTAAATGCTATTTATGCGCCATGGATTAGTACTCATACTGGATGGAATCATGTAGCTTGGGTAAGAAATTCAGGTACTAGTAAAATATACATCAATGGTCATGAATCTGGATCTGTATCTGATACTAATAACTATACGAATAATCGAATAATAATTGGAGCCAGTAACTTTGGATCTAATTATCCTAATTATGACTTTAAAGGATGGATACATGATCTTAGAATAGTAGTAGGAACTCCTGTCTATACTGGGAACTTCACTCCTCCTAATGGACCTTTAACTACTACAGGAGGTTTATACCCTTCAACTACAAATGTTAATACATCAATAACTGCTAGTCATACGAAATACCAAGCATGTAACCTTCCGTATATTAGTCAAGCCAAGGGTTCAACTGGAGATGCTATACAAACTTCTAATGGTACAGTAGTAGCAGATGCATTCAGTCCTTATAATGTTCAAGAAGCATACTCTTCTTCAACACACGGTGGGTCTGCATACATGGCGGGACCCGGATATGGTTTAACAGTTCCTACTAGTGCTGATTTTGATATGGATACTGGAGACTATACCATAGAAATGTGGGTGTATCCTACTACTGCAGGTCAAGAAGTATTGCTTGATCCAAGATCTTCTGGTACTCAGAAAGTTCCAACTATTTGGTGGGACGGTCAAAACTCGCGTTTTTATGCATATATAAATGGTAATTATGTAAGAACTTCTTCTACTGGAATACACAAGAAACAACAATGGTATCATGTTGCTTTAACTAGAAATTCTGGTAAGACTATATTATTTGTAAACGGTAATCGACATGCACCTATTTTCACTGATTCGCTTGATTATGTTCAAGGAAGCACAGTACGTATTGGAAAACATTGGAGCGATACACAGTATGATTTTGAAGGATATATTTCTGACTTTAGGTGGGTTAAAGGAGATTCTAGATATCCTTTTTTACCAGTAGCAGAAACTATTACAACAACGACTTCTTATCAAAATGGAATTACAGTAGATGCAGGAGACGTTGAACTCATAATGGCA
>Ga0160423_10001177_pt1 | contig 21884 bp, 27 predicted proteins | sample CRUFie14St8metaG_FD_108191 | JGI IMG/M metagenome (GOLD analysis project Ga0160423, IMG submission 108191) | Marine microbial communities from the Costa Rica Dome - CRUD Field 142mm St8 metaG | ecosystem: Environmental > Aquatic > Marine > Oceanic > Photic zone | place: Costa Rica: the Eastern...
ATCGCCCCGTTGCCAATGATGCAGATAGCGAGCGACTTGAGCTATTAGAGTGTAATTTCAATCCAAAGCCACACAGAACGACTTGTTCTGCTGCCGGCCTCCTTTCCGTCTCGTCCCCCCGACGTCGAGACGAGCTTCCTCAAGGTTGGGCTTCTTCACCAAGGCCACCTCCTCCACGCCCTCCCTGCTGACACGCGTGGCCTTCCGATCTTCAGACTTTTAAAGATTCAAAGTTGAGGATTCAGCGGCGGCTGGCACACCACACATCGACGCCGCGAGAAGATCTTTTTGAAAAACGGAGCGGAAGCAGTTACGATGCGTTCACTTGGAACGATGGCGGCCTTTGCGGCCCTCACCCTGGCGGCGGCGGCGAGCCTTGCGACGGCGGCTCCCGCGAGGGAACCCGGCCTCGACCAGCTCGCTCTGGGCGATTGGCGCGATGGTCGCGCAACGTTTTACGGCAACAGGGGTTACAACGGCGACCCCTACAGCATCGACCAGGGGCACTGCATGTACGGCGGCATCCCCGGGCCGAGGTACATCGCGGCCCTGTCGATCTGGGAGGGCTTCGGCGGAGATTGGCGTTACACCAACTGTGGCAGGTGCTTCGAGATCAAGTGCCGCGAGGGACCGCGCTACAATTGTCGGGGAGACAGGCTCAACGCCTCTCTCATCGTCATGGTGACCGACAAGTGCCCCTGCAACCGCTGGTGCTGCGGCGACGAGCCCCACTTCGACTTGTCGTTCTGGGGATTTGGGGAGTTGGGCAACCACGGCGGCGGGGTCATCTCGACGCTGTGGAGGCCGATCGAGTGCCCGGAGAACATGGGAAGAGGCGGTGAGCTCGTTCTGCAGCCCCAGGAGTACGAGCCGTACTGCCAGCGCGACGGCAGCAAGGACATCCTCGCGGCGGCGAGGGAGAGGAACCTGACGACATTCTCAAAGGCCATCGAGCAAACCGGGCTCGCCTCCGAAATTGAGGGCGGCGGGAGAAAGTTCTCCGTCCTGGCTCCCACCAACGAGGCCTTTGAGCGGGCGGCGGATGCGTTTAACGCCAGCGTGGACGCCCTCCTCGCCCAGCCCTTCATGAAGGAGGTGATGGCGAACCACATCATCGTAGAAGAGGACGATGAGGCATCCTCCTTGGGGGACGACGGGGGGGCCCAGCCGGCCGCCTTCAGGACGAGGCTGGAGACGGAAGCGGGGGCCATGCTTGACGTCACCGCCGCGGGGGTCCCCAGGCCAGAGTCCCCGGACTCCATCCCGGAGTGGCTCCTGGTTGGGGGGGACTCCGTGATATTGGACGTCGAGGTCGCCTGCAACGGCGAACTTGACATCATCAACAAGGTCATTTTCCCCTTTGGACATTTTCCCGGCCGTACTAGCTGCTCGAACCTGAGGGACGTCGCTCAGAAGAGGGGGCTCGGGGAGTTTCTGGCCGCTGCCTCGGCCGATGGTCTGGACGAGCTGCTGGTGTCCCTAGGCAGGATCACCGTCCTCGCGCCAACGGACAAGGCTCTCGCTGTGATCCGGGAGGGGAGGGGCAACGCCACCATCGACGCAAGGGACTTTGTCTTTCTGGGGTCAAACCGCCTGGACAACTTTCAGGAGGACTGCGGGGACGCATCCCTGGCCGGCGTGGGGGTGGCCGGGCCGTCCAAAAACGTTTCTTCTTGCGGCGTGGCCAAGGCCATCGGCCTGTGCGAGGAGCCCTGGGTTGCGAGAGGCTACTGCCCGCGATCCTGCGGCCTGTGCCGGCCCATGCAGGAGCTCCGCGTCGGCTTTGAGATGCAGGCCATCAACGGTGAGCGGGACTCCAACGTGCTTCAAGCAACGCGGTAGCCATAATCTGACCCCCATCCTCCTTTCCTTTCTTTTTCTCTCATCTCGTCGCAGGGGATCGCCTGGTGGTCTACCCCAGCTCGGACAGGTCCATGGCGAGGCAGAGCCCGCCCTTCGATCTCGTGGTCAACGCGACCATGAAAATTGCTGACTTTGAGGAGGCCTGCAACGGCGTGCTGTACGTGCTGGACGCCATCTAAGCTCTTTTTCTTTTTAGCATACATGTCTTAGCAAACACTTACTTTTCTATTTTAACCTAAAAAAAAATCATGTGTAAGCACCGCGGGTACCCGACGCTGCTTGGACTGCAGCCCTCCTCGCGCGGTCTCTTCGACTCTCCGACATCCCCGCCGACATTTGGACCCGCACCGAGCCCTCCCCCTCGTCCCCAGCCAGCGCCACCCTAACGGGAGGGACCGCGCTGCTCACGCGTGAGAAGACCCCCTCCTCCCCCTCGGCCGCGGCCGCCGCCGTCGTTGTCGTCTCAACCAGCGCCTCCCCTACGTCCATCCGGCACACGGGACAGCTCGGGTGGACCCTGAGCCACTCGTCCACGCACTCCGCGTGGAACACGTGGCCGCAAGGTAGCTCCCTTATCCGATCCCCGTCCTCAAAGTCATCCACTTTTGTTCGTCATCATCACCATCATCCACAGAGAAAAAAAGGGAGAAGAGGTCGTCAGACCGGGATAGGCACGCGAGGGCGAGGCACGGGACGTACTGCAGATGTTGCACTCCGTCGTGTGAAACTTCGGGTTTGCCTTTTTCGAACCGACCCACGCGAACTCCGCCAATTTCGCGAGCTCGACCTCGTCCAGACCCGTGGGCCGTCGCGGATGTTGCGTTGGGGCTGGGGCGGGGGGCGCACCGTCCGCGACCTGGGCCCGCCCGGGAACCTCCCACGCAGCGGGAATCTCCCCGGTCCGCCGGCGGAAGCACAGCTTCAACTTCCACAACATGAAGAGGATGAGGGGCGCGCTAACCATGCAAAAGTACAGCATGGGCGCGTCCCTTCCGAACACCCGTCTGGTGCCCCCCAACCAGGAACCATCATCCTCCTCGGACTCAGTCTCGTTATAAGTCAAGAGCCACCGCAGTGGGACCCCCTCGGGCGGAACGTAGTCCACCATGTTCGGCAAGAAGCGACGACCGCCTCGTCAGTCAGTTCCCCTCCACGTTTCGCGAAATGGTCCATCGCGATGTTTTGATTTTTTTCAAGGGCCAATCTCCACACCACGGGGACCCCAAGGACAGGCAGGAAGAGGATGGGACGGTAGTGCAACGAGAGCAAAACGAAGAGCGCAAGGAAGAAGGGTGGCTGCAAGGGCTCCAGGCCGAGCCCATCCCTGTGGAACAACGCCGACCACAACGCTCTCTCTAACCTCCTCTCCACCGTTCTGGACCGTGCGCGCGCGCGCAAGGTGCACCCCGTGCGGCGTCCCCAGAATTGCCCATTCGTCGCCAGCAGCACCCCCACCTCGACCCTCGATCCTCAAAAGCCCCTCGCCGCCCCGGCCTTGGTAGAGCGGGACCTCCTCTTCCCTTCCTCCCGCCCCTGCGACAAGCGGACCATCGTAACGGACTCTTGCAGGCGTTTTGATTTTTCAGATCGGAAAAGATGTGCATGATTTCCGCGATCACATCTTTTTCGCGAGATCAAGCCAATTTGCAACGCGTGAGTCAGGAGGGTGTGACTTAGCGACGAGATGGGTCATGGAAAACGGCGCGGAGGAGTGCAATGCAATTGTAAACATGGCGCCGGCGACCACGACGACCATCGCGAGTCCTGCCTGCTCGGGCCCTTGCCTTTCGAACAACAGCTCCGGTAGGGGGTACCCGTCCCTCAACCGCATGGGAAGTGGGAAGAAGTCATGCCCGGACTATGATTACCTCGACTCCGTGATGAGCATGCGGAGCACGAGGATCCACTCGTCCAGGAGCTTCCACAGCGCCTCTATCGTTCTCGCGAGCGACGAGGAGGCCGATCTGTGCGCCGCGCTCGGGGGTGCCACCATCGGCGCGGGCGCCACCATGAAGCGCTGGCGCGTGGAGGACCTCCCGGACGTTGGGGGCGACCTCGACCGGCTCTGGCTCGAGGATGTCGCACCCGTGCCCAACCCAGGGTTCGGCGAGGTGCGGGTCCGGGTGTCTCACGCCGCGGTCAACCCGATCGACTGGAAGCTCCTGGACCCAAAGGGGTCCGTCTCTGCATTCCGCCAGAACGCTCCCTACACCCCTGGGTTCGACTTTGCCGGCGTTGTCGAGTGCGCCGGTGACGGAACGGATCTCGACGTCGGCGAGAGAGTCATCGGCTACCTCGGGTTGTGCGAGCTCTCCTCCCTGAGCAGCGCCCCCGGCAGCACAGGAGGATCCAGCGGAGCCCTCGCAGAGTACTTGTGCGTCCCTGAGTGCCGCGTGGCTGTCATCCCGGGACACTCCGACCCCCAGGAGCTCGCTGGCCTGCCGCTGGCGGGGCTCACCGCCTACCAGGGCCTCTTCACCGGACACGGAGGCCGCGCCCACAAAGATGGCGGCCCTCTTGGGGATCTCAAGGCGGGGCAGACCGTGCTCATCCTGGGCGGTTCCACTGCCGTGGGGTCCATCGCCGTCCAGCTCGGCAAGGCCGCCGGCGCGAGGGTGGTCGCCACGGCGTCCTCCTCGCCCGCGGGAATCCTGGGCAGCAAATCCTTTGCGACCAAGCTCGACTGGGTGCGATCTCTGGGGGCGGACCAGGTGGTGGACTACACCGCCGAAGGCTGGACGGGCAAGCTCGGCGAGAACGAGTTCGACATGGTGCTGGACTGCGTCGGCGAGGACGAGGAGCTCGGCTGGGCGGCGAGAGTCCTGAAGCCGGGCGGGTGCTTCGTCTCCGTAGGGGGCAAGGACCCTAAGGTGCCGCAAGGCGCCGATTTCCGCTTTGCTCGATTCATCGTCGCCGCCAGCGGCCGGGACCTCGGAGACCTGGTGACGCTGACCGAGCAAGGGAAGGTCACCGTCCCTGTGGACTCCACTCACGATTTCGGGGAGCTCAGGGCGGCCCTCGAGCGTTCCAGATCCGGCCGGGCCGTGGGCAAGATCATCGTCAGGGTGGACGAATCGGCCATGGAGGAGGCCGCCGTGTGAGTTCATTGATGAATAGGAGGACATTTTTAGCGTAGAGAGAAGAATGCCAGGAGAAGAAGATTGAGGCGCGCCTTGTCTTGGCGCCCCCCTTTGTACAAATACATAAGTTAGGCGAGTCCCACCTCTTTTTGTTTTAACGCTTCACCCACTGGAAGCTCTTCCTCGCCTTTGCCTTTCCTGGCTTCTTCCTCTCCACCTCCCTGTTGTCACGGGTGAGCAAGCTATAGGAGCGATTGAGATCGATAGGATGGGGAGTGCGGGCGTCAGCACAGGTTCGATGGCGGCCTCGGATCGGGTTCCACCGCTCGGGGACTTACTTGTAGACTTTGAGGGCAACCCTCTTTGGCGGGTCGTAGTGCTGGATGGCCCTGCTGATGGCGAGGCTGACGGCCTCCGCCTGCCCCGTCGTGCCTCCCCCTTTGACTTTGCAGAGGACGTCGAACTGACCCGACGTCGCGGTAACCGCGAAGGGCTTGGCTGCCTTGAAACCACCCGTCGTCGTGGCAAAATACTCGGACGCCGGGACGCCGTTCACCTCGATCTTTCCCTCTCCCGGCCGGAGCCAGGCCCTAGCCACCGCCGCCTTCCTCTTCCCCAGGCCGTACGAGTGCCCGTACTACGAGGTCCAAGAAAAAAGGGGTCCAAGAGGAAGAGAGTGAGAGTGAGTTGGGGTTTGCGTCAGCGAGACTGGCCGTTCGGGACGGCAAAGAGAAAAAAAAGAAATGTGTGTGTGTGTGGGGGGGGGGCGAACGCACCTTGTTCACGACTCGCGGGAGGATGGAGACCTCCGCGTTCACGTTCCTCACGGCGTCGTCCTCGTCCTCGCCGGAACCCCTCAGGAGCTCCTCCATCGAGGGCATGATCTCCGGCACGAGGGGCACGCGAGGTGGCGAGGTGTACCCCCGCGCCGCCCAACCCAACGCCGCAGCGCGCTCCGCTCCCGAAGCCGCCGGCGCGAGGGATGCGAGTCTCGCGCTTAGCGCGCGAAGAGCCGCCATCGCCGTCCGCTGACACCGCCGTCCCCCCTAATGAACGCCCTCCCCAAAAGAAGAAGGAGTCGTCTCTCCACCTCCCCCGCTCAGCAGGCCAGGGGCGCTTTCGGTCTTGCTCGCCTTGCCCACCCCGGGGGATCGGCCGTGACTTCTCAAATCTCTCGAGCTGACGAGATCGGGAGAGGAAACACGGCGGGCCATGGAGAGACAGAACGCACGATGACGGTGTTGCACGCGAAGAAGAGAAGGAGGGTGGATGCGATTCTTCCGTCGATCCCGGAGAAGCCCGACCCGCGCGACCTGGAGAACGATGGACCAAGCCTCGCGGACCTCCCGCACGGCGTCCTGGTCTCCATTGCGAGAAAGCTTGAGCGTTACGACCATCTCGCCTTCGCCTTGACCTGCCGCGAGTTCTTAGACGTTCAAAGGGAGGTATGCAAGGACGAGCAGAAGGGCAATGCGATCACGACGCACCTGGACGCGGTCACCCTGTTCGCGATCAGGCCTTCATTCTCGAGGTCCTGGTTTCGATGGATCTTCGAGAACTTCCGCGGTCGGGGCACGAGCCCACGCAGCCCCATGGGAAAGAATTACGGCGAGCTCAGCAAAAAGCTGTACGACAATGAGATCATGCACCTCGCGGGCTTTCAGGGCGATCTGGAGACCATCGCCTGGCTGCAAGACCAGGGAGTCCCCCTGGACATCGACGGGTGGAGGTGCAGCCGAGGCGCATGCCAGGGCGGATCAATGGAGGTACTGCGCCTACTGGAGCGCGAGGGCTGGCGGATCACGGACACCCCCGTTGTATGCCTCTGTCTTGCGTATGGGGGGCACCTCGAGGGGCTGAGGTGGGCGAAGGACCAGGGGTGCGAACTGTACGCGACTCACATGTCGCGCGCCGCCCTTGGAGGCCACATCGAGATGATTGAATGGCTCCGGCGGGAGTTCAAGTTGGAGATGACCGCCCAGATTCCAAGGTTCGCCGCCCAGGCGGGCAGGCTGGAAATGATCAAGTACCTTGCCAAGGAGGGCTGCGCTGTGGACGAAACGACCGCAGAGGAGGCATCGAAGGGCGGATTCGTGGACGTTCTTGAATTTTTGTGGGCGGGGGGATTCCCTGTGGACCTCGGAGCGTGCAAGATGAACGCGGTGCTGCACGGCCAAGGCCAGGTCGTGGAGTGGGTGGAGGAGGCCGAGAGGAGGGAAAGAAAAACCAGAAAAGTCTAATATGATGAGAGAAGTACTTTTCTTGTTCAAGCGTTTTCGCCAAGGCTCCCTTGGCTCATCCTCGAGTCGAACTCCACCAGGAGGAACTCGTCCTCCGCGTTCATCATCTGCCGAGGAGCGGAGCGAGTCAGAAAGAAGAGAAACCTATCTGGGCCAGCCGCTGTTCTTCTCACCTGCATGAATTCCTCGTAGGATATCTTGCCGTCTCCGTTGGTGTCCACCTCCCTCAGCATCCTCAGCGCGTTCACGGTCCTCTGGCCCTCCATGGACTTGGGAAGCACCTTGGTGAGCTCCTCCAGATCGATCGCGCCGCTCGAGTCGACGTCCAACTTTTCGAACATTTTCCGGCACCACGCCGGCCAGTTCTCGTCCTTGTGCAAGTCGCTCCAGTCCACGAGGGACGCGAAGACCTCGTTCAGGTCCAGCACGCCATTGCCGTCCGTGTCGATGGCCGACAGGAGCTGGTGGGCTGTGGAGAGAATGGGAGAGGGGAAGGGAGAGGGGTAGGGCGAAGGGTCAGACAAAGGTTGTTTCCTTTTTGTTGGTGGTGGTGCGTGGTGGATGGGAGGCCTCACCCTCAGAGTCTGCGAGTTGGTACCCTGCTTTGCTCAGCCCCTGCCTGAGCTCGTCGTAGGAGATGGTGCCGGACTGATCCTTGTCCAGCGAGTTGAAGAAGTCAAAGATCTGAGGGGACATCTCCGAGATCTTGTTGGCATCCCCCGCAATCTTGCTCAGCACGACCTGCTTCAGGAAGGAGTACGTCCCAAACCTCTGCAGGCGCTGGATGATTGACCGCTGGAGGGGCCTGTCCTGGCCGGCTCCCTTGGACTCACCGGCCAACTCGTCGGCCTCCAGCAGCCAGGGGTGGTTCAGGGCGTCCACCGCGGACAGCCGCTTGCTGGGATCCCTGCTCAGCAGGCCCTCCACAAAGTCCTTGGCCTCGGCGGAGAAGTCCGTCCAGGTGTTTTCCGAAAGGTCCAGGTCTTTCGCCGCCAAGAAGGAAGGGTCAGCAAACTCCCAGAAGATACGTCTCCCCCGGCTCCTTCAAAAGAGAAGAAAAGTGCGCCTCACCTGAGTTGAGGATCATATCCCACACGTCTCTGACGGAGTGTCCCTTCATCCTTTGCATGTAAGGGAGCCTGCCGTGCAGGAGCTGGAAGATCAGCACGCCCGCGGACCAGCAGTCCACCTTGGGGTCGTAGTCCTTGAGGATGACCTCGGGGGCCATGTACACCGGTGTGCCCCTCCTGGTGCTCAGCCTCTCCCCTTCAATGTCCAAACACAGACACAGACACAGAGAGAGAGAGAGAGAGAGAAAGACGTGCGCGTTAGTGTTTGGTGCTCAACCTCTGGGGCAGCATTGCGAGAGAATGGGTTTGGTTCGCACCCTGGTTGTACTTGAGGGCGAGACCGAAGTCCGTGCCCTTGAGGACGCTTTCCTTGGAGTCCGTGAGGTACAAGAAGTTTTCTGGCTTGACGTCCATGTAGATGACCCCCTTGCTGTGGCACTGGGAGATCATCTGGAGGATCGACCGGGCGACCCTGGCGGCGGAAGTCTCGGTGAACTCGTTCGAGGTGATCCTCTCGTAGATCGTGCCGCCCGTGCAGAGCTCCATGATCAAGTGGATCTGTCGCGACCGCAGCGTGCGACAGAGGGCGGGGGAAGGGGAGGGAGGGTTTTCAGGGTCAGCGGCAGGCGAGGAGTGCGGCGTCGTTTGGAGGCTTAGAAGCAAGAGCACGCAGTTTGTCGCTCACCTCGTGGTCGCCCTCGTAGAGGTCGTAGAGCCGGACCGCGTTGAGGGAACCCCTGAGGGACTTCATCGCGTCGACCTCGAGCTGCAGCTTGGTGAGGTGCTTCGACACGGTTCCCTTGTCCCCCTGCCTCTGCAAGTGCTTCGGGATCCGCTTGAGGAGCTTGGAGATCGTCTTGACCGCGACCTTCTCCCCGCTCGACCTCACGGTAGCCTCCCTCACCACCCCAAAGCTCCCCGCGCCTATCACCTTGCCCAGCTCGTACTTACGAACCATGTGCTCCGCCCTCGTGTACCCGTAGATCCTCGTGCACTCCTCCGGGTAGATCAGCTGCGTCGGAGCGATGTGCAGGAGCTCCTCGTCCACCGTGACGGACGCCGCGAACCGACTCTCGCTTCCCACGCTCGGCTGGAACAACCCAGAACAGACTACAGTCACGTGAGAACCACGGGAGGGGGGTCTCGTCGTTTGTGGACCTGCAGGAGTAGGAGTCCGCCCCGACCTCGACGACGAGGTGTATCGTCGAGGCGCGACCCGTTCCACTTGGGCGGGACGTCGAGGTCGAGGTCGAGTACCCCCTTTGGTGGGTACCATGGTCACCGCCATGTCGTCAATCGGTGCGACAGAAACAACAACACACAATCAATCTTCTCCTCTCAGCAGCTCCACGAACCAACTTTTGGATGAGGATCCGAGTCCGACGATCAAATCGGATCCTGCCAGGAATGCCCCAAAGCTAACGCCCGTACAAGAGAGAGAGAGAGCGAGAGCGAGAGAGAGCGCGCAAGTGTTGTTATCGATCGCGGGGTGTGTGTGGGGGGGGGCTGCGGGGGTGAGCATGGACTTTACGATTTCATTGCCGGAGTGGGCGGTCGTGGAGAACGAGAAGCTCCCAGAGTTTGTGGAGACCTTGGACGAGCGGATGCGAGTGGTGAACGAGTTCGCAAGGAGAAACGTGGAGGAGAATACCGGGGGACCCTTCGCCGCGGGGGTCTTCGAGAGGGACACCGGCCGCGTCGTGATTGTCGGGGTCAACCGCGTGGAGCCCATGCAGTGCTCGAGCGCCCACGCGGAGGTCGTCACGCTCTCCCTGGCGCAGAAAAAGCTGGGAACCTGGAACCTTGGCGAGCCGGGCAAGCCCGCCCTGCAGCTCGTGGTCAACTGGCTCCCGTGCGCGATGTGCCTCGGCGCGGTGCTCTGGTCGGGCGTGCGCTCCCTCGCCATCGCCGGGTCCGACAGTAGGCTTGAGGAGATCACCGGGTTCGACGAGGGCCCGCGCGTCGACACCGCCAAGGAGCTGGCCAAGCGAGACGTCGAGTTCATCGACAACGGTGCGCCTTTTCCCACCTTATATCCCTTTCATTCTTTTCTTCCTTCACGCCTCTTTCGCTGACGACAGGTCGCGACCTTGCCTGCTCTTCCGTTTCTCTCTCTTCTGCGAACAGTTCTCACCTCGGAGGCTCTCAAGGTGTTCTACCTGTTCAAGAACAAGGGCAGGGTCGTGTACAACGCGCGCGGGATGGGGGACCTCTCCGCCCAGGACAAGTGCCCCGAGTGCCCACCACCGGAGGCTAAGAAAGCAAAGGTGTCGGCGTAGAGCAGCAAAGAAACAGTGGCGGCGTTAGCAATACAAACAATCAATTCTTTTTACACTTTGCTTACTGCGACTCTCAGTTGATGCTCGGGACTCCAACGCAAGGCGAGTTCAGCAGGTTGTAGAGGGCTTTGGCGCCCTTGGCGCTGCTCATTGCCTTCTTGAGCTCTGCCTCCGACATGGCAGCCGCCCCACTCAGGGTCACCCCGGCCCTCGCCAGCTGCCTGAAGTTTGCGGCCGTCACACCCGGCAGCCTCCTGAGGACGTCCAGGGCCGCCTCGTTGGACTCCGCGGCGTTCCTCAGGTGGGGGTCCTCGGGAATTCCGATCTGCTGGGCGGTCTCGAGCGAGGGCTCCTCCTGGTTCGACTTGAGCTGCTCGAAGACGTCCGCGGTGGCCTGGGTGGACCGCGACCAGATCACCCTCAGCTTTGGGACGTGGATGGCCAGAAGTGCCAGCTTGGAGCCCAGAGCGCGCTGGGAGATGTCCCCGCCGGAGGACCAGTCGTCCACGCCCTGATCGAGCGCGAAGTGTGGAGAGGGGAGGAGTCAGCGTCTCGAGGAGGGCGAGGAAACAAAGCACACATCTCGTTCTGCCCTCAAACGATTGAGAATGCAGAGCATCACCCACCTGAAGAGCAAAAGCCTTGTCCCCCGAGAACTCGATCAGCAGCACGGGGTACTTGTAGTGCTTTGCCATGGCCTGGGCCTGGGTGTACAGCCTGCCCGTCGTGAAGGACTGGATCAGGTCCGGGATGGACTTCCTCTCCACACAGATCTCAGGGCTCAGCACGTAGTCGCCGACCTCTAGGGTGCAGGGCAAGACCCTGAACCCGTGGGCGTGCAAAACGCCGGGGAGGGAGCTACCAAACTCCCTCATGTCGACCACGACCTCTCCCGCCCGCTTCTTGGCCCTGGCCAGGAGCCCCCCCGCGTTCCTCGTGATGGCGTTGTTCGCAGTGCCCCCAGAGCCAAAGGGCAGCAGTGGGATGGCCGTCCCTAGGGGGTCTCCCAGGCCACCCTGGGGCCTCTCAACCACGGCCTTGCCGTCTTCCGAGATCGGGCACATCATCACCGCCTTCTGCTGGATCAGGGACTTGAAGACCTTCCTCTCCCTGTCCACAGCGGCGCAGAACTTCTGCTGCTCCAGGCTCTCCGCGTAGAACAGCATGTAGATTCTGAGGAGCCTGTCCTGCCTCGCCTCCGGGCAGAGCAGGGCCGAGGCGCTGTAGACCTCGAGTTCCCTGATCGCTGCGGGGCTCTGGTCGTACAACACGACGAAGGCCGGCCTCAGCCGGTGCAGCTCGAGCTCGAGCTCCCGGCCCTCTAGCGCGTAAAAGTGGACGCCCTCCATCAGGTGTGGGGTCCCCTCTTCGCCGCCACCGGCCTCCTCAGCCCCCCCCGGGCCCCCTCCTGCCTTCTTGCGCTTCTTGCCCTTGGAAACCCCTGGCCGGTCCAGGGGGGACGTGGCCCTCAGCGCGGCGTCCTCGTGCCGCTGGTGAACAGAAAAAAGGAGAGAGGAGGGTCAGCCAATCATCTCCGGCTAAGTTTTGGGAAGTTCTTCTGCCTCGCGGTGGTGCGATCGGCCCACCTTAGAGTTTCCCGCCGCCCCCTTCATCTTGAGACTCTGGTCGTTTGCCTTCGCCTTGGCCCGGTCCCCGCCCCGGCCCTTCTTGGATCCCCTGGAGGCCCCCGCCGTCTTGCCCCCCCCGCCTCCCCCCTTGGCGGAAACCTCCCTCCACTCCAGGTACTGGTTGAAGGCCTCCTTCATGATGGCCAACCCGCCCACCCGTAGCATCGCTTCCAGCTGGGCCCCCACGAGCTTCTCCTGCGTCAGCACCAAGATCGGCAGCGGGTCCTCCCCGCCCTGGCTCTGGCTCAGGCTCTGGCTGCATCCCGCCCCATCCTCACCAAGCATCTGCCTCCTGTCCCGCTGCACCTCCTCAAGCACCTGCTTGAGGTGGGCCCACTTGCCCGGCTGCTCCAGAACCGGGACGACCTTGTGTGGGGCTGCCGAAGTCGCCCCAACCTTAACGTCAGGAGCCACCACTCTGTACACCCTCCTCTTTGCCTCGTCAAAGATCAGGTGGGCTTCGTCAAGGAAGAGCCAGATGCTGTTCACGCCCTCCGTGGCTCTCAGCATCTCCAGGTACTGCAAGAACGTGGGGCCGTCGTAACGAAGGACGCAGAAGGCGAGCCTGGTTTCGGAAAATGTTCCAAGGGAGGGAGTCAGATCAAAAAAGTTCATTCTCTCCCTCTCTCTCTGTCTCTCCAAGCGCGCCCTTACCTTCTCAGTGTACTGAGGTCCCTCGTGATCTGCTTGGTCTTCCTGGACACGAGGTGCCACCGCTTATCGAGCTGACGCTGGACGCTCCGGCCAAAGTCCCTGAACAGGTTGTTGGACACCGTGAGGTCGAACTCCAGCCCGAGGAACTTGTGGTGTCCGAGCTCCTTGAGGCAGGACTCCATGGCGGACGCCAGGGAACCCTGGATGCGGTCCATGGAGGGGGTGACCGGGATGCTGATCTCGACAACCTCCGGCATGGCGGACGACCCCCCCGCCGCCCCCTCGGCGTCCACGACCACCACCTCCCCCTCCTTCTCCTCCTTTTCTTCCGCCGCCTCCACCTCCGCCGCCGGTGCTGGCTGAAGGGACTCCTGGACCCTCGCCTCGAACCTGGGCCAAAGGAAGACCCTGCGGAGCTGAAGGGCCTTCATGACGTGCTCGACCTTAAAGGTTCCCGCGAAGGAGGTTGGCTCATCCGTGAAAGCGTGCGCGAACCCGCGCACGTTCCCGTCGTTCCCCTCGCCCCTGGCCTCGGCCTCACCCGATCCCCCCGACCCTTGCGCCTGGCCGCGGAACATCCTCACGCAGAAGGCCTCCCCTGAGTCATCCTTCATGCGGTGAGCGCTGCCCACGCACACCCCTGCCACCCTTCTTGGCGAGAGCCTGCGTTGCAAGAGGTCGACGGTGAGTATCCTCGTGGTCACGAAAAGGCACCCTCCCGCGGCGTAGAGCTTGCTCCGCTCCGCGCTGCCGACAGCCGCGTCCACCTCCCCGACGGTCGGCAGGTCGGCCATTGCAGCACCATGGGTCGCTTGCCTTCTCCTCGTCACATGTGCGAGCACCGACCTCCTCTGAACCTCGGTAAACCCCACGAGGATGACTAGAGTAGGTTCCGTTTCGAGGCGAGTTTTGAGAAGTCGAACGAGAAGTTCCGCGACGACCTGGCTCAGTCCGAGGCCCTCGCCCAGCACGACGAGGGAGGAGGGGTTCCGCAGCGGGACTCCAGATTCTGATGCCGACGCTTCACCCTCCCTCGCGGTGAGCTCCTCCACGATCGCCTCGTGGAACCCGAGCCCACGCGCCATGGCCGGCATCGACGAGATCTGTCGAGTTGGGTTGGCGGGAGCGAGCCCAAGATCGATCATCACGATCGGGACAGGCAAGAGGAGCCTTCGACGGAATGAAGTTGGGGCTTGATGGTTACAGAAAAAATATATGGAGAAACAAAGACTTGGTGTACACCGACCGTGCGAGACCGGGGAAAGAAGGACGAGAGCGAGAGAAGCGGAGGCACCGGCGCAACGGGAAATCTCGTTTTTTGGGAAATCAGAGACCCGCGCACCTGACCGCCCGCCCAGGGCAATCACTCTGCCACCGCGGAGGTGACCTCCTCCTCCGCGGGTGGATCCTCCCCCGCCGGTTCGAGAGACTCGGCCGCGGCCTCCTCCTCGGACCCCCCCTGGCCGTCGGCCTGCCCGTAGTCCGTGTAGTTTCTCCTGAACCTCACGAAAGGAGCACCCGGCGCCTGAGAGGGCTGCTCTCACAGAGAGAAGAGAGGGAGGCGGAGGGAGGCGGAGGGAAGAGAAGGGCGGGGCGGAGCGGTCAGTCTGGAGGACGATCGGGTGCGTCGGAAAACGGGCTCTCTCCAACTTGGACTCTTCGTTATGGTTTCGAGCGGGAGATGTCCATGGTGTTGGTGTTGTTGGTCGGGTGAGCTTCCTCACCTGAAGGAGCTCGTCGGGGTCCACGTAAGGCGGCGGCGCGCTCCCGCCCTGGCGCACGAAGGAGTCGCCGAGGCCGAAGGCGAGGGTGGCGAAAATCACGGCGACGACCGTGCCCAGCGGCAGAAAGGCCAGGAAAAATGTGCTTCCGAGGGTGAGGAGCTCCCTGGCTCGGTCGGGGAGACCCTCCAGACCCTCGCTCTGCAGCGCGCGGGACTTGTCGAGCTGCCCACCGCTCGAACTCTGCAAGGAGGAGGGGAGAAGGATGTTCTGAGTCAGCGTTGGCCTCGGCCGCGCGCGAGAGCAGAGCCCTCAGGTCTTCCACCCGCAACACAATCTCACCTCTTCCTCCTCGTCAAAGGACAGGCTCCTCTTCTCCAGCTCCTGGGCGAAGAGCGACTCCATCGACTCCGTTCCTGGCTTCCCCTCCTCCGGCAGGTCATCATTGTCTATGCCACTCCGTACCAACACTCGGTTGTTTCTCGGTCCCCCGCTGCTGGACGAGGTGGGGCCGCAGACCGCAACCCCCGCCCCTCGGGTAAAGGGTCCCCTCGCCGGCAGGGGAAGCCGGCCATAACCGCGAGGCACCAACCTCGTCACCGTCATCGTCGTGCGGTACCGGGAGTGTCTGTGATGCTTTCCGAGTCGAGGCGAGTCGAGCTCGAGGATGAAATATCTTTGGCTGCTGCTGTCGCCTTTGTGGCTGAGAGCAGAGCACGACCACGCTTTTCAAGTTTCAAGGAAAAAAAATGAAACTCCAAAATCGGAAATTTCCGCGTTTGGCCTTTTCTAGGGGCAATTATTTTTCGAGGAGGGGAAACCCGTTCGTCAAGGCAGTAGTATTACTCGCGTCTTAGTAGTGTGTTCGTCTTATCTTGTTTTGCAGAGGTCCTCTTGCTCATGTGATGTGATGGGCTGGGAATTAGCGACTCCAAACTCTTCACGAGGGTTTTACGAGACGTCCGTCCCAGCTGATTTCACCTCTCCTGCTCCTATGTCTCTCAAAGCTGGTGTCTTGAGTTCTCCTGGGCTGTCTCCCAAAAAACTCGATCGAAAAGGGGTGAGGCGCGTGAGTGCGCACCGTTCGGCGACCACCGAAGCCGCGCAGGGGCGCGCAGACAACGCTCTGCTGAATTGATTGATGGATCGACGAGAAGCCGCTTGGGGACATACGATGGGCAGGGGCGCGTTCGTGGACGTTTGAGATCGGGGCGAGCAGACGGGACGAACATACACGGAAAGGCGGCACCTTTTGTACTTGTCAGAGACCATGAAGTGGAAAAGAAGCACGAGCGCGAAGCAGCCGGCCGGCTTGTCCGAGACGGAGGAGTACGTGTACTGGTTCGAGCACCTGTTGTCGTCCGGGGACGACGACCAGGTCGGAAAGCTCAAGGCCTTCAAGCAGAAGATCATGTCGATGCCCGAGGAAATGCGAGATCCGATACTGGTGAGTGGCCCCGACAACCCCTCTTCCCCGCCCGGGCCCGGAACTCCAATGTTTCTGACGATACCTCGCGACCCTCGACCCCTGCCTCCGCTACGCCCTTCACCGAACCGGACGCAAACAGGAGAAGGACACGGACTTTGCTCGGTTCCTGAAAGCCAGGCAGTGGGAGGAAGACAAAGCTTTGGATATGTATATCAACACCGTGCGGTGAGTGTCCGAGCGGCCCGTCGACCCCGAAGACGACAGAGGAGCCGCGTGCTGACCCCTGCCCCGCCCCTCCTCTCGCCACTCTCCCGCCGCCGCCCAAAGATGGAGGAAAGAGTTTGGAACCGACCAGATCTTCAAAACGTTTAGCTTTCCCGAGAAGAAGGAGGTCCTGAAGATATTCCCTCAATACTACCTTCGAACGGTGAGCCTCCTCCCCTCCCCGCGCCCTGAGCGCCACCATCTCCGCACGTAAACCGCCCGCTGACCCCCCTCCCCCTCCTTTGCCCGCGCCCACAGGACAAGTTTGGCCGCCCCATCTACATCAACGAGGTCGGCAAGATCAACGTGGACCAGCTTCTCACCGTGACCACGGTGGAGCGCATGATCCAGTTCCACGTGTACGAGTGGGAGAAGCTTATAAGGGAGATGTACCCCAAGTGCTCCTCGCACGTTGGCCACCCCATCTTCCAGTCCTTCTCCATCATCGACCTCAAGGGTCTTTCGTACAAGCAGTTCAACAAGACCACCAGGAGCTTCTTGAAGCAGATCACCAAGATCGACCAGGAGTACTACCCGGAGCACCTCGGGCAGATGTTCATCATCAACGCCCCCAAGATCTTCAGCATGATCTGGTCTGTGGTCAAGCTGTGGCTCGACAAGAGGACGCTTGCCAAGATCAAGGTGTACGGCTCGGACTACCACGACAAGCTCTTCAATTTCGTGGACCCGAGGGACCTGCCCGAGCACATCGGCGGCATGCTCGACTCGGAGGAGGCCATGTTCTCCAACAGCAACATCTGGGACACCGAGGCTATGAAGGAGGCGCAGCCAAAGCAGGACTCCTCAAAACCTGAGCGGACAAGGAGCGGCACTGACTACTATGATGCCGAGCAGGAGTTCCAGGACTGCGAGGACGAGAACGGCAAGTGACCCGAATCACCCAGCGCTCGTTGTCGAAACTTTCATTTTGGGGGGTGGGTGGGTGTTTCCAGAGGACTGGAATAAGAAACGCTTAGAGACGGCGAAGACGACGACAAGGGGGCGGGCTCTTTGGCGCACGGGGGGAAACGAAATGGGCGTGTGTGTGGGATAGAGGGGCTAATTATATATACTTGTGGGTCGGGGGCCTCCGCGCCCGCGCGCCGCCATTGTAAACGAACCCGGACTCTCTTACTCTTCGAGCTCTTGGCCGCTTGCTCCCTCAATATCTGGTATCTGGAACAGCAAAGTCCAGCTCCAGCAACAAAAACAAAAAACGAGCCGAGCAGCTTGGCGAGCCGAGCCGGGCGGTGATGGGGGACAGGGACGGGAGAGGGCGCCGAGAGCGGTCCCCGCCGCGGGACTCCTGGCGCCGGGAACGCAGGCGGTCGCCGTCGTACGATCGCGAGGACCGGGGGTACAGGAGGGGCGGTGCCCGGCGGGACGGGGTCGGGGGCCGGGAGCGCGGCAGGAACGGCTGGGACGAGGAGAGGCGCGACCACCGCGGGTATGGCGGGGGCCGGCCCAGCGCCAGCGGCAACGGTCACGGTCATGGGGGCCAGTGGGCCCTCGATCCGCACCCGCTGGGCAGGGAGGCGGACGACGCTCTGAGGGCAAAGTCGAAGGGGGACGAGCGCGAGTACCGGCGGCTGAAGAGGCTCGAGCTGGCGGGGAAGGTGCGGGTGAGCCTGTGGGGTAGGTCCCCGTCCCCGCCTCCCGAGGAGGGCGGCGAACCGCCATCGAGCGCTGCTCGGGAAATGGAGGAGCAGGCCAGGGCGGCCGAGGAGGAGAGGGAGAGGGAGGAGTCCCTTGAGAGGCAGCGGCAGGAGAAGGAGCGCGAGAGGGCCGCGAGGGCCGAGTCTGTAAGCGATGAGGAGGACGCAAAGGCCGAGCTCGACAGGTTCAACGATTTCTTGGCAAAGGTGAGAACGGACCACTCCCCTGAGGTGGCAAAAACAACAACAACAATATCATGTCCCTCTTTTGCTGACTTTCTATGCTGTCCGGCCGCGACTCTCACAAAGCTCGAGAGGGAGAGGGAGGCGAGGCTGGCGGAGCAGGCCCGGCTCGAGGAGGAGTCCAAGCTCGTTGGGCCGGAGCGGCCGGCGGAGCACAAGCCAGCGGTGGCACCCGGAACCTATGGAAAGAACCTCCTCCCGGGAGAGGGCGATGCCATGGCGGCCTATGTCCAGAGCGGCAAGAGGATCCCACGCAGGGGAGAGATCGGGTTGACGTCGGAGCAGATCTCGTCGTATGAGGATCTTGGCTTCGTCATGAGCGGCAACCGCCACTCGAGGATGAACGCCATCAGAATTCGAAAGGAGAACCAGGTGTACAGTGCGGAGGAGAAGGCCGCGCTGGCGATGATCAACTTCGAGGAGAAGAAGGTGAAGGAGCAGCAAGTGATGCAGAGCATGCAGGCGCTGGTGAAGCAGCACCTGCAGAGGGAGGAGGGAGGTGGGGAGTGACCCTGTTGGGAACCTCAAAACTGTTGAATAATGTGGACTCTGAACTCGACGCGTTTACTCCTGAGGGCGGCGCCGTCGTCACTTCTTGGTGTGCTGGTCCGGGGTGAAGAAGTCCCTGTCGAACTTCTCGATCTCCTCGAAGACCCGCCTCAGCTTTTCCTCCTTTGTCTCCACGCCCCTCCCCGTCGACCTGGCGCGCTCCTCCACCATCCTTTCGTTCGACTCCCTTATTTTCTGGATGTGGTCCATCTGCTGTCCGAACCTCTCCCTCGTCCTGCGCAGCTCCCGAAGCATCTCTTGCTCTTCCCGCAAACCGCGTTCCCTTCTTTCCTCCTCCGTCTCCTCCGCGCGCTCCTTGAGCAGCCGCAGCTGGCCTCTCAGCGCGAGCTTACGCTCCAGCGCCTCTTTTACGACAGCGGACCGTTCCGCCTTCGTCGCGGCGTCCTCAAGCCGCGAGCCAAGGGCGCTCTCCGCCCTCGAGGCCCTCGCCTGGGACCCGAACACCCGCCGGTACAGGTCCCGCAGCACCCAAAACACCCTCATCACTCCCGACAGGCCCCGCCGATCGATCGATTGATCGCGATCTTCCCGCGCTCGGCCGAGCGCCTCGAGCGCATCAAGATCATCAGGCTGCTAGCATGCTAGCTGCTGTGGTGTGTTGGAGAATGGCGGGGACACGAGGAGTGGTGGTGTGTACACAAGAGCTAACTCAATCCGAATCAATCCAACTGCCATCGCCACCGCAATCCCCACTTTAGTATACACTTCGCTCTCCCCGCCTCCAAAAAAAGAAATAGAGGGTGGGGCCCAAGCGCTTGGGCCACTACTCTTCGTGCGACTTCCTGAAAGACCCGCACAGTCTTACCGAGGCGTAGTAGAGACCGAGGAGCCCGACAATGCACCAAGTCACCCTGGCCATCTCCTGGGATCCGTCCCTCCACTCCGTGGGCCTCGGCTCCCTCTCGCCAGCGGGGAGGACCCCGTCAAAAGCCTTGGAGTCACACTTCCACTCGCGCTGCTACCGTTCCCGTTTTCGTTTTCGTTTCGTTTCGCGAGGAGAGGAGAGGAAAGGAGAGACGGCGGGCGCTTCAGTCTGGGAGATTCGCGGCAGAATTGAGACGTGGTTGTTGGCTGGTGAGCCTGGGAACGCGCGTCATCGACACCGCACCTTCCCCTCCACGTTTCGCAAGTAATTCCTCAGCGCGGTGGTCTTGTTGCTCCCCCGGAGCTTCTCCCGGCCCGCCGGGGAGTAGACCACGATCTGCGGCACGGCGTGGAACCCGAACTGCATCAGAAGGTTCAGGCTGGAGTGAGACTTTTCCATGGCCACGAACGCGACCCGTTTCCCGTATTGGGCGCTCAAGGCCTCCACGTCGTCGTACAAGGTGCGAGAGAAGGGGCAGCTCGTGCTGTAGAGCAAGAAGACAAGGCATGGCGGCCTCCCGTCCGCGTCCGAGGCCGTCAGGTTCTGCGCCCTTTGCAGCACCCGACGTAGGCCTCGCTCCCGCGTGTTCCACAGGGTGTTCTCGCCCCCCCGGGCCGCCCCGCGGGTCTTGCCGACGACCCCCGGAAGCGCGATTGCGGCCGCGCACAGGACGACGGCCAGCAGGAGCCCGGCGGCCCTCATGATAATGCGACTCCACCTTCCGCGTTCTCTGCGAAGGAGGCTGCTCGCGGTGCTACCTACGAAGGGCTGCCTGTCGGACCCTCCAGCTGGAATTGTAACTTTTCAAGACGAATACGTTTGGAGAGGAATAACTGGTTTGGACAGACTTGAACACCGACGCCGCTCTCGGCCCAGACCAGACCAGCGGCGCCTTTTATCCCATAGCTGGGTGTTATTACTAGAACGAACGAACGAGGAGCCCCCTTTGCGTCGAAGGGTTTATTTGCCTTTTTCTCGGGGGGCGGGGGGCCGTTGAGCACTCAGTGCAACACGTCTCCGATCGGGTGGGCCTTGAGGGACGGGAGGTCGATCTCAGCGTCCGCCTCCTCGTCCAGCTCGCCCACCACCGCGATGCAGTCGCCTCGCATGAGGTACAGCCCTAGCTCCAGCGTCTCCACCCCCTCGTCAGGGGAGTACACGCGCTCCCTGCTGCCCTCAATGACGAGGTTCTGGACCTGGTCGAATCCCTTGAGCGTGCCAAGGATGTGACGGCCGTCGTTGGTAATGATCGAGATCGCGGAGCCGACGTAGGCGGAGAGCCCGGTCTCCTTGCGTCCACCACCGTCCCGCTCCGAGGCCGTCCTCTTCATGCTTCAAGAGTCTAAAAAAAAGGCTCGAGGCGCGCGGCACACTGGCACTGCTCGACCGCCTAGGAACGAGGCCGTCAGGCCCCTCCCTCTCCCCTGCCTCTCTCCTGCCTCTCTCTCTCTCTCTCGCTCTCTCTCTCTCTCGCGCGCGTCCAGCTCCCCCCACAACGGCGAGACCTTGCCCCCCGGCAGCGACAGCCGCGGCAGCAGGCCCGCGCGAGCCGAGCGAGGAGAAGCCTGTCCTGGCAACGAAGCGGAAGGTTTCCCAATCCCAAGGGAACTCCCACCCTTACTCCCCCTCTGCCCCTTCCCCCGCCTCTCGACCCTGCGATCGCCACGCTCGACCTGTGCGCCCCCTGGCAGCTTTTTTCTGCCTTTTGCTCTCGATCGCGATCGGGCGCTGGCGATCGCTGCAGCTGCAGGTGTTGTCCCATGATCGAGTCATGGCGACCCCCAGGAGGAGCGGCAGGCAGGGCCGGGTTTGCCCGTGGTGTTCATGGGAGGAATGGGACGAGGTGAGGCGGGCGCTCTTGCCCATGGACCATAACGAGGACGGCGCCGCGGGAAAGAACGACGGGTCCGCGGCGTGTTCAACTTCTTCCAAAGGGCCAGAGTGGGCACAGGGGGTGGTCGCGGCGTGGAGGGCGAGGGGGAGGGTCCCCGTCGCCGTGGATGCGACCGCGGAGATCATGCAGATCAAGCTCGGGGACCCGCTAGGCCACGGGTCCGCGCACGAGAAGCAGCTCGCACTCGCCATGGCCCTCGTCAGGCTCGTCAACGGGGTGTCTGGCGCCTTGCAGAAGGGGGTCTACGCCAAGAGCGTGGCGAGCCTGGCGGAGCAGGTGGGCCTCCCCCGCATCCTGGTGGACCTTAGGCACGAGGCGACCCACAGCGGCCTTCCCTCGCTCAGTGTGCTTAGCATCGCGGCCGACCAAGCCCTGGACTGGCTGCGCGAGAACTATTGGACGTTGCAGCGCAAGGAGCTGGAGCAGTTG
>Ga0160423_10001178_pt1 | contig 21880 bp, 35 predicted proteins | sample CRUFie14St8metaG_FD_108191 | JGI IMG/M metagenome (GOLD analysis project Ga0160423, IMG submission 108191) | Marine microbial communities from the Costa Rica Dome - CRUD Field 142mm St8 metaG | ecosystem: Environmental > Aquatic > Marine > Oceanic > Photic zone | place: Costa Rica: the Eastern...
ACTTTTTTTCGTCTGTTTCAAAGAACATACTAAAAGCATCACCGTTGTTTGTGTTAAAAAAATTATATGTCATTCGCCTACTCCAAAACATGGTAGTATAGGAGTCATCTTACAGTATTTTCCATAATCATCATGTCCTACACTCATATAAGTTATGCCCATTGGCACAAATAAAATAAAGCCTACTAGTATTAAAGTAGCCCAACCAAGTCCTCTTGTTGTACAATAATTCTCACTCATAAGTTTATCCATTCTATTCTACCAACATAATGAGCATCTAATGTATCTCTATAGTCCATTGCGTCCCACTCATTGTCAAATATGCGTGATACAACTCTATCTCTAAAATATCCAATTATTTTTATCATGTCAATCTATTTCCTCTGAGTGCAAATACCAATCCACCTACCCATAAGAATACATGTAAGTTGTCATATAGTATTACGTCCATAATGCTTGCTGGTTCGCCTATCCAAATTACACCTGTCATAATACAACACAATGTAATACCACTAAAACGTGTAATAGTATCACCTATCCAAGGCCAATTTGCTAACCACTTGTTATCCATTAATCCTCCTGCAAGAAGTCCAAGTCCTCCTAACAGTTCACCATAAGCAACAAACCACCAAACAAGATACGGCAAGTCAAATGAACTTGCCGTTTCTATGTCTACTGGAATTTTGTCTAATCCTTGTTGGATAAAAACTATTGCTAGAGGTATTCTGAGTAACCAGTGACTCAAACAAAACTCTGGTAACCGATTACTAATACTACTAAGTTTTTTAAACATTTATTCTCCAGTTTTTTATTTATAGTTCTGAAATCAATTTCTTCAATAACTTTTTACTTTTACCACGTACTTTTGCTTTTGCAATAGCATCTACGTTTGACGTATCTTCGCCTACTACTACAAGTCCAATCATGCCCATACTAGCATGTGGAGTACACTGATACAAGTATACACCCGGAGTATCAAATGTCAATACCACTTCTTTACCATTTTTACTTTTCTTTGGTAGATCCCAACCATCTGGACCTGCAATAAAATGTACATTGTGTCCTTTGGTAGTTGGTGTCCATGTTATAGTATCTCCAACATCAATTCTTGCGATATCTTCACTGTATACCATTTTTGCACCATCATCTCTGCGGTTAAGCATTTCTACTTCCATATCTGCCGCATATAATGTTGGTGTTACTACTACTGCCATAATTAATGTTAAAAATAGTGCTGTAATTTTTAGTCTTCTGAGATCTTGTGTCATTTTTTTACCTTTTCTAATTCTTTTATTTCCATCATTAGTCTTTTTGCATCTTCGTGATAGCCTAAACGTGTCATATGAGCCGCCGCTCTTGCTCTGCCTATTGTTTCAAACCAATCCATTAAACAACGCATTAAATCCATCCTTTAAGATTAGGATTTACGTTGCCATAAAGAATCGCTTTTTGTCTTTGTTCTAAGTCTACTAAATCTACTGAATTTGCTAGATATTTTTCGACGGGATTTTGTCTTTCCCAGCCAAATTTAAATAATTTTCTAAACCATTTCATTTTGTCCATGCTCCTGTTCTTTCATATTCGTCCAGTAATCTACGATATTCATGTTGCCAATCTTTTTTGTATTCTGTTTTCGCATAAGTGAGTATATCTGATGCGGCACTGTTATGTCGACCAAACACGCTCACAAGTACATTGACTAAACTAGTCATAACTTGTCTCCTTTAATTTAGTTTGGATGCTTGAGGGAAGCAATACCCCGGTCTGTTTCCGGCGTCACTTAGTCTTTCCCAAGTGCCACTCATTTTTTCTGAGCTGAGGTCGCTCTAGATATGAACCGAACTGTTCACTGATATTTAGTACAGTAAGGCTGACCTAAGCCATGTTTTTAATGCATAACGCCTGCGTAATATTTACACACCTTATTACATTTTTGATTTATTAAGTGTAAGTTGTGCCCATTGTTCTCTGCCGGCACCAGCTTGAGACGGAATCATGCTTATAGCTCTTGATTGAGCATGTCCACTTTTAGTAAAAGCAATTAAGTCGTTGTCATTTTTAATCATAGCAAATTTTTCATTTGCAAAACTACACAACATAAGAGCATCAAAATCATCTCTGTTTTTATACCATGCAAAGTTTGCTCGTAGATATGCCTCTTCAATAGCAACAGGATCATCTGTTCTCATAAAGGCATCTATTACTGGGCCTGCAAAACTTTCTAAATCCATAGTAATAAGGTCTTTTATAATTGCACCTCTGAGTTGTTTGCTTTCATTATCATTCAATGGCAAGTCTTGCACAAGTGGTGGTATAAATTTATTGAAACCTAAACTACCAGCGGCATTGTTTTTAAGTGTTGCCATGACTGTGGGAATACGTTCTGCATACTTTTGTAATGCTTGTGTTTTTGCTTTTTGTGATCCTCCGCCATATCCAATTCTACCGCCAGTACTAGATACTGCTGACTTTAATTCAACTTTGCCGATTCCATCAAAGTCTAAATCACCTTCACCTGCCGCAAGTCTAATTTGATTACTCAAACATGCTAGTGCATATTCGCCAGGACCTTTTTGTTTTTTACCAACACCATAGGTTTTTAATGCATGAAATACTTTTATTGCTGATGGATGAGTAAACACTTGACTAAAAGATGTTAAAGGCGAATTTAACGCTTGTAGATTGATTACTCCGCCTTTTTCTAACTGTGCTATCATTCCTTGTAGTGATTTATAATCATTATCAGATTGTGAAATAATCTGAGTCATGTCTTGTATTACTTGTTGTTTTTCATTATCGCTTAATGGTTCACCTTCAAGTGGTACTGCAAAAGCATTAGAAATATTTTGTCCTATTTGCCCTGTATTTAGAATTTTATAAATTCTATCAAGTAGTTTTGCATCTTGTTCGTTGTCAGCACGAAGACCACTGATAGCAGAAATTATTCCTTGTTTTTCTGCTTCTAAATCATCATACTCTTTTAAAAACTGTGTTGCTCTCATGCTATTATTTATCAGTTAACTTTGGTTTGACAAAACGTATTCTAATTCAGGAAACACAGTATGCCAAGATTCATTTCTTACTCTATCATAAAGTGACAATGTAGACAATAAATCTAAATTAGGTTGCTGATCACTGTGTATAAATTTTATAAGTCCGTCTATCCATCCTAAAATATTTTCTATTTGGTCAAGATTATAACTTTGTTTTAACCATTCTTTGTGTCCTTTCCATCTATCAACTACACGATTTTTATAATCATCAGGTAGATTTCTAATACAAAATTCCTGAGGAAAAAACAACGGATGAAATCTAAAGTGATTAGGGTGAGCTAACAATTCCTGTTCAAGCCATTCTTGATGAAAGTCAGGCAAATGTAAAACATTTAAAATACTTACAGTAGGTGTGATTTCAAATTGAATATCCGGACAGTGTTCCAACATTAGATTTCTATTTTCTACAACTTGATTCCAATCTAAACCTTTTCGTATGTACTCACCTCGCTCCCAAGCACCATCTAAGCTAGCATGTACTTTGACTTCTTTGAATGGTTTCCATAGATCAAACAAATTTCTATTTTTGTATTTTAATTGGCTAAAGTTAGTTGTGTAATCAATTGAAATATCTTTTGCTTTGTTATTTGCGATCCAATAGTCCATTACATGCCAATGTTCTCTTGTTACAAAAGGTTCTCCTCCTGCCCAATACACACCTTCGGTTACATCTATTAAATTTAATATTTCATCAAGCAGTTTGTCTTTGTCAGTAATTTGTATAAATTTCTTTTCAGCTACGCTTTTAGGCACAGAACCATGTGCTTTTTCATAGTCATCATACCAACTACTACTCCAAGTTGGGTTACATGTTCTACACTTTAAGTTACATATATTGCTGAAACGAATATCCATGTATACAAAATTTGGATCTGGATGCGATCCATCTTCTTGTGTTTGCAATACTTTGTTAAAATGGTTCTCTCCATATCTTAAATTTAAACTTTTTCTTAGCGAATAAGCATCTGCATTTTTTTCAAGTTCGTAACAGTTTGTACAATATTTACTGGCTTTGCCATTTAACATATCCAACCGTAGTTGTTTTAAATTAGTAGAGTTCCAAATTTCTTTTAGTGTATTTTTGTGTGTATCGCCAAGTTGATCTTTTGTAGGTGTGTTAGTAACACAGCAAGGCATGACTGTACCAGTGGGCCAAACATGCAGATGTATCCATGGAGCCATACAAAATACATTTGATTTTTCTAATTGTTCATAGGTTGGTATTTTTTTGGTCGACATAAATTGTTAGTTACCTGTAGTGGTAGCTTCATACGTTCGATTGAACTGATTGTGTACTCTGACAAAGGTTGTGCATTTGGCTAGTTGTTTTAATTTAATAGCACCAACATAAGTTAGTGTGCTTCTCACACCACCTAATACGTCTTGTAATGTAGTAATTACAGGTCCTCTGTATGGTACTAGAACTGTGCGTCCTTCACTGCTACGATAATCTTTTAGACCGTCAAAGTGTTTATCATTAGCAGTTTTACTGCTCATACCATAGAACTGCACAAACCGTTTTTCTTCAATGACTCTACTGTCACCATTTATTTCGTTTGTAAAATATCTTTTGGTAATTACTTCCCCGCCACCTTCATCATGCCCAGCAAGCATACCGCCAAGCATAACAAAATCTGCACCTCCTGCAAAGGCCTTTGCAACATCACCGGGACAAGTACAGCCACCATCAGCAATAATATGTCCGCCGAGACCATGCGCCGCGTCAGCACATTCAATAACCGCAGACAATTGGGGATAGCCCACCCCAGTCTGTATGCGAGTCGTACAAACCGACCCTGGACCGATTCCGACTTTGACGATGTCTGCTCCATTTAATATTAACTCCTGTGTTTGATCTGCGGTAACAACATTACCTGCAATAATTACTATGTTAGGATACTGTTGTCTAAATTCTTTTACATATTCAATAAAACGTTGACTGTAACCATTGGCTACATCAATACACACATATTTGAGTTGATCTCCAACTTGTTCGTACACATTTCTAAATTTTTGTAGGTCTTCGTCTTTGATACCAATACTCATTGCAACATTTTGTGTACGAAATGTTTGTGTGTCATCAAAATAGTCAACAAGTTCATTTACACTATATGTTTTGACAAGACATGTAAAAACATTAAATTCTGCTAGTCTATCAGCCATTTCGAATGTACCGACGCCATCCATGTTACTAGCCATAATAGGAATGCCTTCATAATGATATTCAGCATTTTCTTCATTAGCATAATTAACAAATTCAAATTTACGTTCCATGCGTACTTCTTTACGTGAGCCCAAAGTACTACGTTTGGGTCGGATCAAGACATCGCTGTAATCCAACTTTACTTCATCTTCAATTCTCATTTAAACCTCTTCTATGTCTAAGGCAAGGGGATATCCTGCACTACGGCTAATCATAGTGCTTTCAGCAACTTTTTGTTCTGCTATTTCGTAGTAGTAAATTCCAGCAACACCTTTACCTTCATTGTGGACTTGTGTCGTGATAGTTTTTGCTTCTTCTTCATTATGACCAAAAATACTTTTTAGTAATTCGATTACAAACTCAATTGGAGTAGTGTTATCGTTATGAAGCACGACTCTAAATTTATTAGGTCGTTTTATAACAATATCTGTGTTTTTTTCTACTATTGTTTGTGTTGCTTCCATACTAATATTTATCGTAAATCGTGGGAGGATTTCTCCCCCCACTTTATTTTATTTGATAGCGATTGTTTTAGGTTTCTTTTCCTCTGGAATGATTCGCTCTAGTTCAATATAAAGCATACCATTTTCCATTCTTGAACCTTGTACAACAATGTCATCACTCAGTGTAAAGTTTCTCTTGAAGCTTCTTTGTGCAATACCTTTGTGAATCCAATCCCATTTACCGGCTTCTACTTCACCTTCTGGATTGTGTTCAATGGTAAGTACACCATCTGCTACTGTGATTTCTAAATCTTTTTTATCTACACCTGCTAGTGCGATTTCGATTTGAAACTTCTCACCATCTCTGATGATGTTGTATGGGGGATACCCTGTGCTTGAAGTATTATGTTCGATGTACTTGAACATATCGTCAAATACTCTATCGAATCCTACTGCATAGGGTGTAAGTTTATTAATGTCAAGGGTTGTTAATCTATTCATTTGCTATCTCCTTTATTAAGCAAGATTAATGTTAAGTAGACCCATCATTGGCATCTACACTGTTATTTATCATGTGAGAAGCTAACCTTGGCTTCTCGCGGGCATATTACGGTGCCAACCTTCTTGTTGTGTATTTCTTGTCTCACACACATATTCTTATCAGTATGGTCTGACTGTAATCCTATTACTGTCATGTTAAAGTGAGTAGGGAGGACTTGGGTTTCACCTCCAACCAGGTCGACCGAGATACCATTCTCAAAATCCCCTGGAACTTACTTCCGCCCGGGAGGGCGATGTGATTCTTGGTCGCTAAACTTCGAACCTGGCTACCACGCCTAAGCAATCAAGTTATGCCTCTTGGTCAGACACGTTTCCTTGCACTACTCTAGTAAGACCGTCGCCTTGCTATACTTATTAATATAATACTTCTTATACCAGAAGTCAACCTTTTTTTACCAATTATCTTTATTTTTTTCTACTAGTTTTAACCAACGTTTACGTGCTTGTGCTTTTTCTCTTTTTCTCTTAATACTTGGTTTTTCATAGTATTCATTTTTTCGCATGTCTTTGATCATACCTTCTGCATTCATTAACTTCTTAAGTTTACGCAATGCACGATTCACGTCATTGTTACGAACTTCTACAAAAAGCCCAGGTTTACTAAAATCTTTTTCTATTGGTCTAAATTTGCTCATTCTTTCCTCATTAGTATTCCAATTAAACGATTACCGTTTAAGTTTGGTTTAGATTCCCATTGGGAATTTTCTATGTTATCTACAATGCGTTGTAATACTTCAAAGCCTAGTTGTTTATTTGCGTTTTCTCTGCCTTTATATCTTATAACACATTTAACCTTGTTGCCTTTATTTAAAAATTTTTCAATATTTTTTAATTTAATATCAAAATCGTTATCGCCAATTCCGAGCCTAAACTGCATTTCCTTAACAACAATAGTATTCTCTCTTTGTTTTTTTGCAGTTTCTTTTTCACGTTTCTTTTGTTCGTAAAAGTATTTGTTGGCATCTAGTAATTTTGCAACAGGTGGTTTACTTTTTTCACTTATTACTACTAGATCTGTTTTATGTTGTCTAGCTAAGTCTAATGCTCGATTTAGACTGATCACTCCAAATTGACCTAATTCACTAACAACTCTTAATTCTTTATGCCTAATATCTTCATTTATAGGTTGCTTAGGCGCAACCCTTTGAAATCTACGCATATGGAACATTCTCCATTACAAGATCTCTATATTCTTCGATACAATCTACAATTGTAAATCTTTTTTCATTTATTGTCATGGTGTTTAAAATTTTTATTAATCCTTTCTTTTTATTATTTTGGTTTACAAATATTGTTGTTTTGTTACTTAGCAATACTAAACTAAGACTTAATTCGTTTACATCATCCATATCAACGTAAACAGTATCACTAAATCTAATCATGCTAATTATCCATGCACTATTAGATTCTGTTACTTTACCATTTGGGTGATATAATGTTACACTAACACTTTTAAAAATATCTTCATACAATGATTCAATTTTTGCAACAAAACTTTTGTTACTACTAACTACAGTTATAATAGGACCTGATTCAGGTAACATTATATCCGGAGGAGTTACTGTGTAAATTGCGTTTTCCCTCATTGGGTTTACTGCGGATCCTTCTTAATTTTAATACTCTTTATATTTTTTCCAACTGAACTAGCAAGTCTTCCATCTGGACTATACAGTTTCATATTTCTTCTTTGACTAAGTTCATCAGCTGTAAGTTCTTCATCAGCTCTAGTATCAGTATAAGGGTCATATGGAGGTTTGTCAACCGGTTTTTCAATATCTAGTTCTTTGGCTACTTCTTGTAATACTTCTGGATCTGCTTTTTCAAGCATAAATTTTAGTTGGTCGTCTCCACTGTCAAGAACTTGTTCTTGGTCTTCCTCCACTGTCTCCCGTTCATGAACACTGTCTTCATTATTGGTTTCTCCATCTCGTTCATCAAGTTCCACATGTTCTTCTTGTACAGATTGGTCATCTTTTTTCCCATCATCTGATTCATAAACTGTAGGTGTTGGTTCAACAATTGGTCGTAAAAGTTCTCCATCTTTTCTTCTCCATTCAAATGTATATTGGCTAGCAATAAGAAGTAAAACTGCCAATGGATCAAATACAAATATAATTGTAATAATAACCCAACGTACTGCTTGCTCTAATATATCTCTATCAGCTTCTTCATATATAAACTCTGCAATGTATTTGATAGGTCCAACTTCTGCTTCTAGTTTTCTATACTCTGCTTCGATAGCATACTTTTCTTCAGTCAACTCGTCTATAAGTTTATTAGCATCAGCTATTCTTGCAGTTTGTGCGTCTATAATTGCATCAATATCTTCGCCACCATCTACTGAAATTTTTTCTCTTAATTGTTGTATAAGTGTCTGACTTGCTTTGACTTGTTCATCTGCACTAGCTCTTATCCTTGCAATTTCATCTCTAGCAGTAGTTACTATTGGAGATTCAGTTGCACGAACTTCGTCTATTTTAGCAAGCATTTGGACTTCTCTGTCTTTTAATGTAGGTATTTGTACATTACGTATGTCATTTACAATGGCACTAAGTCTGTTGCGTTCATCATCTACTGTAGTTTTTGCTTCTATTCTTAATTGTGAGATTTGTTCTTGTAGTTCACTTATACGTTCTTTTTGTAATCCAATCCAAGTATTTGCACTACGTCTTGTGTTTGGTCCTGCTTGTCCATCTGCATTTGAACCAATAGTAAGTTGTGCTTGTTTTATTTGTTCACGTTCTCCACTAGCAATTTGTCCTTCAACTTTTGCTATTGTATTTTTAATAGTTGCAATTTGTGCTTGTATTGGATCTATAGCACTTGTATCAACATCCAATCCGGCAATAGTTGTTTCATATTCTTTTGCACTATTTTCTAATCTGACTAACTCTTCTGTAATTTTGGTTAATTGGTCTTCATATGGTTTAGTTCTATCAGCATCACTAAGTCTGGCATCTGCAATAATTTTTTGTTGTTCTTCAATTGCAGGCTTGATACGTTCATATGCATTGTCTATGCGTTTTTGTTCTTTTTCAATCTGTGCATTAATATCGTCATTGCGATTTCCTGTGCTATTTTCAGCTTCATCTATTTTGATTTCAGCACGATCAATAATTGCTTGCTGTCTTGCTAGTTCTGTATTAATACGTTCAACTTGCTCTACACTTTCAATACTAGCACTAGTCTGTTCAATATGTGCTTTACTAAGGAAACCAAAGATGCCCATACTAGTGATAAACATAAGCACTACAACTGCCAGTGCCAAATAATATCTTAACCACCAAGTTGCTCTACGCCAATATTTGTGTAACCAAACGGCTGTTACCAGTTTACCTACTTCTAATGTACCGCCCATAATAATAATTGGTATAGCCGCGGCGGCGAATATTGCAACTAAGCCAGCTACACTATAATATATTGCTACGGCACTGATACACAGTGCGATAAACATTGTTAAAAATCCAAATAGCAAATTTAATCTCCAAATCTAACAGCAAAACCTTCTTTAATCAGCTGTTCATTTATATTGACTTTGCTACCGTCTGGATTGTTAACAAAAACGTTACCCATTATACGTCCTGCTTTGCCTCTTTTATTGAGTTGAGTTTCACAAATAAATTGTGTTCCAAGCAATTCGGTCAAGCGACTTTTGCTTGCAATTGCTTTACTTTTTTTATCATTATCTACACTACGAATATCTTCAACATTTATTCCGTATAGTTTAATTCGTTGTCTTATAGTGACATTAAATCCTAAGTCGATGACTGCATCAACTGTATTACCGTCTATCACTCTAATTGTATTGCATTCATATGTATACATGCAAAATTCCTTACTCGTTTATACTATTTATCGGATTTTGCACGATCCTGTTGCTGTTTTGCGAACCAGGACTTTGCTTGAGGCTTACGTGGAGGTGAATTAATAAATGCTCTAATTGCTTTTTCAACTGCCTCAAAGTTTTCCTTGCGTTCTGGATCTTCCAAACCTCCGCTATTGTCTACAATATAGAAATGTTGATTACCAAACAATTGTTGAAATTTCATCATATTGTCTTGTACTGAATGCCACATATTGGTCACCATTTCATCTGGTAATTGGCGGGGTCTAAGTGTATTTCTATATTGTGCTACATCTAGGTTTGTGTTAACAAATACCATCATTGTATCATAACCTAGTTGCTCTAGTTTTTGTTTTTGATCTTTTGTTTTAGCAACATCTTTGGCTGTACCATCAATAATCAAACCAAGTCTACCATCAATATAGTTTCCTTGTTTTAATTTAGTCAAACGTTTTGCTTTTTCTCTGGCTTCTTGTCCTTGTGGACTTGCAACAACTTCCGGATCTTTAAGATCTAAAGGTTCTGGCTTAGCTAGACTAGCTAATTTTTCATAAACATCATCACTGTTTACTACTTTTAAACCAGTTGAATCTGCACCCATTAAATTGGATACAACAAAGCCCTTTCCTGAGCCAGGACCACCAGCTAAGAAAACGGCTTTAAAAATATGAGGATCATTTGGACCCTCATTTAAATTAGATGTTTTTATAATTTCATTTACTAGCATGTGTATATTTATGCTAGTTTTAAGTTATTCCCACCGATAAAAAATATGGCTACCAATACGTCCAACGTGTTGCATGCCTCTATCATTACGCCAATTTGGTCTTACATAAGTCGCATGATAATGTGTTGCGCCTTCTGTAATTCCACGATGTTTGTTTGCAAACAAAATACTTCCTGCCACCATTTGTGCAGTTGCCCAACCTGTTTCATCTTTTGGAATATCATTTTTTCCATCACAATACCAACTAAACTGACACATGTGTCTTACAGGATTGTAAACTCTTTGTTCATCTGGCAAATCAGGATCCTGTTTTGTTTTCCAACTTTCACGAGTTGGACCTTGATAAACTACTTCACATATTGTATTAGGATACCGCGAATCACGCACACGATTTAATACAACATCACTAACTGCATACATATCAGCTAGGTTACTACCCCTAGCTTCATAGTAAACATTAAGTGCCAAACAATGTGCTTGTCTATTATCTATTAATGTAGGATAAGTTGGTTTTTTAATATCTTCTTTTTCTTGAATATCAATTATATCAAGAGTTTCAGGACTACTAATTAGTGTTGCTCCTGATGCCATTGTGGCTGTATGGTAAACGGTTACCATAGATATAACAATAATACTGTTCAAAAGTATAGTCAGTATTGATACTAGTAACTTCATAATTATGCCTCAATTTTAGTTATCTACAATTCGCCTAGACTTAACTGCTCTTTAATTTTTCCATATTCATCAACTAATTGCACAGTTCCGTCTTTAATTTTACCACGTTGCACCAAATATGTTTTGTTCTTAATCTGACTATTCATATGATTTACTGCTTGTTTTCTTGTACTGAACAAGTCATAATTTTTTGTTTGGATACCGCCGTGATTATTATAAAACACAGTTTCAACTTCATAAGTACTCATTGTTCGCTCCTTTATTTTATAACAATATAGTACTTTTGACATTAAATGTCAAGTTCAAACTGATATTCAGGAGCTTGCTTTTCAAACTCCTCTACAACTGCTTTCTTTTCAGCAATCATACTTTCAAGCGAATATATAGCCATTCGCTTTTCATCACTTGCACCTTCAGTTAAATTAATAACTGCACTTTCCAGTCTTTCAATGTCTTGGATTAAATCGTTCATAACGTCTCCTAGTCTAGGTCACAGACCCATTCATTGTTAGTCCATTCGCAAACCAGTGTATCACCGTTCCACCAAGGGTTTGCTATTATAAGTTGAGGAGCATTGGTAAACTTATTAAGTTCAGTTGCTACAACATCAACTTCTTTCATTCCATCATCGGTCTTCCAACCTCTATTGATAAATCTAACTAGCATTATTCCTCCTAGTTAAAGTCTGCAGGACGAAGCTCAACGGCTTCTTCTAGTTCAGCATACATTGTATAGATGTGCTTTACTAAATCACGTTTTACACTATCTTGAAGTGGCATACTCATAACAAGTGCATCTACTTCATCTAATTTACTATCTATAGCTTCGAGTGTATCTTGTACTGACATTATTTGCTCCTCGGAAATACCCATTTAACAACTGTAAATGGATCTTCTCTTCTAAATATTGCAACTGGGCCAACATCTTTGGCAACTTTTTTTGCTTTCTTCTCTGCATCAGCTAGAGTTAAAGCACTACGGATAGTTCCGATTTTATCTGAAAATACATCAAACATTAAGCAACCTTTTGCCAACCAATTGATGCACAAACAAATTGTTCACCATCTTCATTTTCAACTACGTCACTAACACTAACAGAATACATAGGAGCCAATCGCTCAATGTTTTCTTCTGGACCAATATTACCTATTTCAAACACTTTTTCTAAACTGTTAGCGGTAATGTTTGATACATGAGTGTACCAATTGTTATCCATTGCCTTTTTAGCTAATGAACCTACTTCATTTTTAGCAAAAGACATGTCACACTTAGTTAGATGCTTAGGAACACTATTATGTCCTTCAGCATTTACTTTGTCAACTTCTGCATCTGTAAGATGTATTTGGAAAAGTTTGAATTTCATTGTCTACGACTCCTTATTAACTATATACAGTATAGCACCAAGAAGTCTTACTGTCAACCTTTTTATTCATCTTTTTCGTTAGTATCTAGTTTTAGGAATATATCGTTTTCAAATTCTACACCATCTACTGTTATAGTATATGGTTGATCATCATCAAGAAGTTTGATATCTGTATACAAACGGTGTATCGCTTCGTCTGTCCAATTATGCTTTACGTCTGTATATATTACACTTTCAAACTTTTTCCATTCGTAGTAGTTGTGCAAATCCAATGGATCATTTGGATCATAACCTTCATCAATTATATCTTTTAATAATGATTTATCTTTTATCCCGCTACTACGAAATGCACGTTCAACTCGTAAATCTATTATCTCCGACATCAATCACACTCCGGAAATTTATACTTTACTAACTGTTCAATTGGTTGAAAATGTCCGTTCATATGTTCTGCGACATATGCTTTGGGTTCTTCTGTTCCCCAACGAAATATAGCGAGTTTTGCCATATTGAATATTTCTCTTTTGTTACTGTTAAGTAGTGTATCCTTAGGATCATCGTCGCCAATTTCATCTAGATATCGCAATGCATATGTTGCAATATCTTCTACACTTAATGGGACTTCTACTTTAGCCAGTATACGCCTTCCGTTGCCAGTGTCTTTAGACCTCATTTTTTTGCCTTTCTTTTGCCTATTTTTATTCTTCGATGTGCCATGACATCTCTCCATTAAATCTTACATGTAAGTAAGATTGTATGGCAAGATGACTCGAATGTCAAGAAAAAAATTTACTTTTTTTTGCTGACTTAGTATTTATACTTCTAAAAAGGTAATTCTAACATTCCATGCTACACTAGGTGCATTTGCATCACCTTTTACTTTGAATCTCAATCCACCGCCGTCTATTTCAGCAGTAAAATTCCACCCAGTGTAACTTACTGTCCAATTACTGTTTTGATCTGGACTTAGTTCGCCTGCACTTACATTTGTATTTGCTTGATATGTGTTACCATTATATTCAACTGAATCATTTGTATTATATGCAGTCATCGGATCCCATAGATTTACAGTAGCATCAGCTGTGCTACGTTGGTAATCTGTTTTCATAATAGTATTGCCAACAATTGTAGGAGTACCTGTTTGATTATCAGCAACGCCTTCAATTTTAAAACTCTGCACTTGACCTGTGCTTGCACGACCGAGTGCAAAAGCAGTAAAAAACCATGTTTTACCAGTAGCCGGTTGTGGATATGCTCCATTAACTTGAACAGCAGTTGCACTATTTCCACTGGTGCTAACCGATGTTTTTTGTACATTTTCATCACCACTTATATCTATAGTATCTGCATTTTGTGTAAATGTAATACTATTATCCGTACTAGTAAGTGTTCTAAATTGAAAATTATTTACAGATCTTTGTTTGAATAATTCAGTACCTCCGCCAACGTTACTGCTTGTAATAGTATCACTAATTGTTAAATCATCTGTGTTTTGTGTTATGCTTATTCCACCTGATTGTACAAGTGACCTAAAATCTAATATAGAACCAGAGAGTTGTTTAAATACTCCACTACCTGTTCCAACATTATTAGCATTTGTTAAAGTTCCAGAGCCACCACCCGTGCCAATATTACGCCAACTACTAGTATCACCAAAGTAACCTTCTATCTGGTGTGTATCAGTATTATAACGAATTTCACCTACTTCTGTATTAGGTCTTTGTGCAGTTGTGCCAGTTGGAATTTTGACTGCGGCTGTACCTGGAAGTCTTGGATTTTCTTCCAATTCAATCTGTATATCACCGCCACTACCGTCTCCATTTGTAACTTTTATAGATCCTGTAGCACCTTGAATTTGTCTTGCTCTACTTGTGCCTCCATCTTTTACAACTAAACCATTTCCACTTTCAGTATTTAAATTGTTTAAGAAATCAAAAAGTGTACTGGTTGCTTGTTGAAAATCTGCTATTGTACCTGTATTGAAAGCTGAAGTATCTTTTCGTGTAAAGATAGTTAGTATATCTGTTCTTACAATAATATCATCAGTATTTGCTTGTAATGCCAACATACCAGCTTCACTGCTTACTAAAAATAAAGTTGCTCCTGAGTTATTAAAATTATTAATGACTGTGGTTCCACTAACACTTGAAGTATCACCTATATTTGAAGTGTTGTCTGTAATTAAACCTCCAGCTTTGTAGCCCGGACTATTTGGTGTTGTCGGAGTACTTCCTGCACTGGTTTGTTCTTCTTTTTGAGTAAATTCTGTTGTATAACCAATTATATTTCCGCAATAATCGTAAACAGGAGTTTGGTTATCAATGGAAGGTTGCGGATTGTCTAAAGCTCTTAGTAAATTGAGCATTTCTTCATCAAATAATAAATGGAAAATATTTGGATATTCTATAATATCACTAGGAAATGTTCTATTACCATTTGCATCATATTCACTTCCCAAACTATATTGTACAGGATATGCTCCTAACCTATCATATAAACTTTTAAGTTGAGATGTAATTCTACTATTACCACTTATAGGTCCAGAGCCTGGATTGTGTAAAACTCCTATTTCTGTGTTACAATTTGCGTCAGGTGTTGCAAATTGACTTCCTCCTGGTGAATATGAACCAATAATATTATTTTCAAAATCTATTAAATTTGTAACTCTACTAGCAATACCTGATACATCACTTACAATTGCATCAATTTCACTTTGAATAAGAGAACCATTTGATATTTGACTAAAATTATTTGCAATATTTTTTAATATTCCTCCATTGAATACACTAGCATTAAAGCCGCCGCCTGAACTTATACATGCACAAACATTACCTGGGTCCATGCTACCTATATCATTTGCAATTTGTTTACCTGCTCCTAAGAAACTACCCATTGCACGTTCTATTAGATTTGGTATAGCAATAGGATCTACTGGAGCACTACAAAAGTTGATAAGATTTGCAACATTTTGTGCTTCTGCTAATACCATGTTTAGTCTTCCAAGCACATTATCTATTTTTGTATGATCCATAAATGCTTCTACACTGTCTAGCAATTGATTAAGTGCATCAGCAATCTCGCCTTGTATATTTGGAAGTTTAAGTAATTCTAGAATATTTGCATGCAAACATAGTTGCACATTTGGCATTTTTACACCATTACCACTCAATACTTGGCATAGTAATTCTCTGAGGGTAAAACTATACTGAGCACCTGTAACTACACGAAGTGCATCTTCTCCAGCGGCACTAGTGCCACTTATATGATGTTTAGCATCTAAATAATCGCTAGCATTTTGTAAACCAGCGACAAAATCCTTGTAGCTCATTATCCGTTACCTGCTCTTACATTTCCACTAGCACTAGTGGCTTTGGGCTCACAATGAGGACCTCCTGGAATAGGACACAAACGATCCGGACTTGCTGAATCATTTAAAACAATTACGGGAATACTATTAGCTCTTACTTTGCCCACAGTAACAGAGGCTTTAAGATTTCCGCCTCCATGAGTATTAGGATCTCCATCTACACTAATATTTCTATTATTCACCCTTACATTGCTCACTCTAGCAATAGTAGTTGCTCCGCATGACCTAGAATCAGATTGTCTATGTACGTATTGTGCCATACAACTATTTATAGCTGTAATGAACTAGCTGGTGCAATTCCTGTGGTGCTTTGTGTATAACTATCTGCTAAACTTTTGATAGTTCTAGCAGTTGCAACTATTTGATTACCTTTTATGCTCACTGGCTCACTATTGTGTGCATCTATGCTCATTAGCCAGGCAATAAGCATTGCTTGTCCGTTTTGTGGATTAAGTGTAAGCACTGTAGGCTTTACTACTTTAAGTTCATCCATATTAAAACTTTCAAAACGTGCTACAATTTCTTCGCCAGTGCTTAATTTTACAGTGACAATATCACCTTTTTTAAAGTTTGAAACCACTAACATCGACTTCTCCTATGAGTTCTCTTACTGTGTTTGGATTCATACGAACTAGTGCTTGCCCTCCACCAGATACTAGAAGTTTGCCTTTGTGATAGATTTGAGGCATAGTTCTATGCCCCTCACTTATCAAAAACTCTCTAGCTTCAGGATTGGTATCCACTCGTATTTCTTCGTATTCGAATCCGTTTGTTTCAAGGTATTGTTTAGCCATTGTGCAATAATGACACAATGGCTTACTGTATACCGTAATCACAATTTCATACCTTGGAATGTGCTACCGTTAACATCTTGTTTAGTGCCACCAATGACATAACTGCTGATCTCAGTTTCTTGTGGTGCTACTTGTACTTCTGCACCTGCAATCCACTTTTGTGTCCAAGGTAAAGGATTACTTACACCTTTATATGGGCTTTCTAATCCTACTGCCGTCATACGTTTATTAGCGGTCCATTCGACATATTCGCCTAATAATTTTGCATTTAATCCAATCATACTGCCATCTTTGAACAAATAATCTGCCCATGCTTTCTCTTGATCCACAGCATCTACAAATAGTTGTACCATTTCATCTTTTGTTTCTTCTTGGATACGAGCAAAGTCAGGATCATCTTTGGGCATAAGTTTTAGTAGTGTTTGGGTACTGCCCAAATGCACATTCTCATCTCTGCAAATAAGTTTAATAATTTTTGCATTGCCTTCCATCTTCTTAAGTTCAGCAAATGCCCAACTACATGCGAACGATACATAAAAGCGAACACCTTCAAGAATGTTCACACTCATCATAGCTTTCCATATTAGCTTTTTAAGTTCATATAAATCAACTGTAACTTTCTTACCGTTAACTGTATGTGTACCTTCGCCTAGTAAATTATAGTACATGCCCATTTCAATAAGGTCATCATAGTGTTTGCTGATGTCAGTTGCACAATCCATAATGGGTGCAATGTCCATCATCTCGTCAAAAATAATGCTTGGGTTAGAATATACATTTCTAATAATATGTGTGTAACTGCGACTGTGGATAGTTTCGTTGAATGTCCAAGTTGTTACCCAATTCTCTAGTTCAGGTAAACTTACAAGTGGATTAAAACTGTCAGCTGGGGCTCTACCTTGCACACTATCTAACAAAATTTGTCTTTTTAAGTTACTGGTAAAAATATGTTGTTCATGATCTGTAAGTTCTTTAAAATCCTTAGCATCACGCAATACATCTACTTCTTCAGGTCTCCAAAAGAAACCCAACTGTTTGTCAGTCAATTTGTCAAACTGACGATACTTTAAAGTATCATAACGTTGAATATCAACGCCTCCATTTGGATCCAAGAACATCAAACTTTCGAGGTGCTTGTTCCGTGCCTTTTCATTTAATACACTCATCTTTCTTCTTTCTATCTAAATTACACAGCTTTCGCAGTCTTCTTCTTCAATTAAATCATCTTCGGATACAGTTATATTAGTTGATTCTGTTAATTTGTCAATGTCTAATTCACCTTGTCCATCATAGGTGTTGAAATAATACAACTGTTTACCACCATATTTGTAGAAGATCATTAAATGTCTTAGCATTTCACTCATACTAATTTTTTCATCTTCATAAAATACTGGATTGTAACTAGTGTTTACACTAATGCCTTGGTCAATATACTTTTGTAATACTGCCATAATTTGTAAGTATCCTTCAGGTGATCTTTGATCCCATAGTAGTTCATACTTGTTTTTCAATTTGTGTATGCTTGGTACCACTTGTTTTAGGACACCATGCTTACTTTGCTTGACACTTACAAGACTGCGAGGTGGTTCAATGCCGTTTGTAGCATTTGAGATTTGTGCTGATGTTTCAGCTGGCATTAGTGCCATTAATGTACTATTTCTAATTCCTGTACGTTTTAGTTGCTCTCTAAGTTCTTTCCAAGGCATACGTTCTTTGTGTGGCACTAGTTCATCTACATCTTGTTTGTACGTTTGATTAGGTGTAAGACCTACACTATACTTTGTTTGTTCATTCCACAAACATGCACCTTGCTCTTCAGCTAGGTCTGCACTTGCTTTGATCAAATAGTAACTCCATGCTTCTGCAAACTCATCAATCATTTCTAAGTCTGGATTTGTGTATGACATATTGTTTTTTGCCATCCAAAATGCCAAGTTAATAATACCAACACCCAAAGGACGTCTACCTTCTGTTGCAGTCTTAGCCGCTTTGACAGGATAGTCTTGATACGTTAATAATGCATCAAGTCCTCTTACTGCTAGTTCACATGGCTTTGCAAACTCTTCTGGGCTTTTAATTTTACCCCAATTGATTGCACTTAATGTACACAATGCAATTTCACCTTCTTCGTCGTTGAAATCATTCAATGGCTTAGTAGGCAAATCAATTTCTGCACACAAGTTACTTTGCCTAATAGGAGCAACATCTTCTTTAAAACTACTGTGACTGTTAGCATTGTCTACATTTTGTAGATATATTCTTCCTGTATTTTTGCGTTCTTCCATAAATTGACTAAAAAGTTCTGTTGCACTAATTACTTTCTTACGTAGTCTTGTGTTGCGTTCTGCACGTTCATATAACTCTTTAAATTTTTCTTGGTCTGAGAAAAATGCTTCGTATAAACCAGGAACATCACTTGGTGAAAATAGTGTAATATCACCATTAACAATAAGTCTTTCATAGAACAATTTATTAAATTGTACACCATAATCCATATGACGCACACGGTTATCATCTGTACCTTTATTATTCTTAAGTACAAGTAGGTCTTCTACTTCGTAGTGCCATATAGGATAGTATAGTGTTGCGGCTCCGTTTCGCACTCCTCCTTGACTGCAACTCCTTGTTGCACTTTGAAACATTTTGTAGAAAGGTACGACTCCTGTGTGGTAGGCGTCACCCTTACGAATGGGACTTCCGAGAGCCCTAATACTACCGGCACCGATACCGATTCCTGCTTTTGCTGAAACATACTTAACAATGCTACTAGTAGTAGCATTAATGCTATCCAAACTATCGTCAGTCTCAATAAGTACACAACTCGAGAATTGACGTTGCGGAGTTCTAACGCCAGCCATAACAGGAGTAGGTAAGCTAATATAAAAAAGTGAAATTGCGTCATAATAATCCTTTACCCATTGCAATCTTGTTTCTCTTGGGTATTCAGCAAACAATGTTGCTGAGATTAGCATATACGCCATCTGTGGAGTTTCTTTGATAATATTTGTGACACGATTTTGTACAAGATACTTACCACGCCATTGCTCCATTGCCGCATATGTCATAGTTTCATCTCTATCATGTTTAAGATGCGAATTTAATTCATTCCATTCTTCTTCAGTATATTTTTCTAGTAGACTTGGATCGTAAAATCCTTCATCTACATTTGTTTTAATTAGTTTTAAGATGTGCCACGGGTCGAATTGTCCATAAACCATTTTACGAAGGTGATATACAATAAGTCTTCCTGCAACCCATTGATAATTTGGTTGTTCTTCACTTATTAAATCTGCGGCACTTTTAATAAGTGTTTCTTGAATCTCGCTACTGGTAATACCACTATAAAATTGTAAACTGCTTTTAATCTCAACTTCACTTGCACTTACTCCATTTATTCCGTCACATGCATAGAATACTACTTTATGTAATTTTTCTAAATCTAGTGTGTCTTTATTACCGTCTCGTTTGATTACTTGAATTTCACTCATTATTGTTTTTCCTTCTCATCCGTATATCATATACTTATTGTGCCATTATACCAAGTTATGTATCAAGATTTGATAACATCTGCAATTTTCTCACGAAAACTAATTGATACGTTGCCGGTTGGTAGTGTACTTATCGCACCGTATTCATAATTAAGCAGATACTTATTATCTATCCATGTACATAATTTTTGTGTACTGTTCTCCCGACATGTAATGAACATCAGTTCATTTGGTATGTTTTCGTTTGCATAAAAAATAGTATAGCTCATACCTAAAGCTATACTATTTTCACAAAAATCTCCACTGTGTAACATCTCCCAAGGTGTAAGCCAAGTTCGACTGTCAACAGGGTCGATGGTCATTTTACTTATAGGTGCCATCTTCCACCAATTTACTACTGTATCACAGACTTCAAGAGTATTGTCTGTATCCAAACCTTTACGAAACTCCCTCCATTTGCTGAGTCTAATGCTAGGAGATTCAAACCAAGCTGTGTGTGTTAACTGCTGTTCCAAGATTGATAAGTGTATTTAAAGTTACTAATAAGATTATCGCTGTCTGTGTATTGTAGTTTCATTGTATTTGGTGTTCCAATATCTAAATTAAAAACTATACCCACAGCACCAGTTTCAGTAAAAATGTCATCTATTGTGCTTGTACTTGCACTTGTATCTGTAGCAAATTTCAATTGACCTACCCGAACACCGTTTGTACTTTCTAAGGTGTAATCCATTATTACAATATTATGTTGTGTTGTAATTACACTAAACCCAGTATCAGCATTGTTACCATTGGCGGCTAACTGTATTTGCACAGGAACATCTTCACCTAAATCTATTTCACTATTAAATCCAACTGTGATAGCGCCTGTAGGAGCAGTGCTAAATGTCAGTGTTGTACCAGACAGTGTAAAATCACTTGCATTAACTGCGGTGCCATTTACAAAAACTCTTAATAAACTTGGTTCTGTTAATCCGATTGGAACTGTGAACTGTGTAAGTATACCATTTCCTGTTCCAACACTTACTGTATCATTGCCAATAAAAAGTCTTCTCTGATCTTTGGCGAAACCAAATTCACCAGGATCTAAATTAGGCAAGTCTGAGAAATTACCCTGCCTTACTTTAATTTTACTTATTCTTGTATCTGCCATTTCTTACTCCTGATACAGTATTTATGACAAGTTGTAGAACTCTTCTACTCTCTTTGCCCATTTATCTTCCCATTGTTTAAATTCTGCTGGACCAACTTCAAACAGTTGAAATTCACACTCTCTACTGCACATAAAAATAGCTGATCTTTGAATTTTAGTTTCAAATATTTCATTGTGAGCCATACCATATGCCGCGGCTTGCATAAAGTA
>Ga0160423_10001179_pt1 | contig 21877 bp, 22 predicted proteins | sample CRUFie14St8metaG_FD_108191 | JGI IMG/M metagenome (GOLD analysis project Ga0160423, IMG submission 108191) | Marine microbial communities from the Costa Rica Dome - CRUD Field 142mm St8 metaG | ecosystem: Environmental > Aquatic > Marine > Oceanic > Photic zone | place: Costa Rica: the Eastern...
CCAAAAGCATTTTTTGCTTCTTGCCTTGTAAGCTGCAAAGAAGAAATTAATGCTGACTCATCTTGGACAACCCTCATTCCTCTTCCGCCGCCTCCCGCAGATGCTTTGATCATGAGAGGGTAACCAACATTAATAGCTATTTTTTTTACAGCCTCGTCTGTATCAGGCATTTCACCTTTATAACCTGGCACTGTTGGAATATCTGAATCTTCAGCAAGATCCTTTGCTGTGATCTTATCTCCCATTTTACGGATAACATCTGAAGATGGCCCTATAAATATAAATCCACTAGCTTCACATTTCTCTGAAAAGTCGGGATCTTCAGCAAGAAAGCCATACCCTGGATAGATTGCGTCTGCTCCTGATAACTCAGCCGCTGATAAAATTGCTGGAATATTAAGGTAACTTTCAAGTGGATTTTCAGGCCCTACACAAACAGTTTCATCTGCTAATCTTAAGTGTTTGAGCTCCTTATCTCCTGAGGAGTGAATTGCAACAGTTTCTAGATCTAATTCTTTGCAGGCCCTTAGAGCTCGCAGAGCAATTTCTCCTCGATTGGCAATTAAAATTTTTTTTGACATCAATCTATGACTATCAAAGACTGATCAAATTCAACAGGCGCCCCATCTTCAACATTAATCGCAGTGACTTGCCCGGTAAATTCTGATTTTATTTCATTCATCATTTTCATTGCCTCCACTATACAAACAACATCCCCAGCCTTTACATGACTTCCTATATCAACAAATGGAGGCTTATCTGGCGCTGGTTTTCTATAGAAAGTTCCTACTATTGGTGATTTTATAGAGGAGCCTGAATCAATATTAGGTACATCATTATTCTCCGGTAAAACATTTACTTTCTGTAATTCGATAGGAGCAGATTTAACTTCTAATGGTTGAGTGTTTCCTCTAGAAATTCTTACTGACTCTTCGCCCTCTTGAATTTCAATTTCATTTAGATCAGATGCTTGAAGCATTTCAATTAATTTCTTAATTTTTCTAATATCCATTATTTTTTATCCTGATAAATCTTTATAATATGACTCAATGCAAGGTCATATCCCTGCGTTCCAAGCCCACAAATGACACCATTTGCAATATCTGAAAAAAAGGATTTATGTCTAAATTCTTCTCTTGCAAAGATATTAGATATATGAACTTCATAAAACGGAACTCCGATACCAAGTAAACAATCTCGAATTGCAATACTAGTATGAGTTAAGGCACCTGGATTAATAATTATATAGTCTACTTGATTAATTGAGTCTTGAAGCTTCGTAACAATCTCATGCTCTGCATTGCTTTGAAAAGCTTCAATCTCAATATCATTAGAGTTTGCTTTATCTAGCAGGCCTTGATTGATTTCTTCCATTGTGGTTGAACCATAAACTTCTGGTTCTCTTATACCAAGCAGATTTAAATTAGGTCCATGTACAACTAATATTTTCATTTTTATAGATTTTATAGTGTTTTTTAATGAATTTAAACGATTTTAAAGACTTTTTATTATTTTTGGATAGCAATATTTGCCTTCAGAACAACCCTGATAAGCCACTTTTATATCGTTAAATTCACCAAACTCATTATCAACTATCTCTGCAACAACGCTCAAATAATCTTTAAATATAACTGTTTCTCCAAAAAATTCGTCGAATACTCTCGATTCATTTTTTGAAATAAAATTATGCTTAACTATATTATTACTATTTTGAATTGAAATTGATTTTTTATAAAGATAATAGCCTGGTTTTATTTCCCATGAGGCTATAATTTTATTATTTTTAACTTCAGCATTGAAAATGAAAGCCTCATCAACATTCAGTAAATCATTATCTGCAAATGGAGTGCTGCTAAATATAAATCCAGGCAAAAAAACAAATAAGTATAATAGTTTCTTCCTATTCATTTAGGCATTATAAAAGAAAGCATGGCATTAAAATTATTTTTAAAATTTTTTTTCTTACTTCCGGTCTGGTTTCTTCGGATCGTAACTTTTCAAAAAAGTATATTTATTAATAATCAAATTCTTGATCATCAAACTCAGGCTTTTTTAGGGCTTCAATCTCTGCAATTAACTAACTTGGATGATGCCATCGGTAATGTATCTGCTCAAGAATTGAGAGAAATGTTTATTGAGGGATTGCCATTAAGTGCAAAACCTCTCATGCCTGTAAAACTTATTGACCACGTATTACCAAGTAAATTTGGAGATCTTATAATCAGAGAGTATTGTCCAAATCAAATCTCCATCTCTTCACCAATTCTATATTTTCATGGAGGTGGTTACGTATTTGGTGGCATTGAAAGTCATGATGCGTGGCTGCAATTCTTTTCGGCAGAAATAGGAGTAAAAATATTCTCACTTGATTATCGACTTGCGCCTGAAAATAAATTTCCTTCAGCACTGCAAGATGCTAATCATGCAATTGAATGGCTTGGCAAGAAATTAAATATCCAGGTTAAAGAAATCAGTGTTTGTGGTGATAGTGCAGGGGGCCATCTTGCAACTTCACTTTCAACATACAGGGCCATTAATAATCTTGAATTGCCAAAATCACAATGTCTCATATACCCAATGACAGACCCTAAATGTGATTCCAAATCTCAGAAAGACTATGCTGAAGGATTTCTTCTCAGTCAAAAAGCGATGATTTGGTTTTGGATGCAATTGCAGGAATCCAATGCAAATCTTAGTGACCCGGTCTTTAACTTAACCATAGATCCTAAAGTTGAATTACCAGAAACTTTAATCATTACTGCTGGCTTTGATCCTTTGAGTGACGAAGGTGAAGCATATGCAAGGTTGCTTAACAATTCAGGTAATGATGTTCAACAAATTCATTATCCCCATCTCATCCATGGTTTTGTTAATATGACCTCTTTAAAAGCTGCTAGAGCTGCAACAAAAGATTTGCTTGAGGGATATAAAAATTTATTGAAATAATGAAACCTTTACTGAAAATTTCTAATCTATCTGTTTACTTTCAAGTTAGGAAAAGCCAATTTCGAGCCGTGAAAGATTTAAATTTAGTGATTGAAGAAAACCAGATTGCTGGATTAGTTGGAGAATCAGGATCCGGAAAATCCGTTACAGCAATGTCTATTATGCGTTTGCTTCCAGAGCCAAAGGCTTCATATGGAGAGCAATCATCCATAGAATTTGATGGTCAAGAAATACTTAACTCTAATCATAAAGCTTTAAGAAAAATTAGAGGAAATAAGATTTCAATGATTTTTCAGGAACCAATGACTTCACTAAATCCATTTCATAAAGTTGGATATCAGATTGTTGAATCCATCTTATTGCATAAAAAACAGTCTAAATCTAATGCTGTTTTAGAGGCAAAAAAATTAATGGAGTTGGTTGAAATACCTGAAGTTGGTAGGAGATTTGCCTCTTATCCTCATGAGCTTTCAGGTGGTCAACGGCAAAGAATTATGATTGCTATGGCTCTTTCAAATAAACCTAAATTACTTATCGCTGATGAGCCTACTACTGCATTGGATGTGACTGTGCAGGCTCAAATATTAGATTTAATGACAAAACTTAAAGATGAGGTGGGAATGTCAATACTATTCATTACTCATGATTTAGGGTTGATTCAAAAATTCTCTGACAATATTACAGTCATGCAAGAGGGAGAGGTTGTGGAACAAGGAGATACAAAATCTGTTTTTTTAAATCCTCAACATCCCTATACAAAAAAACTTATTAATTCTGAGCCATCAGCTAAACAAGAAACAACATCTGAGGAAAATTCGCTTGTTGCTGTGAAGAATCTTAATATTTATTATCCTTTACCAAATAATAATTTTTTCAAGAAAGAATCTTTTCATGCAGTAAAAGATGTAAATTTTTCTATTCCAAAACAGTCAACTATTGGATTAGTTGGTGAATCAGGATCGGGTAAATCAACTCTTGGGAAAGCTTTGGCAGGATTAATTGATTATCAGGGATCGGTTATTTTTGATGGCCAAGATATTAGCCAATTAAGTTCCAAAGAAATAAAACATATCAAAAAACATATTCAAATTGTATTTCAAGATCCCTATGGATCTCTCTCACCAAGAATGACAATTGGAGAGATAGTTGGTGAGGGTCTTGACGTTCATTTTAAACTCAATAAAAAGCAAAAGGATGAACGTATTGCAGAATCTTTGAAAGCCGTTGAAATTAATCCAGATGATAGATTTAAATATCCTCATGAATTTTCAGGTGGACAAAGACAAAGAGTAGCAATTGCAAGATCCTTGATTTTAAACCCATCATTTATGATTTTAGATGAGCCTACTTCTGCATTAGACAGATCAATTCAAATTCAAGTTATTGATTTATTAAAGAATATTCAAAAAGAGTTTGCATTGACTTATTTATTCATAAGCCATGATTTGAAGGTTGTGCAATCAATGTCAGATTATATATTTGTCATGCAAAATGGATATATTGTCGAGTCTGGTCCCGCTAAAAAAGTTTTCTCCAATCCTCAAGAAGTCTATACTGATAAACTTTTAAATGCTGCATTACGTTATTCAGCAGTTTAATTATGGCTAACAGAAAATATTCACAGAAATTAGTTGACGGACCTTTTCAGGCAGCATCTCGATCAATGCTAAGAGGTGTTGGCTTTGAAACATCCGATTTCTCAAAATCATTAGTTGGCATTGCGTCAACTTGGTCAAAAGTTACCCCGTGTAATATGCATATTAATGAGTTGGCTGATCTTGTTGAAAGTTCAATAGATTCATCCGGCTGCAAAGGGGTTCTTTTTAATACTATTACTGTATCTGATGGAATTTCTATGGGTACACAAGGTATGAAATTTTCATTAGTTTCAAGAGAGGTTATTGCAGATTCAATTGAAACAGTTGTTGGGTGCCTTGGCTATGATGCTGTTATTGCAATCGGTGGATGTGACAAGAATATGCCTGGAGCACTTATGGGTTTAGCAAGACTGGATAGACCCTCAATTTTTATTTATGGAGGATCCATTCGTCCAAGTTCAATAAATACAGACTATGTCACAGTTTCAGAAAAAGTGGGCGAGTATGCAAAAGGAGATATAACTGAAGATGAACTTATAGCTATTGAAGAAGTCTCAGTTGTGGGGCCAGGTTCTTGTGGAGGCATGTATACGGCAAATACCATGGCATCAAGCATTGAAGCTTTGGGAATGAGTTTGCCAGGAAGCAGCAGTCAGGATGCAGTGTCAGATGATAAAAAATTAGATTGCCAGAATGCTGGAGAAGCGATAAAACATTTGCTTGATCTTGACTTAAAACCAAGTGATATCATGACTAAAAAAGCTTTTGAAAATTCTATTGCAGTCGTCATTGCGCTTGGAGGTTCAACGAATGCAGTTTTGCACCTTTTAGCAATTGCGCATTGCATTGGCGTTGACTTGGACCTAGATGATTTTACTAGGATTGGAAAAGTGACTCCTGTTCTAGCAGATATCAAACCTTTTGGTGATCATTTTATGTCTCAACTAAACGAAATAGGCGGGATTACTCCAATGATGAAAACCATGCTTGAAAATAATCTTTTGCATGGTGATTGCATGACCGTTACTGGTAAAACATTAGCAGAAAATCTTAAGGATGTGGATCCATATCCTAGCAATCAGAAGATTATTATGCCGTTAAATAGCCCCGTAAAGGATTCAAGTCACTTAAGAGTTCTTTATGGAAATTTAGCTCCGGATGGAGCAGTAGCAAAAATTACTGGCAAAGAGGGTACTGTTTTCACTGGGAGTGCAAGAGTATTTAATTCTGAGGAAGAGGGAATGACAGCAATTCTTGATAAGCAGATTAAAGATGGTGATGTCGTAGTTATTAGGTTTGAGGGTCCCCGAGGCGGCCCTGGAATGAGAGAAATGCTCAAACCAACATCTGCAATCATGGGGCAGGGTTTGGGAGATAAAGTTGCCTTTATTACTGATGGAAGATTCTCAGGTGGTACTCATGGTTTTGTAGTTGGTCATATTAGTCCTGAAGCAGAATTAGGCGGCCCTATTGCATTAATAGAGGATGGAGACGAGATTACTATCGACGCTAATAAAGATATTTTAGAACTAAATATTTCTGATGATGAAATGAAAAAAAGAGCAAATGTATGGAAAAATCCTAATTCGTCCCCAAAAAATGGTGTATTGGCAAAATATAAAAGGACTGTTCAGTCAGCTTCCAAAGGCGCCATCACCGATTAAGACAGATGATAAAAAGAACATACCCTCAAACAAGGTTACGCAGAACCCGCTTAAAAGGTTTCATGAGGGATTTAATTGCTCAGAATAATTTAACCACCGACGATCTAATTCAACCAATTTTTATAGCTGATCAATCTGAAGATAAAATTGAAATACCATCAATGCCTATGATACATAGGCATAATTTAGATTCTTTATACTTTGAAGTTGAATCCTTAATTAAAGCTGAAATAAAATCAGTTGCTATATTTCCTGCAATTGATGCAAGTAAAAAAGATGAAGACGGATCACATGCCTTAGATGAAGACAATATAGTTTGTTCAGCCCTAGCTGGCCTGTCTGAAAGATTCCCAGAGATTATCAAAATTGCAGATGTAGCGCTTGATCCATATACAGATCATGGGCATGACGGACTATTGATAGATGGAAGAGTCGATAATGATGAAACTGTGAAGTTACTTCAAGATCAAGCTTTGCTGTTAGCACAATCTGGTGCTGATATTATTGCTCCATCAGACATGATGGATGGAAGAGTAAAGGCAATTAGAGATACTTTAGAATCAAATAAATTATTTGATACGATTATCTTATCTTATGCTGCAAAATATGCTTCCAGTTTTTATGGCCCATTTAGAGAAGCTGTTGGATCGGCCGTAAATCTGGGGAAAGCATCGAAGAAAACATATCAAATGAATTTTGCAAATCTCGATGAAGCTCTTCATGAAACAGGAATGGATATAGAAGAAGGAGCAGATATAGTAATGGTTAAACCAGGAACTGCTTACCTTGATGTGGTTCATGCAATTAAATCCGCATTTCAGGTCCCAACTTTTGTCTATCAAGTAAGCGGAGAATATTCAATGCTTCAATTGAGCATCGAGAAAGGGTGGCTTGATAAAGATGTTATGTTAGAATCTTTAATATGCTGTAAAAGAGCTGGTGCTGACGCCATACTTACCTATGCAGCAAAACAAATAGCATCGGAGCTAAATTCATGAGTGAAAACGTCAAAGAACTAACTTCTGAAAATTTTGATCAAGAGGTAATTGACTCAGAGCTCCCTGTTTTAATAGATTTTTGGGCTGAGTGGTGTGGACCATGCAAACAATTAGCACCAACTGTAGAGGAAGTTGCAAATGAAATGGTTGGGTCAGTAAAGGTTTGTAAAATGGATGTTGATTCAAATCAAGAATTAGCTGTTCAATATGGTGTGAGATCAATTCCAACTTTGATAATATTTAAAAATGGTGAAGTGGCTTCCACACAAATTGGAGCTATTAGTAAGCAACAATTGGAGGATTTTATAGCAGCAGAAATATAAAAACTTTGCATCTTTTGCAAAAACGAATTATCATTTTTATCCCTAGCTAATTAGCTACCCATCAAATCAAAACAAAATTCCATAAACCAGAGAAAAATTTATGAACTTAACTGAAATGAAAGCTAAACCAATCAATGAGTTGGTTGAAATTGCCGAAAATCTCGGAATCGAAGATGTGGGGAGATTAAAAAAACAAGAAATCATCTTTCGTATTTTCAAAAAACAAGCAAAAGAAGGGGTTGATATTTATGGTGGGGGTGTTTTAGAAATATTAAATGATGGATTTGGATTTTTAAGATCTCCTGAGGGATCCTATTGCTCTGGCCCAGATGATATTTATGTATCTCCAAGTCAGGTCAGAAAATTTAGCCTCAGAAAAGGTGACGAAATTCACGGAAAAATAAGACCACCTAAAGACAGTGAAAGATATTTTGCTTTAGTTTATGTCGATACTATCAATAAAGAAGCTCCTGAAAAAACAAAGAAAAAAATTCTCTTTGAAAATCTTACTCCACTTTTTCCAACTTCCCGCTTAACACTTGAACAGGGAAGCGGGTCAGCTGAAGACCTTTCTTCACGAATTATTGATTTAGCTTCTCCTATTGGTAAAGGTCAGCGCGGGCTGATTGTATCTCCACCGAAAGCTGGTAAAACATTAATGCTTCAGAGCATAGCTCACTCAATAACAAAGAATAATCCTGAGGTTGAATTAATAGTTTTGCTTATTGATGAGCGTCCAGAAGAAGTCACAGATATGTCAAGAACTGTAAGAGGAGAGGTTGTTGCCAGTACATTCGATGAACCACCTACTCGACATGTTCAAGTAGCAGATATGGTAATTGAAAAAGCCAAAAGGCTTGTAGAGCATAAAAAAGACGTTGTTATTTTATTAGATTCTATTACAAGACTAGGTAGGGCATACAATTCAGTTCAGCCTGCCTCTGGAAAAATTCTTTCAGGAGGAGTTGATTCAAATGCTCTTGAGAGACCAAAAAGGTTTTTTGGTGCGGCAAGGAATCTCGAAGAGGGCGGAAGTCTTACAATTATTGCAACCGCTCTAGTTGAAACTGGCTCAAAGATGGATGAAGTTATCTACGAGGAGTTCAAAGGAACTGGCAATATGGAAATCCATCTTGAGAGAAAAATTGCTGAAAAAAGAATTTATCCCGCCATTAACATTAGACGCTCTGGAACCAGAAGAGAAGATCTTCTTACAAGTCCGGAAGAGTTGCAAAGGATGTTCATTTTAAGAAAAATACTTGATGACATGGAAGATTCACAAGCAATTGAATTCTTGATAGAAAGGCTTAAGTCTGCAAAAACAAATGAAGAATTCTTTAGTGCTATGAAGAGCGGAAATGGTAACGGCAAAAAGAAATAATTAATTTACTTTATCATTTGTATAGCTGCATCTAGAATGTGTTTGTCTAGTGCTGATTCTGCTAAGACGCAATCCTCAAAACTATAATTTAATGCTAATTTGAGAATTCGCTCTGATGCGCAAATTAAAATAATTTTTTCCATTTCAGAAGTTGTAAGGTTTTTTACTAAAATCTCTAAGCTTTGATGTGTATAAATTAGAATTACTGACCCATCTAATTTTTTAATCCTTTTAAAGTCTACGTTTTTTTTATCGTGAGATTTGTAACATGGAAATATATCAATTTCAGCATCAGTCATAGAAATAAGTTGGGGAGATTTATCACCACAAAAAACTAAGCATTTTCTATAGGCTCTTTTTTTTATTAAATTTGAAATTCCTTCAGAGTTAAAAGTTTTAGGCACATCCGAGGAGATGCCTAATTCATCCAAGCAGCTTTGAGTTGCTAATCCGATGGAGATTATAGGAATATACTCTGCAGCCTCGAACTTTTCTTTAAAAAATTTTATGCCGAATTTTACAGCAGATTGGCTAGTAAAAATGACAGCGTCATAATTACCTAATTTGTCTAATAAGATTTTTGCAGCAGCCGGAGGCTCAAATTTTTTAATCTCTGTAAGTGGCAAGTGAATAAAATTGCATTTAAGATTTATTAATAAACTATTTGTTTTTTCACCAATTTCTTTGGGTCTTGTATTTACGATCATTTAATTTTGAATGAGCGTTTTTGCGCCATTGCTAATAAGTTTTTCAATAAAATCTTCTAAAGCTTGAATTTTATTATCCAATGTAAATATTTCTTTCTGATCATAAACTTCTGACCCTTTTTGGTTTGAAACCCTAACTTTTAGTTCAACATCTTGATCTCTAATTGTACATAGCGCAGAAATTGGCGATAAACAATTACCCTGTAGAGCTGCTACAACAGTTCTTTCAATCTCTGTGGCTTCAAAAGTTAAATTATCATTTATACATTCAAGTAAATTATTTGTTTTAGTTTCTATATTTTCTTTTATGACTTCGATACCAATTGCACCTTGAGCAGCAGCAGGCAACATTTCTTCCTCTGAAAATATATAAATATTTGGATGCGAAATTTTTAACCTATTTAGAGCTGCCTTTGCAACAACTAAACCATCCAATTTTTCTGTAGTCATTTTATCAATTCTTGTTTGAATGTTCCCTCTTATTGGAACTATGTTGAAACCTGAGTTTATTCCAAGCAATTGTGCTTTTCTTCTAGGTCCAGAGGTAGCAATTTTAAGATTTGTTGATAGATCACTTCTATTTAATTTATCCCTTAATAATAGAACATCCTCTACTTCTTCTCTGGGAAGTGTAGCTGCAATTTTGAATTTTTTATCAAGGGATGCTGGCACATCTTTTAGACTATGGACTGCAATATCTGCAACCTTATTAGATAAAGCTTGCTCAAGTTTAGAAACATATAATCCCTTTCCGCCAATCATATGCAAAGGGGTATCTGTTTGATCTCCATCAGACTCTATTTTAATAATTTCACAAACACACGCTGGATCATGATGCTGTATTTTTTTAATTACTTCTTTAGTTTGAAGAATTGCAAGGGGGGATAATCTAGTAGCTATTCTAATTTTCATTGTAAAATCATGAGCCTAACATCGCCTATAATTTTGTCCTTAAGGATCTTTTGGGAGTCATTCAATTTTAGCTCTGTGTGTTTATTGGTTTCTAAAAATACTTTTCCACCATCATTGATGATATTACTTTCATATATTTTGCTTAAAAGGTCTGAATATTTAACCTTATCAAATGGAGGATCAAGAAAAATATAATCGAATGCCCTTTTATTTGTTTTTAGCCATCTGTAGGCATCATTGTTAAATATTTCAATATTATTTTCATGACCAAGACGATTAATATTTTTCAATATATTTAGGTGCAAGACTTTTTCTTTTTCTACAAATGTTACATGGTTAGCCCCCCTAGATAGTGCCTCAAGCCCTAAGCCACCTGTGCCAGCAAATAAGTCTAAGCAAGATTTATTTTCTATTTCGAATTGGAGCCAACTAAATAAAGTTTCTTTTGCTCTATCACTGGTTGGTCTCAAATCAGGAGAAGCCTTAAAAACTATGCGATAGCTCTTGTTTCTACCTCCAATTATTCTTATGCTTGACGTGTTCAATTTTTAAATTTTTAAAGATTATAAATTATAACGCTAATGACTAAAGAACAATTTTTAATTGCAATGAGATCTTTGGCTGCATCTGTAAGTGTAATTTCTGCAAGAGATGCCACAGGCAAAACATATGCCATGACCGCATCTTCAGTTACTTCTCTATCAATTGATCCACCAGCAATTTTAGTTTGCGTGAATAAAGAGGCCAGTATTCACGATACCCTTGTGGAAGATGTATCGCTATGCATAAATATTTTACAAAAGAATCAACAAGAAATAGCTAATTTATGCAGCTCAAAAGATTTAGAGTCACAAAGATTTGAAAATGATTTTTGGGATGTAAGCGACACTCCATTTTTAAAAAATGCTCAAGCAAACATTTTTTGTAAAATTGATCAGACGGTACCATATCATTCTCATACTATTGTTCTAGCCAAAGCTCTTAAAGCTGAAAGCGAAGGAGAATTTAACACCTTGATGTATGCCGATGGAGGATATTTAAATTAAATGAGATATTTTTTTATACTATTTTTGTCAGTTTCTTTGGGTGCAATTGAATTAACGCCCAGCCCAACTAATGCTTCAGTGTATTTCATATCCCCAAATAATGAAGAATCATTAAATGGAAAAGTTAATGTTAAGTTTGGCCTTAAAAATTTTGGCGTTGCACCAGCTGGAATTCAAATCCAAAATACAGGTCACCATCATTTAATTATAGATGCTGAATTACCACCTTTTAATATGCCAATTCCTGCTGATAAAAACCATGTACATTTTGGTAAAGGTCAAACAGAAGTGGAGCTTGAATTATCCAAGGGTGAGCACACTCTGCAACTTCTTATGGGTGATTTCAGGCACATACCGCATGACCCTCCAATTTACTCAAAAAGAATTAAAATTTTCATAGACTAAAAGTCTAGTGTTTCTTTTAGGAAAGATCTAAGGTCTTTTTTTGTATTGATCATTGCCTTTGCAGCATCTGATTCAGTTGGTGAATTTGGTTTGATATCTAATATACCGATCAGACCATGCATCATTGCCCAATACTTCATACATTTTTGACTAAGCTTATTTTCATCAATTTCTGGATGCAGTTTCATAAGTATTTTTACCAGCACATCAAATGCTCCTCCTGCAGATTCAAGCAGCTCAGGAAAATCTGCTTTTTGAATGGATGGGCTGTGCATCAAATCATAGATATTGCGTTTCTCAATTCCAAATTCAAGGTAGGCAAGCCCCATCTCTAAGAACTGATCCTCAAGCGAGAGAGCATTATGTTTTTTATTTAATGCTTCATTCATTCTTTCAGTTAACTCATCGAATCCACGCTTTGAAACTTCTGCAAGAAGACTTTCTTTTGTTTTAAAGTGTCTATATGGAGCAGTCTGAGAAACATTTGCTTCCTTTGCAATTGATCTCAGACTCATATGATCATGACCATCAACCTCACAAATTTTGCATGCACTAGAAATGAGTTCTTCTTTTAGATTTCCGTGATGATATGTCATAAGTATATATGTTGACAGTGAAAACATTACATATATACTATGTTTACGCTGCTAACATTAATAGCATAGCACAATATTTTTCTATGAATAAATTTTTAATAATTTTGAATTTATCTCTTATATTAATGAGCTCATTATCGGCTAATGGCTCATTAGAGATAACAACTATTGAAATACAAAAAACATATAATATTTCTCAAAGATTTCCAGGCAAGATTCTACCCCTAAATTATTCAAAATTAGCTTTCGAAGTTGCAGGAAAAATTGATTCTGTAAATGTTGATATAGGCGATGCAGTTCAACAAGGAGACATTTTAGCTTTTTTAGATCCGTCCGAAATGCAGGCTAGCCTTAATCAAGCCATTGCAAGGTATGACCTTGCAGATCAAGCGTTCAAAAGATTTAAAGATTTAAAAGAGCAAGGCTTTATTTCCAATCAGGAGCTTGATCGTGCAAGTTCAGATTTTTTAATTGCAAAAGCTCAAGTCGATTTCTACTCGGTGAAGCTTGAGCAAACAAAAATCCGCGCACCCTTTGATGGCTTTATTCAAGATAGATTTTTTGATTCTGGAACAGTCATAAGTCCCGGAGTAGCAATTTTAGAGATAATTGATTCAACAAGCGTAGAGGCTCACGTCTCTGTTCCAACCGATGTAATAGAGGGTCTTGTGATTGAAAACGAATACAATTTTATTATCAATAATAAATCATATCCTGCAAGATTTAAGAGGTTTACTCAAATGAGCAATCAAGGAAGCGATAATAGATTATGCATCTTTGAATTTAGCACTTTTATCAATCCCGGATCCATTTCATTCTTGCAATTGATGCGGACAAAAGAAAAAACAGGTGCATGGGTTCCACTTAAGTCACTGTCTCAAGGAACTCAGGGCCTTTGGAATGTATACACAGTTTCAAAAGATCAAAGAGATCGATATCAAGTAGCTAAAGAAATTGTTGAACTAATTCATGTTGAAGGAAATAACGCTTTCATTACAGGCACTATTAATAACGGAGATATGGTTGTTAGTGGAGGAGCAGAGCAAGTCATTGATAGCGAGATTTTAAGAGTAAATTAACTTATGTTTTTCTTAAGAATTTTATTCTCACAGCCTCGAATTTTTGCACTACTGCTAATATTTATCTTTTTATCTGGTGTATTTGCACTTAATACAGTGCCGAGACAAGAAAATCCCGAGCTGGCACAGCGGTGGTCCACGGTTCAAACCATATATCCCGGTGCATCACCAACAAGGATTGAGACGCAAATTCTTGAACCAATGGAAGCAAAACTTAGAGAGGTCTATGAGTTAAATGAAATTATTTCATTTGCTTCTCAAGGATTTGGTACAACTGTTCTTGAAATAAAAGACAGTGTTTCTCCAGCATTAATCGAGCAAGTATGGTCTGAAGTTCAAGATAAATTAGATCAATCTTTATTTGATTTGCCTGAAGGGTTGAAGCCACAATTAATGAGAAGTAGCGGACCCCCGACAACATTGTTATATGCGCTCACTTGGAATGGTGAAGGCGAAACACCTCTGATTCTTTTGTCTCGGATTGCAGAGGATCTCCGTCAAAGCATGGCATACATGGCAGGATCGGATAAAAGTTTTGTGTTTGGATCGGCAGACGAAGAGGTTTTGGTAGAAGTTGATAACGCTAAGTTATCAGCTCTTGGTCTTACTTTTCAGGAAGTTGCCAAAGTTCTGAGTTCTCTTGATACAAAAAAACCTATAGGGCAGATATCAAATAATGGACAAGAATTTCTTGTTAAATCTCAAGAGAATCTTACTAATTTATCTGAGGTATCAAATTTACCAATTAAGGTTTTTAGTAATTACGAAATCATTAGATTAGGCGATATTGCAAATTTATCAAAAAATCCTAGAGATCCACCTGAAGAGCTTACTTTGTTTAATGGACAAAAAGCTGTTCTTGTTGAAATAAGAGGAGCATTTTCATTGCGAGTTGACAGTTATGTGGAGAGCATTCAATCACTAGTTGAGGATTTTAAAAAACAACTTCCTCCTGAGATCAAATTAGAAAAAATTTATGATGAGTCATATTACTTTAAGCAAAAATTTAATAATTTGTATGGAAGCATAATTTTTGCAACCTTAATAGTTATTGCAATAAGCTATTTTTTATTGGGCTTTAAATCAGCTTTGATTGTTGGATCCATTATACCTCTTACAATTTTTATAGTTTTATTTGGATGTAAGTTGCTAGGGTTACCACTGCATCAGACATCAATGACCGGGATAATTATTGCCCTAGGATTATTAATTGATAATGCAATCATAGTAGTCGAAGACTTCAAATATAGGCGAAGTTTAGGACACTCAAGAGAGTCTGCATCATATGAAACATTTCATCACTTATGGATTCCACTCTCGGCAGCAACTGCTACAACCGCATTATCTTTTTTCCCAATAGCTGCAGGTCAAGGACCAAGTGCAGAATTTGTTGGCGGTATGGCGAAAACGGTTATTTTATCTATTACCGCTTCTTTATTTCTTGCGCTTTATGTTGTCCCGCTTCTTTTAAACTACATTAACCAAATAAAATTTTTTGATAAAGAAATTTTTTCAGGAAGTGGGTATTCAAATCAAAAGCTTTTAAAAAGATACAGAGATCTTTTGACTTGGTCATATGCTGTTCCAAGAAGAGGAATAATGATCGCAATGATTTTACCTACATTAGGTTTTGTTTCATTTCCATTTTTAAAGGCAGATTTTTTTCCAGAATTAGACAGAAATATGTTTAAAGTCTCTGTTGAGTTGCCCCAAAATTCGAATGTATATAGTACCGAGAAATCGGTCTTAAAAATCAGAGAGTCTATCTTGCAAAGTGGAATCGTCGAAGATGATTTCTGGTTTATTGGAAGAAGATTACCAAGAATACTCTATAACGTTATAGGAGGTGATTCTGCCCTTGGATCTAATAATTTAGCGCAAGGTGTTTACATAGCCTCTTCTTACAGGGAGATGACTAAAAAACTTCCATTGCTTGCAAAAAGACTTACTGCTGAGAATCCTGATTTAAAAATTATTATTGATAAATTTGACTCAGGACCTCCGGTTGAAGCTGCAGTTGAATATAGTATTGATGGTCCAGATTTATCAATTCTTCGAGCTTTAGGAAAAAAGTTAGAGTTAATAATTCGGAATGCCCCTGATGTTTATTTAACTAATAGCGAATTGAGTGGAGGTGCAGCAAATTTAGAGTTTAAATTTAGTGAATCTGATTTAGCCTTGAATTCAATTTCCGGAGAATTTTTTATTAATGAGTTAGCTATTGCAAGTGAAGGCATTAAAGTTGGCACTATGCTTGATGGCAACAAAGAAATTCCCATCAAGCTAAGAGCTTCTTCTGATGATTCAATTACATCCACTCAATATTTATCAGTCCCATCAAATAATGGATTTGATTATTCTTCTAATTATGGTGAGTTTGAAGTTACCAACAAAGCTAATTTTGTTTCAAGAGATTCTGGAATTAGACAAAATCAAGTTTCTGCTTGGATTTGGACTGGGCTACTTCCATCCGATACAGAAAGATTTTTAAAAGACAAAATAGAAAAATTTGAGTCTGAGCTCCCTCCTGGTTATATTCTTGAAGTTGGCGGTGAAGCAGATGCTCGAGGAAAATCTCAAGCCAATATTTTTTCATCAGCAATATTATTTTTTGTGCTTATTATTATAGCTTTGGTTTCAGCCTTAAATTCATTTAGACAAGCAGCCTTAATATTAAGTGTTGCTGGTTGGTGTACTGGTTTAGCTTTTCTGGGCTTGACTATTGGTCAAGCCAACTTTGGTTTTATGGGACTAGTAGGGGCAATTGGACTTGCTGGATTGTCAATAAACGATTCAATAGTTGTTTTGTCTCATATCAAAGAGGCAAACGCTGAATCTCCATTGAATAAGGAAGAATTGGTTGAGGTAATTATCCGATCTACTCGTCATGTTGTTACAACCTCTGCAACCACCATAGGAGGATTCATGCCTTTATTAATAACAAGCATTTTCTTTGAGCCGCTTGCATGGGCAATGGCGGGTGGTGTTATAGGCTCAACGATTATTGCTGTTTTTTACATTCCAGCTTGCTACGCAATTTCAAAAAAGTTATAAAATCATTTATCAAGTAAATTATAAAAAAGAAAATGAGACGAATAATTACTGGACATAATCAAGATGGCAAATCGGTCATCACAATTGATGGCCCGCCTGCATGCTCAATAGGAGAAGAGGTTGGAGGACTATTTGAAATCTGGAACACAGATGGTGCAGCAATTGATTCAACAGATGAAGTCGATAGAGGTGATTCAGCAATCATTTTGTCACCTCCCAAAGGAGGAACAAAATTTAGATATTTTCAAATTAATCCTACTCCAGAAGGTGTTCCATGGGAAGTTCTTCAAGATTTAGCTGCTGAAGCATTTGATCGAATTGGAGCAGCTCATCATAGGATAGATACCTCTAAGCATCCTGCAATGCACAAGACAGAAACCATTGACTACATTATCTTATTAAAAGGTGATGTCAGTCTTTTATTAGATGAAGATGAAGTAAGGCTAGAGCCGTTTGATACTGTGGTTCAAAGAGGCACAAATCATGCGTGGGTTAATCATGGAAATGAGCCAGCCTTATTAATTGCAGTCTTGATTGATAGTGACATTAAAGATTAAAATCTCTTAAAAAGTATTTAATTTAAAATGTTTAAAGTTAAGCCAATAGCTGCAGCCTTGGGAGCAGAATTGCATGGAGTCGATCTATGTACCGAACTTCAACCTGAAGTCTATGCTGAAATAAGAAGACTGCTGATAAAACATCAAGTTATCTTCTTTCGAGATCAAGATATTTCGCCTCAACAACATAAAGCATTAGCAGAGTCATTTGGTCCAGTTCAAACACATCCCGCCTATGAAACAGTTGAAGGTTTTCCAGAAATCACGATTCTTGAAAGTACTGCAGAAAAACCTAGCAAGATCGAGGTGTGGCATTCGGACATGACATTCCGTCAACACCCTCCATTGGGTTCAGTTTTAAGATCAAAAATTTGCCCTCCAAAGGGAGGGGATACAATGTGGGCTAGCATGTCAGCAGCTTATGATGGTTTGTCTGAGGGAATGCAAAAATTTCTTTCAAATCTTTATGCAGAGCATGATTTTAGTTATGGGTTTAAGGAAAGCTTGGCAGAACCTGGTGGCAAAGAGCGCTTAGCTGAAGCTGTTAAAGATAACCCTCCAGTTCAACATCCCGTGATAAGGGTTCACCCCGAAAGTAAGCAAAAGGTTATTTTTGTAAATGCTTTATTTACAACCAAAATTATCGGCTTGCCATCAGCAGAAAGTTCAGCAATTTTGGATTTTTTGTATGATCATGTAATAACAGCTGAGTACACCTGTCGTTTCAATTGGGAGCCAAATTCTATTGCTATTTGGGATAATAGAAGCACTCAACATAAACCCATAAATGATTACTTTCCTGCTCACAGATTATTAGAGCGAGTCGCAATTGATGGCGATAAACCTTTTTAAATTATTTTTTTAAGAATTCTAATAAAATTTTTACAACGGCCAACTCATCCGTTTCATCAATTAATGTCTTACAAGCGCTTGCATATTTTGCATCCCCAATCTGATTTTTTCTAAAGTCATATATTAATTTTGCAAAGTCTTTGTGTAATTCAATATGTCCTTGCGTACAAAGGATATGATCGTCGATTACAAACATTCCATTTGGGCAAATTGCTGATCCTGCAATTAATCTTGCATTTTCAGGTAATTTTATAACTTCGTCTTGATGGCTGAAGATTAGATTGAATGCGCTATTTTTATGATTAAAAATAAACTCTTGCTTAAATAGTGATATTGAATCTACACCTACATGCCAGCCTTTTGAGGAATTCTTTACAGAGCCTCCTAATGCTTCCGCTATTATTTGGTGACCGAAACATATGCCTATCAACTTTGTTTTATTTTGATGAAGAGTTTGAATAAATTCTTTTAGTTTATTAATCCAATTCTCCTCATCGTATGCACTAGCTTTGCTGCCAGTAATTAGATATGCATCACAATCATTTATTTCTTTTGGATATTGGTCAAACTGAACTTCATATGTCTCAAATTGAATGGTTGGATCTATTGCCCAAAAAATTTTTGCAAACATTTCTGGATATTGGCCAAATTCAGATGCTCCAGGCAGCTCTACTGTATCGGCATTGAGAATTCCTATTTTCATATCATATAAATTTCTTTATGTAGTATATTCAATTTATGAAAACTAGTAGACTTATTTATTATCTTGTCTTATTAACTTCAATACCTTTATCAGCGGATGGAATTGACGCCTCAATTAATTCGGCTATTCAACCTATTACAAATCTTTTAGCCAGTTTTATTTTTTATGAATATACAATTTTTAGTACGCCTATGCCTTTGATAGTTTTATGGTTAATTGGAGGAGCAATTTTTTTTACTTTTTACTTTAATTTTTTAAATCTACGGGGATTTAAACACGCATTTAAATTATTAAGAGGAGATTTTGCAAAGCCTGGAAATGAAGGAGAGCTTTCTCATTTTCAAGCATTATCAACGGCAGTATCTGGAACTGTTGGAATTGGAAATATTGCTGGAGTAGCAATTGTTATTTCTATTGGTGGTCCCGGAGCTACATTTTGGTTAATTATTGCTGGCTTCTTAGGGATGTCTACAAAATTTGCTGAATGTGTAGCCGGTGTAATGTATAGAAAAGTTAATCCAGATGGCAGTATTTCTGGCGGTCCAATGTACTATCTTGAAGCTGGATTGCGTCAAAAAAATTTATCTTGGCTTGCAAAGCCAATGGGACTTTTTTATGCGCTGGCTATTGTGATTGGGTGTTTGGGCATTGGAAATATGTTTCAATCTAATCAAGCGTTTCAGCAATTTCTTTACATAACAGGTGGAGATTCTAGCTATTTTGTTGACAAGGGTTGGTTATTTGGCTCAATTCTTGCCGGAATAGTTGGATTAGTAATTATTGGCGGAATTAAAAGCATAGCTCGCGTTACTTCAAAGTTAGTTCCATTTATGACAATAGCCTATGTTTTGGGCGCTTTGGTTGTAGTTATTATGAATGCAAACAAAGTACCATGGGCACTGTCAGCTATATTCAATGAGGCATTTGATCCAACTGCTATGGGAGGAGGAATGCTAGGAATTATGATTTTAGGATTTCAAAGAGCTGCATTTTCAAACGAGGCAGGTATTGGATCGGCAGCAATAGCCCATGCGACTGTAAAAACATCAGAACCTGTTTCTGAAGGCTATGTTGGTTTAATGGAGCCTTTTATAGATACTGTAGTGATATGCACACTTACAGCTTTAGTAATTTTAACAACAGTTTATGATCCAGCAATGGCAAATGAAGGCATCCAAGGGATTGCCTTAACCTCAATGGCTTTTAGTAGCACTCTATCTTGGTCTGTTATTCCATTATCATTTATTGCTCTATTATTTGCATTTTCAACAATATTATCTTGGTCATATTACGGATTAAAAGGCTGGACTTATATCATTGGTGAATCTTCAATTGCAGAAAAGATTTTCAAAGTGTTCTTCTGTATTTTTATTGCAATCGGCTGCATGGTAAATTTAAGTGCAGTCTTAGATTTTTCTGATGCACTTATCTTTCTTGTAGCTTTGCCAAATATTTTAGGCTTGTATGTCTTGGCTCCTATAATTAAAAAAGAGCTAATAAATTATCAAAAAAGACTTCATGCTGGAGAAATAAAAAATTATAGAGAGGCAAATGATTAAAGGAGACTGTGATTCAAAATTTCTGCCTGTGAAAGAAATTTTTTCCAATGCCTTAGAAAGTGGGTTTGAGACTGGCGCAGCTATTGCAATTGAACACAAAGGTAAACTTGTTGTAAATCTTTGGGGCGGACATCAGGATGCTAATAGAACAAAAGAATGGGAGGAAGATACTTTGGTTAATGTTTTCTCAGTAACTAAAGGAGTAACAGCTATATGCGCGGCAAGATTAATTGATGAAGGCAAGCTAGACCCAAATCAATTAGTTAGTTATTACTGGCCGGAATATAATTGTAATGGAAAAGGAAAAACTAAAGTTAGTGATTTTTTATGTCATAGAGCTGGCATGTTTGGATTTAAAGGTGGAATTCCCTCTGGTTCATTTCAAGATTGGGACATGTTTGTGAGTCACTTAGAATCACAAAGTCCATACAGAGAACCAGGCTCATCTCAAGGCTATCATGCACTTACATATGGTTGGCTGGTTGGCGAGATTATAAAAAGGATTGATGGCCGAAGTGTAGGACAATATTTTAAAGAAGAGATAGCTCAACCATTGGGTATAGACTTTTACATTGGACTTCCAAGAGAAAATTTTAGAAGGTGTGCAGATATGATCATGATGGAACAAGACTCCATTAAACTTCCAGGAGGGTTCTTAAAATATATTCCTGATTTTTTCTTATCAAAGCGAATCAAAAACTTTAAGGAGGCTTTGATGAGCGGTGACTTTGAAGCAGCATTTGAATTTAGAGATGAGGATAGTGAAAATTTTCAAAATTCTGAAGATTGGCGAATTGCAGAAATTCCCTCGGCAAATGGCCACGGAACAGCCAAAAGTTTAGCTAAATTATATGGAATTTTAAGTAATGACTGCAGTAGAAATGGCATTGCAATAATGAGTAAGGATACCCTAGAGCAAACAATTAAACCTCATTCAAGCGGTCCTGACTCAGTATTGTTTGGTGCAGGTATAAAATTTGGACTTGGATTTGAGCTTGCCCAGGGAATCTCTTCTCTTGGAAACATATCACCCATTCTCAATGATAAGATGTTTGGTCATGCTGGTGTTGGAGGTGCTGTTGCATTTGGAGATCCAGAACAAAACTTAGGATACGGATTTATTTGCAATCAACAGCATAAGCCAAGAGAAATGTATAAAACTAACAATCAGCTTACAAAAGCCTTGTACTCAATAATTTAAAATTTTTATTTAGGTGCAGGAGCGCTTCTTGAGAAGAAATTCCATGAAGAATTTTTAGGCGTTTCTCTGACGGCACCTCCATTTAATACAATCACTGAATCAATATCTTCCATTAACTCAAAATAACCCAATTCTTTATAGCACTCTCTTGCTATTTTTAAAGCTCTTATTGTCTCTGATGTATTAGGGATATTTTCAATAACATATTTAGCTCTTCTTAGAGCCGCAACATATGCTTTCCTTCGAAGATAATATTCAGCGGCAACTAACTCATTTTTAGCTATTAAGGCCCTCAA
>Ga0160423_10001180_pt1 | contig 21849 bp, 48 predicted proteins | sample CRUFie14St8metaG_FD_108191 | JGI IMG/M metagenome (GOLD analysis project Ga0160423, IMG submission 108191) | Marine microbial communities from the Costa Rica Dome - CRUD Field 142mm St8 metaG | ecosystem: Environmental > Aquatic > Marine > Oceanic > Photic zone | place: Costa Rica: the Eastern...
AACTGTGCCGCCAGATGTGTAGGCGTCATAGCTTGTGCTATTCGTGCCAGATAACTCAAATGTGTTTGTTGTCGAGTTAGCAACCGTAAACTCAAGATTGTTTACTTGTGTCATGCCTGCAACACCAGAGATAAACACTCTGTCGCCATTTGACAGGCCGTGCGTTGCGGCTGTAACAACTGCTGGATTAGCCTGTGTTATGGCTGTGATTGCTGTTGTAGCTTCTGTAAGTATGCCACCGTCTTTGAAGAAACGAATATAGTTAGCACCAAACTCAAGTACATAAGCCTGCTCATCGCTAAATTCAAAATGAATTAGCCTTACCTTGCCGCCATCTTTACTGCGTCCGGCAAAGAATGTGCCTGGTCTACGGGTTGTCCCGCCAGAAGGGAACACAAGCATGTTATCCATTGTCTGTGCAGCTTCTGTGTATTTCGGTATGTCAACACGACCCTCAAGGCGGGGCGAGAACTCACCAGACTTGAAGTTGGTAAGTATGGTAGATACGCGAGCCATGTCTACAGCCTTATATTCGTAAAGTCTTCTGTGATAATCCTGTCTGGCTTACCCTCGATAGCATCCATTGACCGTGCTTCTTTCAGCCGCGCTTCATATAGGCTAAAGGTTTGCTGCGCTACACTTGTACTGCCTGTAATTGCATAAGCAGTCTCAGACGCTAATTTGTGTGCTATTGTAGATGACAAGAGCGAGTCATACTGTTCTGTATCTGTAACTCTGCCAATATAAATAATTCTGCAAGTATCCTCATCTGTAAGCACCTTGCGGCCCTCAATCTTAAACATGGCCTGCACATCATACGGAGATATATCGTTGTCTACATTAGATGTATGCAGCGACATAACTCGCAAGCAGTAAGGCTCTGTTGGCAGGGTAAACTGGTTAGTAAAGCCAAATGCAGGACTAGCGGAGTCCTTTGCCAGCTCTTTTCTGGTAATCGCTATGTTCCAGTTATGTGCCCGTAATACGGTGTCTCGCACAGTCTCAAAGCGGCGGTTACATAAACGTGCTTCTTTTGAGTTTTCTGTTAGTGAGGTAATTGTTGCCGCACCCAGCAAATCCATTGCCTCGTTACATATATCAACTACTGATGGCATTACTTTACCAGCCTCTCTAACTTAATCAGTGCCCCTTGGCTCATATTGTTGTCGCCGCCGGACACAACCCTGTTTTTTTCTCTAGCTTCTGCAACAAGCTCTTTTAGTCTATCTGTTGGCATCATTATAACAACACCGCCATCTAATATAAATGCCCAGTGGTCAGCCTCTGTTGTAGATATACCAGACGGCTTACCCCTACAAAAAAACTCCACAAACACTCGACCAGTTTGTGAAGCCCTGAAATCCCTTTTGACCTCTAGGGTCTTCGATTGCAACAAGTCAGCCAACCACTTCTCTTCTAGCTGACCTACTTTTAAGTCCCAGCGAAAATCGCTGTTGTATTCCATTTGCCTGTCTTCCCCCCGTAGGGAAGGAGGGGCAGCCGAGGCCGCCCCGCCAATGGCTTAGTTTACAACGTAGTTGATGATAAATGCCATATCACCAGCAGTTCCGCCAGTTGCTGTCATTGTTGCAGCAACGTAGTAGAACCCACCTGGGTCAGAGCTATCACCAGCTAATTCGTACAACTGCTGACCTGTTGTGTTCAGGTTAGCTGCTTCGTAACGAACTTCTGCGATTGCAGCACCATCAGCTACTGCGCTTGCAAAAGCGTCAGCATCTTTAACTACGCCTGCTGTTGTGTAAATCCCAACATCAAAGGCACAGCTTCCGCCCAGCGCATCAGAACCAATCTGAACTGACATGATTGATGCGTTAGTTGGAATTGGTGCAAGCATCACAACGTCACCTGAATCTGAGTCGCCTGTATCCAAGGCAATGTTGCCAGAGGCTACGCGAACAACACCATGAAGGTTGTGTGCTTCGTTTGCAACTTGAGGAGTAGCTTCAAAGTTAGCTACCAAATCTGAATTTTTAGTACCCATTTTCTACTCCTTATGCGCTTTCGTCACAATCAATTTGGACGACTTTTTCTTCTTCCATGCGAGTCGCGCCCATTGACATGCAGTAGTACACCTGTGTGGCATAACCTTTGTCAGAACGCTCGTCAATCCGCGCCATGATATCTTTGCCCAGACCAACGGCAATACCGTCTTCTGCCCATGCAAAACAGCTACGAATGTTAGAAGCAAGCCCCAAACGATTTGTAACGATGAAGTTGAAGCCCAAGAAGGTGTCGATGTCACCCTGTACGAGAGCTTTTACAGTGTTGAAGTCAGATGAAGTAACTGTTGTGTTGTTCAACAGAGCTTCAATCTGGTTTGGACCTACGGCGATGTACCGTGGGATTGATGGGTCTACAGAGTTCAGGTCAAGAATTTTCTTAGCCTGAATCAGTTTTGCAAGTGTCAGGTCTGTACCACCGTTTGCAATCTGCTGACCAGCAGGAAGCGTTGTTGATGTTGAGCCTGTTTCACCTGTAAAGGCTGTGCCTGTAGCTGCTGAGATGATTTCATCATCCATCGCACGACCCATTGCAAATGCAGCCGCCTGAGCATAGCTGCTTGTTGGGTCAATCAACATACGAACCTTGTCCTGGTCATCAATCAGGTCAGCGTATTCGTAGTCAACCAGAGACACCCGACGACGAGCGTGCGGTGTATCCATCTGAGGTGTGTCACCATGACGGGTTGTGCGCTTCTGTGCAGTAGCTGAACCCACCTGGTCAAAGAAAGCATTTTTGCCAACCATATTCTCAACGCGAACCGCATCACGCAGAAGCGAACCCTTCTGCTGTGAAAGCATCTGCACGTTTGCAGAATACTGCTGGACAAATGCCGTAGTTACTTGAGTGGACATACTGTCCCTCCTTTACTAAGTTAGCATTGTCTTTTGAGTTTGCGGCTCGCTACCCTTGCGGACGTTCCTAGACTTTTGAGCCTTCTTAGGGCTATCGTCTTTCCGATTGTCTTCAGGACGGCACTCACAAAGCTTGCCTCTACCCTGCATGACGAACTGGTAGTATTTCTCTGCCAGAACATCAGGTTCTTTAAAGTCTCTTGCGCTTCCAAACTCAACAGCGAGTCGCAAGCACTCAAGCCTTAATTCTCTCAGAGCCTCTTCATCCATGAAGTTGCTCCATCAAATGTTGCATCCGTTCGACAGCTTGCTGCCGTCCAACAGGATTCCGTCTATCCCAGTAAGCATGACTCTTATCATTCATGATAGCGTCAATCTCTGCCTGGGCCTTTGCAGGAGTCATCACATTAACCTGTGACATTTCTGCAACAGTATCTTCACTTGTTACATTTTGCCTAAATTCTGCAATTTTTGCAAATGCTTTTACAAATTCAGGGTGGTTGCCAAGTGTTGTCCCATCAGCCAACTGAAGGTTAAAGACATCCTCTCCGGCAAACTCTTTGGCTGCCTGTGATGCGCTTTCTACTTTTTGGTCATAAGCAAGACCCCATTCGCTTCTCAAAGCTGTTTCGCTTTGCTGCTTTTCCTGTTCTGCTTGTTGAGCCATAAGCTCGCCAGTTTGGTCAACATTTGACTTATAGTAATCAAGAATCCCCTTTGCTTGTGTTGGGTTTAGACGCAACTTGTGAGCTATGTCACTAAAGTTAGTTGCGACTTCTTCTGTAATCACGTTGCCGTCAACTTCAACTTCGTAGCCCTTTGGTGTTTCTGGGCGACCAAGTTTGTTGTAAATGCGGTCAAGGTCTTCTTCTGTAGGGTTTACAGGCAAAGGTATCTTGTCTGCACCAATCAGTTTTTGTGCGTTGACGAAAGACCGCGCCAAGTTTTCCACATCTTTAATTGGCGTTAGGCTTGGGTCTTGTCTTAGCTCTTCTGGTATCATCTGTAAAAAATCGTTACCAGACCCGCCAGACGCCACCTCTGCTGGTGTTTCAGGCTGGGCTACCTGTTCGACATTTTCTTCTGACATAATTACTCCTGCATCATGTTGTAAATATGAAGGATGACCATGCGTTTTCCTTCTTCAAACGCTGTAGCATTGGCATCACCAGCTACATAACTTGAAGTCCGCCAGTTACAACGGGCCTCCAAATCTTTTAAAACTTTTGCCGCACTGTCACTATTGAAGGTCTGACGGTACATATCTTTAAGCTGTTCAATCTCTTTCATGGGATTTACACTCTGCCTTCTTTTTGCTGTGTGCAATCAGTAGCTTTAATTCTTATCATTGGGAATTTTTCACCTAAAAGATATTCCATTTGTTTAATCCTCTCCTCACATTGTTTTCTGGTAAGATACGGCCCTTGTGTATCGTGGGCTACGAGGCACTGATTCCCGCCAAACGTAACCCAACAAAAAAACACAGAAGCAAAAAACATGAATACTACATGGATACCATTCTAGCGGCCTGCGCTGCCTGTGCAGCATCCTGAACATCTTGCGATAGTTCTTGACGCTCCATCATAGCCTGCTGCTGCTCTTGTCTTTGCTGTCGCGCCTCATCAACTTCCCGCTGTGAACGCAGGGTTGTCTTTGGTACGCCAAGAGCTTCGGTGATGTGTCTTACTAAGCCATCAGGGTCAATATGGTCACTGACAGGCAGAGCCTGCGCCAGCGGCATAAGAACCTCAAGTGCCTTAATTGTGCTGTTAAGAGAGCTGGACTTTTGTGCCCTTGCCAGCGGAGATACATACTCAATGTCTACATCTCTGCCCTGAATAATCTCTGGTGCATTTGACAACATATTGTTTCGCAACATTAGCGCAAACACACGGTCAATCATCGGACGCAGCATCTCGTTCATCAGCCTACCAAGAACAGGACCAATAACCCGCATACGTTCTTCCTGACGCTGCACAACCTCTGTAGCTGTCATGTTCGGAGAGCCACCAGACAGAAGCTGGTCAACGTAGAACGCAGAACGAATAGCTAATCTGCGCTGGTCTTCCATGCTCAAGCCAATAGGTATGTTAGCCCCAGCCTGCAAAGGTGTAATGTTATCTCTTGTGCCGGAACGATAGAAGTTTAACCCACCTGGCTGAGTACGCACTGGCAAGATAAACCCGTCATCAGGAACAAGAAGCGGCGGGTCTATCTGTTTTTGTGCGGCCTGAATGATTGTCTTTGACATCAGGTTCAGCATTTTTACGTCTGGTAAGGCAACCATTGCCGGACTGCGGCCCATAACCTCACCAGTAGCCTTCAGGAAGCGTGGCACGATATACGGCATTTCTTCAAAGCCGGACTCAGACATTAGCTTCTTTGACTCCATATCAATATAATATGAAGCAAAGGCCATGTTCTTATTATCTATCTTTCTTGTGTCACGCTCGGAGCGTGGCATGACAACATGAAGAATATCCACCTCTTCGTCAGGTTTCTTTTCGTGAACCTTCAGAATATGCTCACCAACATTTTCTATACCAAAACGCTGAACAGCCTGCCGTGCCGAAAGCTTGTACTCTCTAAATACAGTATCGACTATGCCATACTGGTTTTCTGTAACGTAGAACTCTGAAATATGTCTGGTGCTGAAACGGAGATTGCCTTCATCCATCTCTACAAACATACAGCCTGTGCCAAACACAACAAGGTCTACATACATTTCGTGAACTTCAGTCTCAAAGTTTGACTGATTAAAAGCGCGAATCATGCGCTGGCTGGTATCTTCCAGCCATTCCTGCACATCATCATCCCTGCCAGTAGCGGCATCCTTCATATCTAAATGAAACCAAGGTGTTGCACCACTGGTCAACATGCCATGAAGAGAGGCTGACAACAGGTCAACAGCTTGTAAGGCTGTGCCGTCAAATATCAGCTCCATGCGCTTTTCGCCTCTACTGCGCTTACGCACAATATCAGCTTTACGGGGCAACATATAATCAGCTAGTTCCTGATAATGCGTATCCCAGTTATCTCTACGCCCTTTAATATAATCAAAGCGGCTGGTAAGAGACTTAACAAGTTCACTCATAAGTTACCCCAATATGGTTGGTCTACCACCTGCTGACCCGTATTCGCTTCCCAAAGCACCAGCTACAATAGTAGAGCCACGGCCTCTGCGCCGCTTACGCTGCTGCATTACAGCTTCTTCAGCCCGTGCTGCTGCCTGTTGTGTCTCTTCTGCCTCTGCTTCAATCGGAGGAGGAGGAGGTGGTGGCGGTGGAGGGGGCGGTGGGGCTTTTGGCCTCATGAATCCCATGTCTTGCTCCTGTCAATAAAAAGGTTGTTTGTATTATAGTTTTTTTTCACTTAAACCGCAAATGGGTTGTAATCATTCTCTGCCACCTGTTGCGGAGGCTTAGACATTGAAACTCTATTTTCCAAACCCACAGCGAGGTAACGAAACGCATCCGCCGCATGTGAAGTGAAATCATGCCTTGGATGGTCTCTAAATATTTTGCGCCTATCATCCCAATCCTGCCTATACTGTTTCAAACATTCTAGCCCAACTTCGCACTTATCAACATCAAAGTAACATTTGGGTATCATCATCCTAGCTGCGTTTATCCCATCCGCAACTTTCATCTTAGGAATTACTCTAAATCTAATCCCTAACGTGTAGGCGGTTTCCAGCCTACTCTTTCCCGAACCCAGCTCACGCACTTCGATATCATGCGGCGCAAGGTGGTCGCCATAGGTATAGTCTTTTTGCCGTAATACTTCTGCGTAGTGGTCGAGGCCCACTCCAGAGCTTTCGTAATAATCAATGACATTTATCGCACCGCCTCTAAATACTTGAGCAAACCAAATAGCCGTACTATCGTTTATACCCAAATCCCATGCAGTATGCACAGGAAAAGCTGGGTCATACGGCACTCTTGTAATTCTTCCACCGTCATCGGCATCAGATAACAGTTTCGCATAATATGCCCCTATAATAGCGGCACTGAAAGAACATTCAAACTCTTGCTCGTATTGCTCCTCCGTCATAGAGGAACGAGCTGCTTCTAGTTCTTCATCCTTAACAATCCCAGTTTCACTGGCCTTACAAACCTTATAATACCAATCTTCGGACCCTTCGTCCAATTCACGCTTGGCAACTTGCAACATATCATAAAAATGATTATGCCCTGCGGGTGTTCCTAAAAAAGTCGCCGACCCCTGCCTGTCGGACAGGGCGGGTCTAACAACCTCCCCCCATACCCTCGGATTCTGCATACCGTATTCATCAAAGAAACAATCATCTAAATAAATACCACGCAAAGCATCTGGGTTCTCAGAAGACAACAGCGTTATTCTGCCACCGTTGGGGAAATCAACCCGCAGTTCAGTTTCATTAAAAGTAACGCCTGGTATCACGCCAGCGTAAAACTTAACATAATCCCACGCAATCCTTTTAGCCTGTGTAAAGGTAGGGGCTACAAGGGCGACTCTGGGTCTGGGCAGCGGATTAGTCAGCACCCGCTTTATCATGTGGTTTACAGCCCAAACAGTCTTGCCAAAGCGTCTGTGCATGACCAGCACATTCCACCGCTTCAACTCCTTGTGCATGTCAGACTGTAAGGCTCTGGGCTTGTAAGGTATCTTAACTTCCATCAGAACCCTCGACAGGCGTGTAAATAATCATAAAGGTATCGCAGTCAGGGCAGCTTAGATTGCTGGATATGTAGTTACGCCCGTCAGCGTCTTCTTCGTCATGGTCGCCACCGTATATCATCTTGCCTTCGCAGTTAGGACATTTCATCAATCAGTCTCCCACAGTATCTTCACAGTGCCATCGCCTATCTGTACCCCAGCTCTATTCTTCTGGTCTCCAAAGCGTTCAGGTAATATCTTGCTGGCCTTCCATCGCACATGATGAGCATAGTCACGCAGTACACCTGTGTCATAGTCCTTGCGTCTGTGCAACGCATCATCAAAAACTTTATCCAGCTCCTCCAAAGCTTTCTCTGCGCTGTACTGCTGCGCCTGTTTTACAGCAGCATCAAACTCAGGGTCGTTCTTCATTTTCTTGTAAAAGGCAGTTCTGGATATGCCAGTGCCCTCGCAGACATCAACAATGGTATGCCCGTCGGCAATACCAGCTAGGATGAGGTCTGTCTTTGGTTTGGTTAGCTTAGTCATGTGTGTGTCCTGAAAGGTCAATTAATGTACATATGCAGGGCCGCGTTCTGTTGGGGATGCCGCTTTTTGAACAAGCCCCCCCTTGCTTTGTGTTGCTGTAATGTCACAGCATGTTGCCGAAATGACACTGTAATGATATCCTTGCTGTATTGCTGCGCGGGGCATGTGTTCTGCTTTGTGCCTTGTAGATGTGCCATCCTCCCAAAATATCCCAGCAAATCAAAGAAAAACTTTCCCCTATATAATATAGTATCTATTACCAGCCTGTAAACTTTTTTCACTTTTATGCTTTTTTCCTGTTGACATAACCGGCAAGCCTTGCCTATGCTGTAATCATCAACAGCACTGTGGAGGGCTAAACATGTTGAAACTTTATGAGGTAAAGCTAACTGGCGCATGGTCTCGTGAGACGGGCGGCAAGTCTTATTCAATACCTGCCTCAAGTGAGGATGAAGCGGTAAGGGCGGTTCTAAATGTTGAGCCATACTATAACCCACAATGGGGAATCACAGTTGGGCTTGTGGAAAACGGCAAGCGGCTGCCCTCTAAGGAATACCAAGCGAATTGGTAACAGGTCGAAACAGGCAAGGACTTGCCTTGCCTGTCTGCTGGTAATGCCAGCACTGATGAGACCAAACAGGCCGGAGGAGGGCCAGAAAAATGAAAGTATCTAACATGTTAAACCAGAACGGTCGGGCAATCCCCAACCAGTTTATTATCCGCGACGATAACACAGGTTGGACAGTGTTTCAGTCCTACCGCGCCACAATCTGCAAAAAAGGTGATGACGGCTCAATACTGCTAGACAAGCATTACTGGGATTACAGCCACACAACCAGTAAATACCGCAACCAGTTCTTAGGCATGAAACGCCCACAGATTGAGCGAGCTATTAAAGAAGGTCGCATCCATATGGCAGATTTAAACGGGGGGCGGTAATGAGCAAAGAGTTAATTTCACATGATTACACGCTGGACAATATTATCAGCGTGGAAGCTCCAAAAGATGCAGAGTGGGAAGAAATCCATGAGCTGCTGAGAGACAAGCTCATAAAGCTGCTAATGGACAAGGATGAGCAGTTTGAGTTTCTGGGATTTTATGAGGAGGAAGAACAATGAGAACGCTTAAAATCTTAACAGGTATTCTAATGACATTTGCTGTAGCTATGACCCTAGCTTGGCTTGGCCTAAACATAGCTATGGGCTGCGGCCTTGTGAATGACTGGGCTGCGCCTGAGTGTATGTCCCCTTTTGAAATGGTGAGGTGAAGAAATGGAAAAGCAAATTGCACAGATAATATTCGCAGAGAAACAGGCAGAGTTCCACACTGTCAAAGACTCATCGCAGTGGCGGCATTGGATGGCGCAAGCCTACACAATCCGCCGACAGATAGGCGAATACCGCGAGTGGTGGAAGTTGCAAAGAATTTACTGGGCTATAGGAGTGTAACACAGGCATGGGCCAGCAATGGCCCTGCCACTTCAGTGCATCGCTACTGGTGCATTGAAGCGGCAATGTTGCCGGAAGAGCCAAAAGGAGGATAACCAATGGCACAAAGAGGAAGACCAAAACTTGTTGAAAACATGGAACCGTGGGAGCTGAAGAAGCATCGCAACGAGCAAGCTTACAAAGCCCTGACAGATGAGCAGACCGAGGCAATAAGAAAAGCCCGTGAAGCATTGTGTGAGTTTAATCAACAATGGTCAGAGAGCTATGACCTGTATGATATGGAAACACCGCGCAAGCTTGACGCAGCATTTTGGGCAATCGCAAACGCATTTCCAAAAAAGGAGGACGAGTGATGTTAATTGTAAACCATACTGTGAAATACACAGACAGCCTGGGCAACGATACGTTTACAGACCATTACCAACTGGCTGAAACACAGGACGAGGCACGGCAGATATTGACGGGCATTATATCCCGCACAGGCGATGCCCTGCACTGTTACGCCATAAGCCAAGTAATAGAGGCGAGTGAACCGCATTGGAAAACACCAGAGCCTATCTTAACACAGGCTGAGAAAGGCATTACTCATGACGGCTGATGAACTGAAAGAGAGGCGGGTGTTTATGGGCATGACCCAGAAGAAACTAGCTGAAAGGTTCGGTTTATCTGAAAGGACAGTCCGTAACTATGAAATGGGAGCAACGCCAATACCACGCACTTTTGTCATGGCATTTGATGCTCTGGAGCTGGAGGAGAAATGAACATCATCACAAAAGAGGAGGCAGTCCAAGCTGGGCTGCCTCGATACTTCACAGGCAAACCCTGCAAGCACGGGCACTTTTCCGAACGATGGACTCATAGAAGCGAGTGCATGGAGTGTTCACGAAACAGGGCCAAAAAGTATATCCAAGAAAACAAACAAGGAGCGAGAGTCAGAAGCAGGAGGCACTACGACAAAAACAAAGAGCTTTGTAGGGCTAGGACTATCGAATGGCAAAGACAAAACAAAGAAAGACATGCCATAAAAGTAAAACGCTGGAAACAGAAGAATAAAGCACATTTAGCGTTTAAAGCTGCGGAACGCAGGAAGCACGTCAGGCGAGCTACACCAACATGGGCAAAGAAGGAGTCCATACGGCTAAAATATATAGAGGCTGGAGTTATGTCCCGTATAACTGGACTTTCGTACCATGTTGACCACGTTATTCCCTTGCAGGGCAAGGAAGTCTGCGGACTGCATGTTCATTATAACTTAAGAGCAATACCAGAAAGGGATAACATAGCAAAATCAAACAAGCTCTGCTAAAGCGAGTAATACAGTGCTGTATTACACTGTATTGAAGAAAGGCACTGCTAAAATGACAGTGCCTTTTTTTATTTATAAATAATTTAAAACTTTCTTTGTGAAGTACAAAGCACCATACACTGTAATACTGCACTGTATTGCTCGTTTCACTCATGTGAAATATCATGAATTTAAATCTGCGTCAATCCCCTCACGAACCAGCATACACCATGTTGAGAAAGAGACAGTTGCCGTGTTGTCCTTGCCTGCATAATCCCAGTTAATACTACTGAGAAAGAGGACACACTTTATTGGCTGCCTGTCATACTTGTAAATCAATACTGGCTGACAGCCGGACGATGCAGCAGCAGAACAGACTTGCTGCCACCATTCAGGCCGATAGTTACCGCCTGCCCCTCTGTCAGCAGAGTAACGCTTGCACTCGATAACCCAACCATCCAAACCAATCAAATCACCCCTATCAGATGACCTGTATTGCTCTAAGTCACGCTTGACCACAACCCCTAGTTGTTCATCTATAAGCTTTGCAACCTCACGCTCGAACGCTGCGCCTTTTTGTCTACCGTTCGTCATCTTTCACCCATATAACTCTGCCCATCTCACCGTGCCAACCAAGCATAGGAAAGGATTGCCAGCCATCCGGCACTGGTTCACAAGCTAGTGAATACTTCACAACTTTAGTGGATTGACCCTGAATTTTCGAGCTGAACAATGATTTGCAGCTCTTCTTCTGTGATTTCGACTTCAACCTCGCCGTACCCTTCACACATTTCGCAGTCCATAATCTTGCCTTGCAGCTCGCCGCCACGATATGCGCCAAAGTCAGGCACAGCAATCTCATATTCAAGCCTGCCTTCTCCATCACACTCAGGACAGGTGACTAACGCCACCCCTTCGCGCAATTCTCTCTCTGAAAAAGTCATCAGCACCTACCTTTCCTTGTGTGACAATGTAAATGACATGGATAGTCTCTGGGCTAGGAAACCTGTGCCCTCTTATTATACGGGAAATGGCAGCCGCTGACAGCTTGCATTTTCTTGCAAACTCGCCCTGCGATACACCCTCATCTCTTAGATAGTCTGATAAATACATAGTTTATATTAACCGTTGACAGTTTGGTAATCAATAACTAAAACTAATATAGGAGGGTCGTATGGAATATGAAGTACCAAAACATCTAGAGCCTTTCGGCATCAAACATGTATCTGCATCGTCTGGCACACAGGAAATCTTTGAGTTCTTTCTGAAAATGTATCTCAGAAAAGAGTACAAAATGGGTTTTCCTATGTCGTCAAGACCTAGAGCTGGACAAATAGTACAAATGATTGTTGACCTGTATTTTGGGCTTGACAAGTACAGCCCTATCCGTGGGCGGCAGAAAGGCATGGACCAGGCTGAGGCTATAAGGCGTGGAATGACAGAGTTTATGGCTTATCAACCCTTGACATGGGATGAAGGCAAAGATGCTGAAGCCTATCAGGAATTTAAAGAACACATACCAGAGATGGCTGCCCATGCTATAGCTGGTGTCAAGGAATACTTTGGCGATATGGAGATAGAAGGTGAATATCAGCGATATTACAAGGACAGCCGCATTGATGTACCAACTACCCTGTTCCTCGACTATGCGAGCGAGACAAAACAAGTTGACCTCAAATGTTCTTTCCCTGTGCGAAACCCGCCCAAAAAAGACGGAACACGCACATGGCGAGCCCCAAAGCCAAGAACAGAGCCAACCCCGCAGCAGCAAATGCAGCAATCCGTCTACACTAAATCTACTGGCCTGAAACCAGCTCTACTATTTGTTACTACGCAGGGTTATCACCTCTGCACACCAGAAAATTGTGCCGCTTTACAGCCAGAGGCTATGGAAGAGGCGTATGAAGATATCGTTAGACGCTGGATTGCCCAGCAAAATCTAATGAGAGCCGCAAATGGGAACTGGAAAGACCTGTTTGCATTAGTGCCACCCGACTTTGGCATGATTGCCACAAGACATGGCGGTGAAATACTGAAGATTGCTAAACAAGCTTGGAGGGTAGATTGACAGAGGTAGAGCAAGAACACGCACAACTGATTGACTTTCAAAGTGAGCGTATGAACAGGATGGAAGCAGAAATAAAGGACTTGCGGGTTACACTGCTGACCACGATGGAGATGCTTACAGCTTTTTTAAAAGGTCAGAAAATAGAAGTGGAGTTTGAAGATGAGTAAAATACAGGATGCAATGTCACTTGTGCATGAGTTTAGCAAGGTGCATGGCGTCAAGCAGCGCGGCGGCAAGATGTACACCCAAGTTGTGCATCGAATGGAAGCCTTCAGAACTGTCTTTGGTCTAGACTTTGGTGTAGACACACAGCTTATTGTAGACGATGGACAAAGAGTGGTTGTTAAGGCTATCATAACAAACGCAGATGGCATTGTCATAGGCTCTGGTATGGCGGAGGAGATAAGAGGACAGGGCCACGTCAACACAACATCTGCGCTAGAGAATTGTGAGAGCAGCGCAGTGGGGAGAGCGTTAGCCTCAGTAGGATTGGCTGGCGGGGAGTATGCGTCAGCGAATGAAATGGATGCTGTGCCAAGAAAGGCAGAGAATCTAAAGAGTCAGGCGGGTGGCAGCTCTGACGGCCCTCCTCCCCCAGAAGATGCGCCTCCGCCTGAACCAATGACACAGGACCAGATAGACAAAAACTTCTACACAGAAATGTCTTTGCTGCTCCAACAGAAATCAATTCCCGCCCAAGTCGAAAAACTGTTCATCGACAACAAGCCAAAGATAAAAGAGATTTCCGCAAGGAATAAGGATAGAGCTGACAAGTTTATGTTGCTCTTCCAGAAACGCCTTAACGAGCTAGAAGGAGCATAAAATGGCGACAAGATTTGAGAAAGTTTTACAGTTTAAAGCCTTTCCTAACGACCCTGACAGGGCTGCAAAATGGGGCAACAGTAAGTTTACACCGTACCGTGATGGCTCACCAGCAGATGTTACGTTGCGAGCTGATGTCCAATACAGACTGAGTGTGTTTGAGAATGATGATGGCTCTCTGGGCATCTCTGTCAGCCAACCTGTCGGGCACACTGCGGGAGACAATCTGCATGACAATGTGCAGCAAGGCGGCATGAAAAAACTTGCTGAAACACAGGCTGTCAAGCGTAATGCACTCAGCCTGGACGATGATATCCCGTTCTAATGGATATCAAGCCTCAAATATTGATAGCAGTCTACCCTGATGGACTGCTTATCACTATTGACGGACATAGCTGTTTCAAGCACATGTCACCGCGCCAAATGATGTATCTTGCAAAAGATTTGATAGAGAAGGGCGTGACGTGGATGCCAAAGGAAACACGCGATGGCTTGGTATGACAGAGGCAGAAAGAAAAACAAGGCAAAGGGACAGCCAATACACACTGTCACTTGCGTTCACTGCAATAGAATAATACCAGCAATGGAAGGAACATGGGTTTGCAATGGTAACGGCGAGGTGTTGTGCCATACAAATGAGAGGGATTGTTTAAATGAGGTGCGAATGTTGCGGTCAGCAGATACTGACAGACGAACACAAAGAATTGTATTATCGCTCGAAAATGATTGACGGGTCTTCACTTGAAGACATTATTCAAGCTATGGAGGAGGAGATAGGCATAGGCCGGATAGAGATGCGGAAGTACAGGCGTCACAAAGACCTGAACTTTGCCAGACAGTTATATGTCAAGCTCGCGTTTGATTATTCAAAGCATAGCTCTGTGGTTATTGGAAAGTTTATAGACCGTGACCACACAAGTGTCCTCCACCTTTACAAGAAAAGGATGGAGGATGACTTGGAACTTGCGTACAAAAGAACAGCCAGACGGCTGATAGATAAAACTATTTCTTCTTCTTAGACTTCATAATTTTTTGCTGCAAAGCTTTAGGCAGTGTCTTCTGCTTTGCTGTCAACCCGTTGCCATTCTTCTTGGCGGCTTTCTTTGGTGGACGGCCCCTCTTCGAGCCATAAGTACCTTTTCCCATCGGCATTATCTTTTTCCTTTCTTTGCTTTGTTGCGTCTTGATATAGCTGCTGCCTTCTTCTTTGCGTCAGCCTTACTGGATGCACCCCAGGCACGGAGCGATAGTAACAACCGTGTCGGCTTGCCATTCTTATACTCTGGTCCTTTCATGTTGCCCATTCTTGCGAGGAAAGATGCCCGTCTAGGGTTGTCTCCTTTCTTTACAGGCGGTTTCAAAGTACCCTTTTTATAAGAAGCACGGCCCTTTGCATTAAGACCTCCTTTCGGATTCTTGCCTGCCTTACGCTGCCAAGCTGGGGTCTTAGGCATTGTCCAAGCTCCTTATTCTAGCAACCAAACGCTTCGCTCTGTTCGGCACTTGGTCAAACCATTTGCTGTCCATCATCTCATCAGCAGCGGTAGACCAATCACGTTTGTCTATGGCTTTTTTCATATTCTTAAATGCAGATAGTCGTGGCCTGCCCATGTTAAACATCATGTTTGCAATCACAAGCTGCGCTTCTTCCGGCAGCTCATCAAAGTCATTATACAAAACATGGCACTCATCTGTGGTAACTGCGATGTCACGGCGAAACACTTGCTGCACACGGTCTTCTGTAACGGGTGTGCCCACTGGTTCACCGTACTCTGGGTCGTCTTTGGTTACGAGATGACCTATGCCAAAGGTCTCAAGACCGTGGCTGTCCAAATAAATCTCGAACTTACAACCCTCATCAGCGGCAAGCTCTTGTCTGAGCTGGTCGATGTCCATTACTTTACCCTTCGATACTTTCTGGTTTTAGCTCGTATCTTTTTAGGCTGTCGTGAGACTTGCTTACCAGCTTTAGTTGCTTTTCTTTTAGCACGGGTTGTTGCCGCGTACTCTTTGGGCGATAGGGCTTTAATCGCCGCTGACGGTAGATAACGTTCTCCTGTGGCTTTTGGTCCTTGGGTAGATGGCTTGCCACTTTTCGTTCTCCACTTCTGTTTCGTCCATGCCTTCAGGCTGCGCTGTGATTTCTTCAACGGCATTATCTGTAGCCCCCGCCCTTGGCTTTGTACTGCTTCGCAAGCATTTGCGCTTTTCTCGCACTCCACTGTCCAGGGCGTCCGCCCTTTCCTCCAGCCTTGATACGCTGAAAGAGCTGCTTACGCATGGTAGGCTTGGTATAGTTACCCGCCTTATTGACCGTGGATTTACGCTTCTTTGTTGCCATTACTTCGTAATACCTTTGTACTTTTCAAAGCTACGGAGGCCACCAAGCCCCAACATACCCAATAATACAGTCATCAGCGTGTCCATGTCAAAGGCAGGATACGGCACAGGCTCTTGCCCTAAGAAAGCCATAACAACATCTGCAAGCGGAATAAGGAGAAAATGCACCATGAGAGCTAGGCTACAGACCCACCCACAACAGGGCCGCCAACCCGCCACAAAAATGCTTCTGTGCTTGGCTTCTTGTGCGTTCACAGCAAGCTGTCCCTTGGCTAACTCTTGTGCGTGACGCTCTGCCATTGTCGCAATCTCATGCGCCAACTCATTCTTCTTGTCTTTGTCTTCAACAAACTTGCCAATCAGCTCTGTGGCTGGGCCTATCAATGCTTGTAACATCAGTCTATAAACTCCAAGATTTCACCGTTGAGAACCATGACTTTATGCTCTTTGCATGACCACTTCTGGTCAAAGTTATTGGTGTGCCCTACGTTACGCTTAATCTTGCGCCGTACTGATAGGCACTCAGACAAAGACCTGTATGGCGTGTACTCCATCTTCTCGCCGTTCATTACCAATAATAACACAAAGGTCAGTTCAATCATCGCCGTTTCGTAACTTCTCTATGCTTTCTTCTAGGCTTGTAATTCGTCTTTCATAAAAGTCTAGCGTTAGTTTTTGTTGTTGGTCAAAAGGTGCTTTGCCACTTTCTATATCTGTCTGTAACTTTTCAAGTTCAGTAGCCAAGTGTTCTATAAGCATGAACTGTTCACTGTCTGCTGGCAGACTTCCCATCTCCCCTCTAGGCCATTTGATGCGGAACTCTGTGTTTTGTTCGAGGTCAGCTTGCATCATAGTCTGGTTAGTCTCTAACGTGTTCAGCCTTTCTATCAAGCCAAAGTAAGCCCACGTTGCCAGACTAGCCGCCGCGACCATGCTGATGATGTTGCGTAACGGTAGTGCTACCTCTGTGTTTTCGTTTAGCTTTGCTGGCATTTACTTCTCTGAGTTTAACCATACAGCTAGGCTGCCCGTCATCGCGCCAGTGACTACGCTTATCAGCGCACTCTGCTGTGTAGATAAATCCGGCTGTGACAGTGCCCATTCAATGCAACGTATATACACGCCTGTCATGCACAGCATCATAAACCTCGGCAGTATCTTTAGCTCTAACAGCTTTCTTGCTACATCTTCTGCACTCATCTGAAGCCTCCTTTAAGCCAAACAATCCAAGCCACTAAACCAGCAACCATAGTAGATATAAGTAAAGCCACAGCACCCAATCCCAGAGCGTCCATAATCTCCGCCCGTCTGCGCTTGGCAAGCTCTTCTTGCACTCGTCTTTCTTTTCTGGCTTCTGCCTGAAACTTTTGCCAATCATGCCATAGCCCAGGGCGTCCGCAATAAATCATAAACTGCTTCAGCTCTTCTTCGTGTTGCCGGATTTTCTCAAGGGCTATAAACTCTTCAAGGTCAGTAGAGTTGACGCCAGATTTTTTCTTTTTGTTGCCTTTACGTTGCAGCTCTTCCTTTGCAATTACAAAGTCGGAGATTGCCCTACCCGCCTTTGTTAAGTCGCCCGTGTTTTGGACAGCCTTCTTAATTATTGCAAAGGCAGCATTGGCTGCGGCAAGCTCCGCAAGCATTACTCTTTATCCCAGTAAAGCCGCCATAGCTTCCAACCTACATAGATAATAGACATTACACCCAGGACCAATGCCACCCACTGATTTAAGGCTGGTAGCCAAAGAGGTGCAGAGATGCCGCCCGTGGCTATGGCAAGGTCATTCTGGTTCATCAGTCTGCATCCTGAATGGTGTTACCTTCAGCTACCCACTCAAGGATGGCTGCGTAGTGACGATTATCTGGGTCAAGCGGTATGTGCATTTGCACACCGTCAATCGTGGCTTTAACTGAGTGATTTATACCATCAAGCACAAGTTCATCACTGTCATTCAAAATTGAATTTTGCTGGTATTGTGCCGATGTAATGTTCATTTCATCCATTGTTACAACTCCGCATCAAACTTCATGGCATTGCTTTTTGCAATTACTGTGTAAGTGTACGCACCCGCGTCACTGGCAGGGGCAATCTCTATGAGAGCATTGTGTCTTGTGATGGAATGAGTGCTGAATGTTCCTGTCGTATTAGAAATACCGGGCAAAGTAATTGTATTAGTTTGTGCGCTAAATGAGGGCGTTGCTCTCATCGTGACAGGGTAAGCAAGCGAACCAATATATGAATTACTGTTATTATAGGAACGCTGTGTGTGAACACTATTCTCAGAATTTTGCGTTTGATAATAATACCTCTGACACCTAGCCAACTCATCACCAAATGACCGATGCTCAAATGGTGTGGCCTGTTCGCCTAGTTCAAGCTGTACGCCTGTGAGATAGAATGTGCCTGTTTGTGCAGAGAAATCTACTTGGTCAGAAAACGCATAATCATCAGTTGCAGTGTATGCACCCCATCCTGAATGAGGTGTTCCTGCGTAGTCTGTACCTGCGGCTAACGTAATGTAAAACTGAAACTGCCCAGTATTATCATTAGTTAGAGAACCAATTGTATCTCCATCTATAGTAATAGTTTTATATTCCCATGTATTTGCACTGTTAATAGTGAATGACTGAGTATTACTTCTGGTGTCGGTTGGCTCGTAGAACAGAATTGAATATTTGCCTGTTAAACTGCTTCTAACATAAAAGCTAAGTATTATAGACTTTGCAGAAGATGTGCCGTAGTTCAAATGCTGTAAATCTTGGCCCTCAATTTGATATCGTATGTAAAATAATTCATCAGATGCAAGCGCAGTTTCAGCAGTTGTAACAGCTACTTTTAAAGAATTAGAAAATCCGTCTGGTGACGTTGTATCTTGGTCAGCCGCAAACACAAGTTCGTCAAAATTTGTTTTATGAACAAACCACCTATCACAACTGTAAGCAGAGGTAGTAACTGTGGTATTTCTCTGGTCAACCTGCATCGCACCATTGATAATCAGATTCCTGTTTGACAGGGCTGTTTGCGAACCTATCAGTGCGGCTAGTTCTGCTGCTTTACTCATGCTAGGTCTCCCTGAATATTTATACAGCTATAACCTTGAAACCCTGCACCAGAAACAGAACTGTTTGCATAAATACTAACAAATCTACAGTTGCTAGTGGTCATTCCTGCAGGAGTTGTTTCTGTATAGGCTGAAGAACGAACACCAATAACACGAACGTAACCATCACCTGCAGGGTTCTGAACCCCGTTAGTAAATGGATAAGGTGTTGCGTTCATACTTGCAGACCAAGCTAATGTAAAATCACCTGTTCCATTGTCTGTTGTGCTAGATACATTATTTGAATCTGTTGTGGCTGTTGTAGATGTGTTTGTATCTATGATTGCCCACGCTTTATTTGTACCTTCATAAATAACACTTGTGGCAACAGAGTTGTTACCGCTGGCATCCTTCAGGGTGTTTACTCTCAGTTCGCTTGCCATTATGCTAAGTCTCCTGCACCATGTCCTGTACATATTCTAGCGTCAGTTAAAGTGCCTGATGCGTTTCCAGCAATTATTCCATAAACGGATGTTCCAACAGTGCCGCTATCTGCTAAATCTGGATATATCCTTGCCCCTGTACTACCTGTGCCGATTACAGGAGCATTATTTGCGCTAGAAAAAAAATTAGTATGCGTAACAGTATAGTTGCCTGTACCATTATCTGTAATGCTAGAATTGTTTAGACTGTCTCGCACTGAGATAGTGCCGCTACCGTCCATATTTATCCACTGTTTTAGAACACCCTGCTGTAACTGCATAGTTGCAGAGCCACCCTCGCTGGTAATCGTAATGTTGCCAGCCGCTGTGTTACCTCTTAGGTCATCTACTTTAAGTATACTTGCCATTATGCGAGGTCTCCATGTGCTGCACTACAAATAACACTTTCATCTAATCGTGCTAGTACAGAACTACTGTCCAAAGAATAGGTATTTATCCCGTAGCTACCTGCAACAATGCTATCACATTGAACAATTCTTGCGCCTACCGATGGTGCAGAGGGTTGCCTTGAACCGTTACTGGTCACACTGTACTTGTCATAGTTAAAATTATTAGTAAGGTTGTAAGTATAATCTCCAGTGCCACTATCCGTTAAAGAAGACCCATTAAAACTATTAATTAAAGGAGATGAGGCATCCCCTTCTACATAGCACCAAGCCTTAGAAGAACTCTGCTTAGTCAACCCAACAGGGCCAGTGCCAGCCTTGTCTGCAATAGTATCTACATTCAGTACACTGGTCATACGATGCTCCAATACCCGTTAACAGTCACGGTAGCAGACTGTGTGATTGGCCCTGCACTCACGCCATTCTCATCAGAGTCAATCGTAATGTCTGCGCTGATGGTCTGACCATTCAAGCGAATGATGCTGTTGTTACCTTTGAATGGGTAGCGTGTATCTGATTCAGTCTTGGTGTACGAGTTGGCAATACTAAACGCATCGTAAACTACCATTTCAACTACGTCATTCAGGGATGCCCCTGTGACCAGTACAACGGTTGTGCCTGTTGTAGCAGTGTAGTCTGTACCCGGCTTGAGTAGCACACCATTCTGATACACGTCTAGGTACAAGCTATCTGCGTAGGTCAGTGTCTTACTGTCTGCGTCACTACCACTAAAGCTAGTCTGACCAGCAGTTGCTTGATAGACAAAGCGGTTGCGAACACCGAACTCTGGGGATTTACCTATGTATGGCATATTAATGTTCCTGTTCGTCTATCATATTTTTATAAGCAGTTTTAATGTCATCAGTCCACACGGCAGATGCAATACCCCTAACCTCTGCACTTTCAGATGATGTATCGTAGTCTGACCAATTGTCACCTGACTTTACGCATGGGTTAATAACCCTACGGTGAAAAGTGCGACTAATTTCTGTATCGTCTTCACTAATAACTGTGACTGTACGAATTTGAATAGCTTTGTACGCACCAGCTACTTCAATTTTGTCTTCTTTAGTTGCTTTAGTTAAGGCCACTTATTTCTCCTACGTATTATAAACAACAACACCTTCAAACCAATCGTTACTAGCATTAGCATTAACATTTACTGCACTACCATCGTTATAATATGCTCTTATAAAATTTTGGCTGTCTCCAATATACATTAGAGGACTACCTTGATTTAAATAAGTAGAAGCAGTTGAATATGTTACAAACATGCCTTTAGCTGAAGGAGTATTTGCTGATGCAAATGGCAATCCTTCCAACCTGAACTGACCAGCAGCACTTGTGCCTGTCCACTGCAAAGTTATATAGCAGCATACTTGATTACCAATTTTTGTGTAGTGACCATCTTGCCTAGCATAAGTAATGCTGGTAAACCCACTAGCGTTAATAGTTGGGGTAAACGTACCCTCTTCATAATCATCTAACGTATTGGCACTACCCGAACCACCAATTTTGATGTCGGTAACTTGACCAATTCCAGCATTGATAACTTGAGTAAGTGCCATATTTACGTTTCCTTATGCGTAAGGGCTGTCACCCAACACAGATGTATCCCAAGCTGCCTTCAGCTTTGCGATTGTATCTGCATTAGTAATTGCAGATGCTGCTGGGGCATCACGAAGAGCGTTCTTCTTTGTTACAGAAGCAGCTTGTGCATCTGTGTCACCAGCTTCAAGTGCCTTCATATACACTACGTCTTCTGCTTCAAGCAGAGGCGCACGAACTTCACGGATTTTGTCCTTGAAGATTACTTTGGCTGCGTCCATATCTTCTGATATGACTTTGCCACTCAATGACCATGCACCACGAAAGTGACGGTCAGAAGGAACG
>Ga0160423_10001181_pt1 | contig 21843 bp, 16 predicted proteins | sample CRUFie14St8metaG_FD_108191 | JGI IMG/M metagenome (GOLD analysis project Ga0160423, IMG submission 108191) | Marine microbial communities from the Costa Rica Dome - CRUD Field 142mm St8 metaG | ecosystem: Environmental > Aquatic > Marine > Oceanic > Photic zone | place: Costa Rica: the Eastern...
CTCGAAGAGAAAGCAGTACGATGCGACGGGCAGGATGGAAAAGACCGTGGATGAGGAGTTCATGGACAGCTTCGGCGGCGGCGCCTTCAGGGACAAGGCGAGGCAGCAGCGCGAGGATCGCGAGTCCATGGCGGAGCAGCTCACCGTGAGGCAGACGGAGGAGTTCCAGTCCCACACGTCGGGATTTGAGGCGTGGATGAGGTCGAGGGGGGACTCGGTGAAGACCTTTACCGCCGACAACGCCGCCGAGCAGTTCGGCGTCGTCAAGAGCAGCTACGAGACCGTCCCTCTGCCCAGCATCCGGGCGTACCAGGCTCGGGTGAAGCAGGTCGGTAAGCCGGCAAAGGAGTCGCTGGAGCTGGTGTGCGAGCCGATCCCCCAGGCGCTGGAGTGGGGCGAGGTTCTCGTCAGCGTGAGGGCCGCTCCCGTGAACCCGGCGGACCTTTTCGACGTGAAGACCGGCGGGAACGTGGGCGGGGATCCCCTGAAGACGCCCTTCATCGGAGGCAACGACGGCGTCGGCGTCATCGTTAAGGTAAGCTTCCTTCCCTTCCCATCCTTCCCAACTCCCCCAGGGAAGCTGTGACGGCTGACCCCCCACCGCCTCCCCTTGATGATCAGGTCGGCCCGGGCGTCAAGAACCTTCAGGAGAACGACTGGGTGCTGCCCTTCGTGCCTCACCTCGGAACCTGGAGGTCTCTCGCCGTTCTGAGGGAGAAGGACACCTTGAAGATTCCCGTGGACCTCATGCCCATCGAGTACGCCGCCATGTCCCGAGAGCTCTGCGTGGCGTACAGGCTCCTCGAGGACCACGGCGACCTCAAGCCGGGCGACACGGTCATCCTGAACTCCGCGAACAGCACCGTCGGCCAGGTGGTGATCCAGCTTTGCCACCTTCTCAAGCTCAGGAGTGTCGCGGTGGTCAGAGACCTCGGCTCCATGGACAAGGTCGGGCCCTGGCTCAAGACCCTGGGCGCCAGCGAGGTCCTCGCGGACACCGGGTCCCTCAAGAAGGAGCTCGAGAAGAACAAGTACTTTGCCAAGCCGAAGCTCGGGTTGGATTGCGTCGGCGGACAGTCCGCGGTGAGGCTGGCGGATACGCTCGATGACTCCGCCCCTCTGGTGATCTACGGCTGCATGAGCGGCAGGGCGCCGAGCTGGCCGTGGAGCCAGTGGGTGTTCAAGCAGATGCAGGTCAGGGGGTTCAACCTGCGCAAGTGGATGAAGTCGAACAAGAAGAAGATTCCCGCCATGATGGAGTCCATCGCAAAGCTCGTCAACGCCGACAAGCTGAGGGTGACCCACACAGAGTACGAGCTCGGGACCGAGTTCGACGAGGCACTGGACCACGCCATGGAGGAGGGGAGGAGCACGAAGATCCTGCTCAAGGTGAAGGACATCGGAGTCACGTACTGATGGGTTAAGGAACAGTTCCCCCTATGTTTCCGCCGCAAGCGTGCCGTTTTAAACAAACAAGCTCTTTTTTGAAAACCTGTTGAACGAGTGTGTTCCACGTGCACCGCCGGTCGGGGCTCTTCCCGCCCACAGCGCGCCGAGGCCGGTTGTAACGCGCGGCCATCCTCCCATTCCCTAAACCCCTCACTGACATTTGCGTAATGAATCGAATCGCCTGTTGGGAGGGAGGCTTTCCCCCCTCGACCCCTGGGATGGACTGGGCAGCCTGAACGAAAGAAAAAAAAAAGTGTTGGTTCACATGGTTTGATTGAGTCGCAACCAGCGTGGACAGCATCCGGTAGGTTGTCGACTCGGTGTATTCTCGTTAAGAGAACTCATCGTATCTTCAAGGATACTTGATCCTAACCTGAAACATGGAATACTCATTCACCTGAAAAAAGGACAATGACGTCGAGCGATACATGCTCACCTGGATGTAACTGGAACATGGCTCATCAGAATATATACAGGTCTCCTCAAAGTGCAACGCGAGAAGCGGATTTCGGTCGTTTCCTGAATTTTGTGTTCCAAGATTTCCTGGGTGGTACATTCGTATACACCCCAGGAGGAGGTGGGATGCAAGGCAGGACGCACTTTTTTCGCTGGCGAAGGAGGCCGCCATGGAAGGTACCGAGAGCCTACCGTCCTGGGCGACCGGGAACGACGCGGGGGAGGGAGATGAGGGTCACAGGGGAGCGGATGAATGGCTCGAGCTCATACAGCAGCTCCTCGTTGCGGGTGGATACTTTAGGGCTCGTATTCCCACTCTCAAGGCCTTCGACAAGGTTGTGGGGGGGCTGGCCTGGTCCATAAACGCGAGCTACGCCACCGAGGTGAGCTCGGGATTGTCCAAAGATTTCGAGGACCGGGTCCGTGACGAAGCTGACGCGCTGCCTCGACCTCCATTTTTTTGTTTTTTTCATAACTTTTCTCTTCTCTCTTGTGCCTTGGCTTTGGTGGCAAAGATGGACTTCGACCTGTTCTTGCGAGAGGACGCCAAGATCGGGGAGAAGATCCAGCTGAGCGAGAAGATTGAGAAGGCCCTGCAGCGCATGAAGTGTCCGCACTCCCTCCAGGCTCACCAGATGGAGGGACTCGACTACCCGCAGATCTACCCTGTCGTACAGTGGCTTCTGACACGAGTGCTGGACGCCAGAGCTCAGTTCGGAAACCAGCTGAGGCGGTACTCTCAGTACGCTTGCGAGTCCAAGCAAGGGTACGGGTCTTGGGTGAACGCTAGTTCTGGCGAGGGCGGCCTCTCGGTGGACAGTATGCTGAGGGAGAGGACGGAGGACGTCTACGGCGTCGCCAGGCAGCTTCGCAGGAGAGAGAGGGCTGATGCCGCGGAGAACTTGCAGAGGAGGCTGAACTGGACCCTCATGGAGTACGGCCATAGGAACCACCTCGTCGGGGACGTCTCCGCCGCGGAGGGCGGCGCCGGTGGCGCGGGCAGGAGGCAGTCCAGGGCCGGCAAGTCGGAGGGGAGGCCTGGAGGTTCCGGAGCCCAAGGCGCGCCCGCGGAGGAGGGCTTCAACAGCCTGGAGGTCGGCGAGGACGACGACGGGACGCTGTCGGGCGCCGCGGCGGCCCAGATCGTGGGCCGCCGGGTGGGCGAGATCCAGCAGGCCGCCTCGAGGTACAGCTCCGAGGAGGCCGAGTCGGCTGTGGCTGGCCACATGCGCCGCCGCGAGGAGCTGCGCAGGCACATCGCCCAGTCAGGCCAGGAGAGGGATGCCATGGCGGCTAGGCTCGGCGAGGCGGAGCGTGAGTTCGCGTCGGTCGCGGAGGAGAGGGACAAGGGGATGAGGGCCGCCCAGAAACTGAACCGAGGATTGGAGGAGTTGAAGGCAATGCTGGACAGCGAGGAGGTTGGCCCGGGTCTCAGGAGGGTGCAGCCGTTGGTTGGCAAGAAGCGCGGGCTGGAGCTCGAGAAGGAGAGGTTCAAAGCCCAGTGCGAGGGGGAGAGGGAGAGGCTGAGGTCGGAGGCGGCGGAGGCCTCGGCGGCGGCGGAGAGGGCGGGCACCATGGACGACTTGGACAAGAGTCTGGTCTCCCAGTACGAGGAGGTGTCCTCCCAGACCAGGTCCCTGCAGCAGGAGCTCTCCAAGGTCTCCAGGGCGGTGCTCTTCCTGCGCCGGACGCTGGACGACATCCCGAACTCGAACGAGCTCACGCAGTACCAGAAGCGCTTCTTGGAGCTGTACGACCTGGTGCAGCTGAACTTGCAGGAGACGAGGAACCACTACAACACGTACAACACCATCTCAGACACAAAGGAGTTTCTGCAGAAAGAGAGCAAGGTGATGACGTCGGTTTACAACGGGTTCCTAGCGAGCAAGAACCGCGGGGCTGCGGGCCAGCGCGCGTTTTTGGAGCAGCTCGAGGGCATCGCCAAGGGCGTCGACGCCACTCGCGAGAGGTTTTCGAAGAGGTTTGACGTTTCGAAGGGAAGGCTGGACGCGGACAGCGCGAGGCTCCAGGAGCAGCTCGGCCTGCAGAGGGAGTACCTGAAGACGCTGGCGGAGCTGAAGAAGGCCGTGGCGAGGTACGAGAGGATGGCGACATCGCCAAAGTAGTTTTTAGGTTGGTTCACAAAAATATATATATACATCATCACACATTTTTTTTTCATAACACGCGGACCGAGTAGCTCATGGCGTCTTTTGGGGTCTCCCAGTCCTCCCGCCAAACTTGGTCGTACTCGAACTTGGCCTCAAGGAGTTCGGTTTTGTACGCCCCTGCCAGGGTGTCGACGTGCCTGTGCGGCGAGAGAGAGAGAAATAGGGGACAGTCAGCTCAGAGTCTCACAAAAGGGAGAGAGAGAGTCGGGTCAAAGTCACCTCAGGTAGTCCGGGGCGCCGGGATAGACGACGTTGTCGGCCACAACGACGGTCCCCTTGGCGACAAGCCCGGCCTCCTCCATCGCGATCAGATCGGGTAGGTAGCAGGGCTTGCAGTGGTCCAGAAAGATGAGGTCGGCAGCCCCGCCCACCATGGCCTTCACATCCATAACGCGCTTCCCCCCCTCGCCCACCAGGACCTCGACCTGCGACGAGAGTCCCGCCCACTCCACGCACTCTCGCGCGACCTCCGCGTGCCTTGGCTCGAACTCCACGCACACCAACCTGGCTTCTGGCGAAACAAAGTTGGACGCCGTGTGAATGGCAGAGTAGCCCAGGAAGGTGCCAATTTCGACACACCGCTCCGGCTTTGTGTTTCTCACGATTCCCGTTAGAATCTCGGCCTTCTCCCTGCCCAGGTGGTAGGTTGGGTAGTGCGAGAAGAACTCGTCAAAGGCCAAAAGAACTCCCGATGGGTCTCCCCGCTCGCTCCTGTCCCGGATGAAGGGCAAGATGTCCCTCGGCTCCGCGTAACGCCACTTGGCGTAAAACTCGGCGGCGGCGTTTGAGGAGGTTGAGGTTGAGGCCCGTGCCATGGAGTCCGTCACGCCAAAACTGGATAAGATACCCAACGAGAACAAAGCTTGTCTGCGAGTGAACAAGAGATCTTCTCGACGGGAGGAGGACTTCTTCTTCCGACGGGGGCTCCTCCGGGGGCGCTCATTGGACTTGTAACAATGTCGCACGACGCGATCAAGCGGCCTCGAGTCGGACCCTGCGCGCGCCAAAGACGCCATGGATCTGGATCGAGGATCCCCACCCCCACCACTTGGGGATCTTCTGCATCGCGGTCGAAGGATGTTTTTGGTGTGGACGTTAGTTATCGAACGGTTTTCGCATTTACACGTTAGTTTTACTAAGTGAGTTTTCTCGGACAAGCAGCAGGAGTAGATTTTCCTTCTTACAGGAGATCTCAACCACAAAACCCTCGACGCTGTTGTAGCGACTTTGTGTTGCGAAAAAAAAATGGAAGTTTCCCCGATTTTCTGATATTATTTTGTGGACCTTTTCTGTAGATTTTCCATCTTGGCGGGTTCCACGATCCCGCGATCTCGCGATCTGAAATTCCAGAGTAGTTTTCCCTTTATGCATCTTTTTTTTTTCACCGACGGAGACAGACAGACGCTGCGTAACGAGCAAACAAACAACCACAACAGAGGCGCGGGCAGTAGCATCGCCGACCGAGACTGAACGAGCTGAACTACACCCCGCGCGCACCTTCGCAACGCGAGTTCCCGGTCAACCCCAGGGAGGACGCCAGCCCAGTGAGCCATGACGACGGACGCCAGCGAGACCATGAAGAGCGAGGAGCTGAAGCGTTTGGGGTTTCTGTTCGAGTATGGTGCCCTGGCCGCCGATTTGTCTGCCAAGTATTACGACTTTGTGAAGAAGCAGACCCCGACAGCCCTTAGCCCCGGGATCGAGACGCTCGAGGGTGCCATCAAGGCCTACGGCATGCCCATCGTAACCAAGGTTCAGGACGTCGCCCCCAAGGTGATCACCGAGGCGGACAAGAGGGTCGACGGTGTGGTGGAGGGTGTGAGCTCTGTGTACACAAAGTATACGAACGGGGAGAACATCAAGGCGTTTAAGAAGACGAGGGAGGAGTACCTGAAGCAGATCGAGCAGCTCCTCGAGGATATCAAGACCAAGGGCTTCCAGGGATCCGTGGTGAGTGTCCAAGGAACAGGAACCCCCCCCCCCGGTCGGCGACGACGACGACGAAGAAGAAAGACCACTGACCCTCAACAAAACGTTTTCTCTCTGTCTCTCTCTCTCTTTCCGTTCCCAAGGCCGAGGTGATGGGGTTTGTGAACACCGTCAAGGAGACCGTGATGAAGGAGGGCGCCAAGAGGGTCGACTCGGCCAAGGCCAACCCAGTGTACGTCAAGACCTACAACACCGTGTCGGAGAAGATCTGCACGGCGCAGGAGACCGCTCTGTTCAAGAAGATCATCGCGGTGCTGGAGGACATCAAGGCCAACAAGAGCGTCGCCCCGCTGGTCAACAAGAGCGTTGACATGGCGACGCCCTACGTGGACTACGCCACCCCCTACGTCGCGAAGCTTGCGGAGAGCCTCAAGCCTGTGCAGCCGGCCACCTGAGCACCCACCACGCGTTTCCTCTCCCGCTTTGTCGATGGGGGAGGGGGGCCGAGGTGGATGATTTTTTTGCTTCATCAAGCCAACCCGAGAGGGAGTACAGTACTTACAGTAGCGTTTTCATGAAACAACAAGCCCGATTCTTTTTTTTATATCGCTTTCTTCACCAACCTCATTCGTCATTGCTCGAGGCCCCGCGGTCTTCAGCTTCCTCTCCCTCTCGCTCTATTTGGTCCTCTGGCTTTGCGTTGGCGTCGACTCCACCAACGAGCACATCGGCTTCAAGCAGCGTTCCGCTTGCCGCGTGAACGAGGTTTTTTTCTTTTTTTTTTCGAGGCCTGGAATACAAGTAGGAGAGCAGGAGGGAGCAAAAGCAAAAATGGCGTCGGACCACGACGCGGGGGAGTCGAGCGGGACGTCTCCGGGGCCAGACGATGCAGCAGAGTGCAAAAACTCCCAGGGGGCGCCCGTGCCCGGCCACCTCTTCATTGCTTGCCACGAGGATTGCCACGACGAAGAGAACGACGACCCACGAGCGAAGCTGGCTTGCGAGGGTGGGGAGAGCATGAGAAGCTTCTTCCGCCCGAGAGCGGAGGACGGGTCTTGTGGGGGGGTGGCGGAGGGAAGGGAGAGGACCTTCGTGTTCCCAGGCGAGCGCGTCACGGTGATCTGCACCATCGAGGAGGACCTGACCCCGGACCAAGTCGAGGCGCTCGAGAACGAACACTGTTACTGGTTGGGGTTCCACCCCTCGAGTGACTCGGGGACGCCTCGAGGGTGCGACGACGACGAATGCGATGGTGACGCGGGATGCGCCAGCGTGCTTGAGGCGTCGTCCTCGAGCCGGGTTCGGGACGAGAGCCCGACGAGTCCGGTGGCCGGCCTCGCGAGGGCCATCCTGCGGTGCGAAGGTCTCGGGGACAGGGCGGTCATAGCGCTGGAGGCGACGGTCCCTGCCCACCTCCCCGCCAACGGCGCCCTCGTGACGCTCGACGTGAAGCAGTACCTCCGACACCCGCTCGGCCTTGGGGCGACGACGGAGGAGGCGGCAAACAGGGGCCACGAGGAAGACGAGGATCGGGTGGGGGGCTCTCCTACCGTGGCGCTCTACGAGCACTTTCTGTGCCGGCGTTGGACGAGGCGCCTCGAGGTGTTCCGACCCCTTCGGGTGCGGACCCGCGTCTCGGGTGGTGGACATGGCGGCCGGTTCGTCTCCGCCGCCCTTGCCAACGCCCTCCCCCGCCGCATCGAGTGTGAGCTCAGCGTCCTTGGGTTTCAGCTCCTGTCGGATCCTCCGGGAGCCCTCTGCGTGTCGAGGATCCACCCTCGGAGGTCGGAGTCCGGCCGGCACGCCGCCATGGCGCCCGGCACCGAGCACTCCTTCGCCATCCTGGCCGATCCCGGTCCGGACGCGGGGCCGCCGCCCACGTCCGCGGACCTCCTCGTCACCGTGGCTTCCAGCGTCTCCTCGATGCCCTTGTTGTACTCGCACAGGGTGGGCTGGCCCGCGGCCATGGGGCCCGCGCCCCGGGCCCAGCTGGTGCTCAGCCACGTGGGCAGGGAGGAGGAGGCCGGGTCTGGGCTCCCCCTCGCCAAGATCAGGTGCACCGTGAGAAACCTGACCGACCAGCAAAGGACGTACTCTCTCGTCTTCGATGATTTGGACGTCCTGGGCAACGCCAAGGCTGAGGGATCGAGCCACGCCTTCATGGACACGCGGGTCCCGGTGGGCGAGGTGCCCGCGAGGTCGTCCAAGTCTGTGATCTGCAGGCTGATGCCAATGGACTCGACCATCGCGCGCGTGGACGGCATCAGGCTGGTGGACGACATCGGGAACGCGTACGCCAACGCCATGCCTTGCAACCTGTCCTGCTAATGATTTGTAAGTCATCCTACTTTACTTTAACCCGGCGGTTACCCCTCGCTCTGACCAAGAGAAACAAAGCAATCAAAATTCTGAAAACGAAACTTTTTTGTGGATTTTTGGATAGACCTGTGTGGCCGAGCCTGGGGACGTCATCGGTTCAGAGAGAAACATGGCGCCAGCGCAGCAATCGGGTCGACTCGGGAGGAGCGGGGCGGGGCCGAGGAGGCCGGAGGGGGCAGGAACCTCGCCGTGCTCGTGCGCCCCGGGGCGCTGCAGGCCACCCCCCACGCAACAGCGGAGGTCCGCGGTGTCTTCCGTGCGTCGTCCTCCCGCACACCAGTCCCGCGACCACCACCAGGGGGGCTATGCCCGAGGAACGCTTAGCTGCGAAGCTCTGTCGGCCAAGGCTGCGGGGCAGGTCGTCAAAGTGCCCGCGGAGAACCTGCGCAACTTCAGCATCATCGCTCACATCGACCACGGGAAGTCAACGATTGCGGACAGACTTCTGCAGGTCACCGGGACGGTGGAGGACCGGGAGATGCAAGCTCAGTTCTTGGACAACATGGACATAGAGAGGGAGAGAGGGATCACGATTAAGCTCCAGGCCGCGAGGATGAGGTATCAGCACGATGGGGACGGCCAGACCTACGCGCTGAACCTCATCGACACTCCAGGTGAGCCCCTCGACACCGAGACACCGAGAGGAGAGCACTGGAGGAAACTGACAAACGCAAACAAAACGCACACACACACACACACGCTCTCTCTCTCTCTGTTACCATCTCCCTGGGTTTAGGCCACGTGGACTTCAGCTACGAGGTTAGCAGGTCGCTCGCGGCGTGCGAGGGCGCACTCCTCGTAGTGGATGCCTCGCAGGGCGTGGAGGCGCAGACCCTGGCGAATGTGTACTTGGCGCTGGAGAATGACTTGGAGATCATTCCCGTGCTGAACAAGATCGACCTGCCGGGCGCTGACGTGGACAGGGTCTCCAGAGAGATCGAGGAGGTCATCGGACTGGACTGCTCGGGCGCCATCCTGTGCTCCGGCAAGCAGGGCCTTGGGATTGAGGATATCCTGGAGGCCGTCGTGGAACGCATCCCGCCGCCAAAGGACACGGAGGACGAGAAGCTCAGGGCCCTCATCTTCGACTCATACTACGACCCGTACAGGTAGAGCCACCGCATCAACTCTCCAGTGCCTCTTGGCCCGGCCTGACCCCCGCCATCCTCTTCCACGGCCTCTCTCTCTCTCTCTCTATTTCCACTTTGCTTTTTTCGCGCCCAAGGGGCGTGGTGGTGTACTTTCGGGTTGTGGACGGCAAGATCAGCAAGGGGGACAAGGTGAGGATGGTGGCCACGGAGTCCGAGTACGTCGTGGACGAGATCGGCGTGCTGGCTCCGAAACAGGTTCCCGTCGATTCCCTCTCTGCGGGAGAGGTTGGCTACTTTGCCGCCTCCATCAAGACGGTCGCGGACGCCAGGGTTGGGGACACCATCACCCTCGCCAAGGACCCCTCGAGCGACCCGCTCGCGGGTTACCAGGAGGCGCAGCCCATGGTCTTCTGTGGCCTCTTCCCGACGGAGAACGACCAGTACCCGGACCTGAGGGACGCTTTGGAGAAGCTGCAGACCAATGACGCCGCCTTGGTGTACGAGCCTGAAAATTCCGCGGCGATGGGGTTCGGGTTCAGGTGTGGATTCCTGGGGCTGCTGCACATGGAGATCATCCAGGAGAGGCTGGAGAGGGAGTACGACTTGGACTTGATTACCACGGCGCCCGCGGTGGCCTACAGGGTGACCACCACGGAGGGGGAGGAGATGATGGTGGACAACCCCAGCCAGCTCCCAGACGTGCAGAAGAGGCAGTCCATCGCGGAGCCCTACGTGAAGCTGGAGATCCTGTGCCCGAAGGACTTCGTGGGCGCCGTGATGGAGCTGGGAAACGAGCGCAGGGCAGAGTTCCAGGATTTGAGGTGGGCGATCTTCGAAAGAGAGAGAGAGAGAGAGGTTCCAATTCTTACTTTTGCTGACGAGGATTTGTTTTCTTGCACCGCCAACGACGACACCAAAGGTACCTGAACGAGACGAGGGCGTCCGTGATCTTTGAGACCCCCCTGGCGGAGATTGTGACAGACTTCTTCGACGAGCTCAAGTCGCGGACGAAGGGTTACGCCAGCATGGAGTTTCAGCTCTTGGACTTCAGGGTGAACGACCTCGTCAAGCTGGAGATCAAGATCAACCAAGAGCCCGTGGACCCTCTGGCTTGCATCGTTCACAGGGACAAGGCTTACGGGGTGGGCAAGGCCCTGGCGGGGAAGCTGAAGCAGTTGATTCCCAAGCAGCAGTTCAGGGTGCCGATCCAGGCGGCGGTGGGAAGCCGTGTGATCGCGTCGGAGAGCATCGCAGCCTTGAGGAAGGACGTCCTGGCCAAGTGCTACGGAGGAGACATCTCAAGGAAGAAGAAGCTGCTGAAGAAACAGGCCAAGGGAAAAAAGAGGATGAAGAGCCTGGGCAAGGTGGACGTCCCGCAGGAGGCCTTCATGGCCGTCCTCAACCTCAAAACAGAGGAGAGCGATTAGCGGTTTTTTAATTCGTGTAAAACATCCTCTTCTTTCATGAACTCTGCCCTGCGCTGATCCTGTTTCAAAACCTTAGGGGAGGACGCCAGCGGCGGGGACCCTCTCCTTGAAGCACTCCCTGTTGAAGAGGTAGGCCGGGATTGGGACGAGGGTCTCTCCTCCGGGCAGCTCCACCGCAAGCTTGGCGTGGCCAGCGCCGCCGCCGTTCTTGTGATGGACCTCCAGGAATACGACCTCTCCCCTCTTCATCTTCTTGGCGCGCCCGCTTACCCACTCGGACTTTCTCTTCCAGCCGTCGATCTTCACCACGCTCTCCTGGCTCGAGATGTAGTCAAAGTAGGAGTCCTTGTCACCTGGAAAAGTGCCGGACGTTGAAGAGGAGAACTTGGCTATCTCTGCCTCCGGCAGCATGTAGAGCCTACTGCTGTCGTCACTGCTCAGCGCGAACGTGTAGTCCCCATCAACGGGCGCACAGAAGAAGCCACTGATCCTGGAGCCAGATTGCTCGTACTGAGAACCAACGGAGATTAAAGAGACGACGCGGTGTTCAGGTCAACTCAACGTTGAGGTTGGGGGAAGGAGCGAACGAATTTTCAGCTTACCTCCCTCACAGGCTTTGGCGCCTGGAAGGTCGAATCTTCCGAGTCCTGCGAGAAGGAGGCCGAGGTCAGAAGGGAGAAGGACAGAGAGGAGGAGGAGACTTACCATGCGTTGCTCGTAATCCGGATCGGTCCTCATGAAGCGAGAGTTGCGAAGGGAATTGACGCCACCGGAGCGGTCGAGATAGTGCCATTGCTGGAACAGAATCCCATGCTCCACGATCCTGGTGCCGTTCGCCTCCGCAGATGTGGTGTCCCCGCTGACCATGGACGCGAAGCTGCACCGCTGGCATATCTGGGAGCAATACCCCCCCGCGACCATCCAAGGCTCCCCGCACTTGCCCCACCCTGCCTGCTCCTCACACGTGAACTCCCCTGGCGGCTGGATGTCGCAGCAGTCCCCTTGGCGGCACGCCGACAAACGCGGCCCCATACCCGAGCCCCCCGGGAGGAGGACGCTGTCGATGATGACGAGCTCCCCGTTGCACGAGGTCTCCAACCTCTCCAGCACCTTTGCACGCCTTTCGAGCCTCTCAGCCACGTCCTCCTCACCGAACGTGTGGTACCTGAGGAGGTCGAGCAAATCCAAGTCGAGTACGGACGAACCGGCATCCTCGTTCAGCTTCTGAAACGCGGCGTCATTCGGAGCGAAGAAGGTCTTGGGCCCCGGGGCGTCCAGAAAAGCGTCGTAGCCCGATGCTGACACCGCTTTCTGAATCAAACTCAGGTCAGGCCGGGAGGAAACCAGGTCCCCAATGGTGGTACACGGCGTTTGTTGGGCACGGCTCACGCCCCCCAGGACCGCCAGGACCGCGACCAGGATCGCCAGCATGGTGGTGCGTGATGGTGTGTGTTCTTGTGTCCCCGTTGCCCACCTTCACCACAGGCCCTTCGTCGCGTCGCCGCTCGTCTAGACTCTCTCAGCATCGCGCCAGCCCCCATCGCGCAAGTCATCTCCATCTCCCCGAGTTCGTTGGAAGTTCGACCTTGGAAAAGGTGCTCGATGCGTTACAAAACTAAAAAACTAAATTTGAAGTTTGGAGAATGACTGGATTACAGACAACATCGGAGGTCCTCCTCCTTTACGATTTCCTCCTGCGTCACCAAACCGAAAGACAGGCACATTTCGAGTGCCTGCCTCGCCTCGGACGGCCTGCCCGCCAACGCGCACGCGCAGGCGGCGTTATACAAAAAATCGCTCCTGTCGGCACAGCCCCCGAATTCTCGCCAAAGCTCTTGGTCGGCGAAGATCCTCTCGTACCCGGCGGCCGCCGCGGCAAAGTGCGTCGAGGCGGCGGCCACGTCACCTGCCTCCCTGAAGGCCTTCCCCGACATTGCGTGGACCTCCGCGACGCCCACGGAGGCGTCGAGATTGCTTCGGTCCACCGCGAGGGCGCGCTGGTAGCCCGCGGCGACGGCCTGCTCGAGGTGGGCCAGCCTCTGCTGGGGCCCCAAGCCCACGGTCTCCGCCATCGCGACGTGGCAGTCTCCTATGGTGTTCATCGCCCGCGTGGCCGTGACCTCCATCGCGGTCGCCTCGGTGAGGTGCCCCAGAGCCTTTCCCAGGAGCTCGCGCCTCTCCTCTGGGCCGCACCCCTCGCTCTGCGCCATCCCGAGAAGGTTGGCGCCCCAGGACTCCAAGAGCCCGACCAGGTCGTCCCCCTTGGTGGAGTCCGTCACGCTGCAGCAAGCCTCGTAGGCCGAGTTCGCCTCCGCGAAGGCCCTCCTGGACTGGACGTGGTCGCCGCTGTCCGCGAGCTCCTCCGCCATCATCTGAAGAAGGTCGCCGCGGTTCAGGTGGGTGTCGGCGTCATCCGAGCGTATAGAAAGGGATTCGTCGTAGGCCGACAGAGCTTTGCCCAGGAGCTCTGCGAGAAGGAGAGAGAGGTTAGACTCGAGAAGGACGGCCGAGAAGGAGGAGGAGGAGGAGGAGGAGGGGACTTACCAATGACCTCGGGGCCGGTCTCTGCGTTCTCGGCCCACACGCTTAGGGCGTTTCCCAGATTGACCAAAATCTCCTCGCGGTCCTCAAGGTCGGTCCTCTGAAGCAGCTTGCGATAAGACTCCGAGCACTGCTGGGCCAAAAATCTTGCCTCTGCCTTGACCGGTCCCTCCTGGGTGACGTGAGTCAGCGTGGAAAGGTACCCCGCCTTGCACTCGGCGCTACCCATGTAGCACCCGGCTAAGCCCACCAGACACTCCTCCGCCGCTGGGCCTGCTCCGCCGTCGTAGAGCGCCAGATATATTTCGATGGCTTGCCTGAACCCGGCGAGGGCCTGCTCACTGTATTTCCCCCGCGACCCGTTTTTCTCGGCCTTCTGCTCCAGCCTCTGGGCCTCCTTGAGGGTCGGGCCCTGGTCCTTTCCGCCGCCGCCATGCCCGCCCTTCTTCTCCCCCCGACGGGAGCCTCCCTGGCCATCGTCGCCGCCCTTGGGCCTCCTGCCGCCCTTGCGACCCCCCATCTTTACGTTTCGGATCTGCTGGGCTCCCAGCCGGATGTGGACTTCGATCGCTTGTGGTGTGTTTTTGATGGATTGATGTGGTCACTATATTAGAATCCTCTCACACACCGACCTGCCACGTCACCGCGACTTGTCTACTCGTATCAATTCTTCCAACTGCCTACCTCAGTACCTCTACCCTCTACCCCTAAGGTCCCGAATGGTCTCCTCGTACTCGGAGCACCTCTTGGTCAGCTGGAAGTGCTCGTGCTTCAGGTCCTCGATCTCCTCAAAGAAGCTCGGGTCAAAGGCGTTGAGCTCGTTCCTCAAGTCGGTGTTCTCCAGCTGCAGCTCCCTCGCCTGGATCTTGTAATTGTTCAGCTCCTCCTCCAAGTCCAGCAGGTCCCGGTCTTCCTGAGACTTCTTGGGAGACGGCGAGTCCTTGCCCTGGAAGTACAGGGCGGCCTTCTCCCTCTCGCCCTCGAGCTCAATGCCGAGGTGCTCGACCTCCATCTCCTTCTCCTCGAGCTTCCTCCGCAGAAGCTCGCACGCGTCCTCCACCGAGGCCTTCTCCTTCAGCTTCCTCCTCACCAGCGCGACTTCCGCGGTCAAGTCCTGGATCTTGCCCTCGCGGTCCTTGATCGAATTCAGGTGCTTCTTGTCCGTCGTGCTGATCTCCTCCTGCATCTTCGAGGACGCCTTTTTGAGCTCCTTGATCCTCTGCACCGCGGCCATGTACTTCTGGTTGCTCACCGAGTTCTCCTTGTCGTACTTCAACTTGGCGATGGACCGCTCAAAGCCGGCGATCAAGTTCTTCAAGTCCTGGTTCTCCCTCTCGAGCTTGGCAAGGGCCCTGGGCGCAGCCTTGGGCGCCTCACCCCTCGCCGCGCCGTCAGAGGATCCGGAAAAGTACTCCTGAATCTTCGCCCGGTACCTCTCCACCTGAGCCAGGGCCTGGTCCCTCTCCAGGTTTGCGTCAAACACCCTCATCGCAGACGCCGAGTCTCCCGCCTGCTTGGAGGGCGAGTCCTGCATCAGCAGCCCGACCGAGGGGGCCTCCTCGAGCCTCCTAGCGAGCTTCTTGTTCTCTGTGTCCCGCCTCTCGAGCTCGTCCTCCAGGCCGACGATCTGCTCCTGCAGGCTTAGAACCTTGTGCTTCAGGTCCGAGATCTTCTGGTCCTTTTCGGCGAGAGATCTCTGCAGGGACAGCGAGGCCTTCTCCTGCACCGCGCCAGCAGTCTGCTGGGGCGAGGGGTCCTGGGCCGCCTGCCTCCTCTCCTGCCTGGATGGCGCCTGCTGCTGGTGATGGTCGGAGGCCGCCCTCCCCGCCGCCTTGGTCAGGTTGGAGATGATCTTCTTGTGCCTCTCCAGGTCCTTCTCCGCGGCGTCCAGCTTCTGCTGCAGCTTTTGGCACTTGAGCTTCTGCGCCTCGACCTGCCTCTGAAGCTTCTTGCCCTCCTCCCACTTCACCATCTCGGGGTTCTCCCTGACCCTGACGACCCTCACCGCCGGCTCTGGGGTGGCCGCCGGCTCCTCCGCGGCGTCCTCCGAGGCGTCCGTCGCAATCCCAACGTTCCTGGAGGCCTTCCTCGCGCTCGCAGGCTTGGCCCTGCGCTTGGGGGTCCCCCCACCCGCCGCCGCCAGGGTCTGGTTGGCGCCGACCATCACCCTCAGCCGCTGGTTCCTCGTCTCCAGGACCCGAATACGCTTGCGCATTAGCTCTGGGTCCATCAGGTCCGCAGAGGTGGCCGGGTCCTCCGCAAGGAGCTGCTCGTCTGTCATCTCTGCGGCGCCCCCAGGGCCGGATCCCTGCTGTCTCAGCCTCGTCAGGCGCTCCTCCAGGGTCAAGATGGCGTCGTTCTTCTCCTGAACGATCTCCTTGAGCTTCTTGCACTCCTCCTGGGACTTTCTCAGCCTCGCCGCCAGCCTCTCCTTGTTGGACTCCAGCCTCTCCCTCTCCCTCTGCTCCTGGACGGTCAGGTTGACATCGCTCTCCAGGATGGTCTGGCTGGCGTTGACCTGCATGACCTTGACCAGCTGCTCCTCCAGGGTCTTGATGGCCTCCTTGAGGCTGACGAGCCTCTTGTCCTTCTGGGCGAGCTGCCCCTTGAGCTTTGCGATGGTGATCTCCATGATCTTGGTCGAGGACCTCGCCCTCTCCCTCTCCACGTCAAGCTTGAACCTCTGCAGGCCGTCCGAAGCGACCTTGGCCTCGTGCGCCAGCTTGGTGCGGGTGATCTCATGTTTCGACTCGGCCTGCTCGAGCTGAGACTTGAGAGCCTCGATGTTGTGGTCGCGCTCCTCCAGGGTGTCCACCAGCTGCTCGTACTTGAGCAGGGCATACCGGCCCTTGGCCGAGGGGTGGGCCTGACCCGAGGTGGCGCTCGGAACAGAGATCGTCTTGGCCGACGCAACCTTGGCCTTCTCCGCGGAGAGCCTGAGCTCCTGAATCTTCTGGCTGCTCTTGAGGGTCTCCTCCAGCGTGCGCTTCCTCTCCGCCTCGAGGTCCTGCCTCAGCGATCTGATCTCCGAGGTCTTCTCCTTGATGATGGCCTGAAGCCTCTGCACAGAGGCCTCCGCGGCCTCCTTGACCTGCCGAACCGCAAAGTCCTCGTCGTCGTCGTCGCCCTTCGACTTGAGCTTGAGCCCAGACAGCTGCTGCTCGATTCTGGTCAGCAGGTGGTCCCTCTCGGCTTCCACCTCCGCCAGGCTCTGCTCCTTCTGCTCCAAGTCGGCCTGCGCTGACGTGGCCTTCTGCTCCAGCACGACGATTTCCTGCCTCAGGTCCTTGATCTTGTCGATCTGCTCCAAGATGATGCTTTGGCCGCCCTCCACCTGGGTCCTGAGCAAGTTGGAGTCCACCGTGGCGTCCGAGAGGGCCGAATCGGCGGGCCTCCTCCCCGCGGCATCCGCGGTGGCCTGCACCTCGTCTCTCTCCTTCTGCAGCTGCAGCACAGACTCCTCAAGCGCCTGCTCCTTGGCCTGCAGCTCCCTGATCTGATCCTTGAGCTTGAGCTGCGTCCTCAGGCCGTCCTCCTCGACCCTCCTGAGCTGCTGCTCGCTCTCCGTCGCGGTCTTCTCGTTCACCTCCGCCCTGCCCTTAAGGCCGTCCACCTCCCTCTGGAGCCTGGACGACTGCATCTTGGCCTGCAGGTACTCCTCCTGAATTCTGGCAACCTCCCTGTGCACGTCAGAGGGGGCCTCGCCCATCATCTTCCTCAGGTCGTCCGCCCCCTTCAGCCGGAGCTTGGTGTTCTCCAAGTCGGTCTGCAGCTCCATCTCCCTCCTCTCCTTCTCCTCGACGCGGTCCCCAAGCTCCTGAGTCCTGCGCTGCAGCTGCGTCACCGTCCTCGCCCACTTGTGGGCCTTCTGGAACTCGACCCTGCCCGAGAGCTCCGTCTCCAGCCTGTCGAAGAGCTTGTGCTGGTGCTTGAACTTGGACTTCAGGTTCTCCCTCTCGCCCCACAGCTCCCTCATTGTCTCCTGGACCTTGTTGTTCAGCTTCTCGCACTGCTTCTCCAGCCTCTGCGACCGGGTCTCCGCGCGCGCCAAGCTCATCTTCATGGCGGCCTCCTTGGCCCTCAGGTGCAGGAGTTCCTCGTGAAGCCTATTGATCACGTGGTCCCTATCCCCGGCGTCCGACATGTTCCGCAGGGCCTCCTTGAGCGAGGCAATGTCCTGCAGGTAGGCCCCCTCAAAGCTCTTGAGGCGCACCTGGGCCTCGTCCCTCGACTGGAGGGCGTCCTTGATTGAGGAGCACTCGAGCTGGAGCTCGGTGTTCTCCTTCTCCCGCTGCTGCAGCCTCAGCTCGAGGTTGTCATGGACGTCCCGATGAACCATGGTCGAGACCTTCTTCGTCAGCTTGGTCTCCGCCTCCCTCGACGCGTGCAGAAGCGAGACGTGCCTCTGCAGGGCCTCCTCGAGCTCCTTGACATTCTCCCTGAGCTCGGCCTCGGTGTCCTCGAACCGCCTCCTGGCGCTCTCGTCCATCTCGGCCCTCCTCCTGGCATTCGCCACCGCCGTCCTCAGGTTCACGACCTCCTCCCGCAGCTTCTCCTCGTATCTCGCCTCCCCGGAGCTCCTGGCAGCGTCCAGGGCCTCGCCCCTCTCCTTCCTCCTCTCCGCCTCCTTAGTCTCCCGGCTCCTGGCCTCCTCCACCTCGCGCGTCAGCTCGGCGACCTTGGCCTCCATTTCCTGCTGCTCCACCCTCCTGGTGGCCTCGGTGGCGCTGCACTCTACCAGCTCCCTCAACGAGGACTGCAAGGCCACCTTCTGGGCCAGGCCTCCTCGAAGAGCCTACCAGGCACGCTGTGCTCCACCTCGCGGTACAAGCGCTGGATGGCCACCTCTGCGACGCGCTTGCTGTACTCAAGCTGCCTGATCTCAGCCCTGTACCCAGCGCTCAGCTGCTGGATGTCCTCCAGGAGCTGGGCCTTCTCGCGCTTGAGGCCCCTCTCTGCGCCAGAGCAAACGTCGAGCCTTCGGGCGAGACGCATGTTCTTCACCTGGAGCACCGCACCCTTGCCCACAATCTTCCTCAGCTCCTGGGCCATCTCCGTGTCGTTGCTGCCCTGCAGCACGGCGTTCAGGCGATCGATCTCGATCATCCTGACCTTCTGCTCGGCGTTCTCCTGCTCCAGCGTGTCGATCCTGTCCCTGAGCTGGTCGGCCTCCCTCTTCCACTTCTGCTCCGCGGCAAAGTACTGCCTGTACAAGATCGACCGCTGGTCCACGAAAGTCTGCAGCTTGGTCTTGTACCTCTGGAGCTCCGAGAGGAGTTGCTTGGTCTCCCCCTCGTGCTTGCCCTGGATGTTCATGCACTGGGCGAGCTGCATCACCAACGCAGACGAGTTTATGTCGAGGTCGTCCTCCTGCCTGGCGGGAGAGCCGGGCTCCTGATCCGCCGACCCAACCTCCCTCTCCTGACTCGCCCTTACCTCCTCCTTGACCTTGGACAGCTCTCGCTGCAGGCTTTCGATCACAAGATTCCTCGACTCGAGCTCGGCCGTTTTGAGCTCGAGATCCTTCTCCACCGACGCAAACCTGGCGTCCAGCTGCCTCCTCGGCGTCCCGGCGACGACCTCGGCCGCCTGGACCGGGCCAGGGCCGCCCTCCTGGGCCACCGCCGCCAAGATCGCCCCGACCTTGGCCCCCACGGCCTCCACCGCCGCCAGGCCCTCGCCCTCTAGCCTTCGCTTGGAGTCCTCCATCTCGCGCAGGAGCTTGGCGAGGTTGATCTGAAAGTGCTGGGCTTCGCGCGACAGCTCGTCGTTCCTCTCCCTCAGCGAGGCCACGACGCCCTGAAGGTTCTGGGTCACCAGAGCGTCCCTGTGGAGGGACTCAGCGCCGCCGCTCAGGGCCACGGCGCCCAGATCGCCCCTGACCGCCTCCGGGTGGCCGAGCGCGGCCTGGGCTAGCGCCAGCCTCTCCTCCAGGGCGCTGATCTGCCTCTCCATCTCGCCCAGGACCTTGGACTCGGGGGCGGCGGTGCCACCGCCATACCTCAGCGAGTCGGCGTACTCCTCCAGCAGCAGGAGCTGGTTGGGCGACAGCCCCATGTGCAGGGCGTGCTCGCCCTGCCACTTGGCCCTGAACCTCATCTCCATCTTGAGCTTCCTCCGGTCCTCCTCGAGCTCCATGATCTCCCTCTGAAGCTGCGAGTTGATCGCGCGGAGCTGCGCCACCGTGACCTGGCTCTGCAGCCTGAAGTCCTTGGTCACCAGCTTCTCGTCCGCCGGCAGTCCCAGCTTCTCACGCAGCAGGGCGTTCTCCTCGAGCACGCCCTCCGCCTCCAGTGAGATGCCGCTCAGCTTCCTCAGCGCGTCGTTCAGCTTTGCGCCCATCGACCGCCTGTCCTGCTTCAGCGACTTGATCTCTGTCACCGCCTCAGGCAAGCCGTACACGCCGGCCTCATAGTCCTTGTTCCTGAGCTCGGCCTCCTCGAGCTGCTGCTGTGTCTCCGCGAGGGCCTGGTCCAGCTGCTGGAACCTCTCCCTCTCGATGTCCAGGGCCTCCTCCTTGATCTTTAGCTCGGTCTGCAGCCTATCGAGCTTGGTCTTCTGGATCTGGAGCGCGTGGTCCACCTCCCTGGCGGTGTCCTTCTCCAGCTGCTCGTAAGCCTCGAGCAGCAGCACGACCTTCTCCTGGGACTCTACGTACTTCTGCTGCAAGCCCGCAGAGTCTTGCGCCTGTGGGGCGGAGTCTGGGGCGGCCGAATCGGAGCCCTCGGCCGAGATGGCGGCGATCTTGGCCTTCTCCGCCTGCATGGCCGTTGGGTCCGACAGAGACTTCTCGATCCTCTGGATCTGCGAGGCCTGCCTCTCCGCGGCGTGGTTCGACAGCTTCCTGCGCTCCTCCACCCAGTTCTCGTACTGCTGTTTGAACCTGCGCTCGAACTCCTCCAGCAGGGCGACCTTCTCGTCCACAGAGTCCTCCAGCTCAGAGATCCGCATGGCCATGTTGTCCCTCTCCAGCTCAAGCTCCCTGTACGAGTCCTCCAGCGTGGAGATGGCGTTGCCCCTGTCCGAGTTGCTCTGGTCCATCGCAAGCAGCGACTCGCTCAGGTCGATGATCTCGCCCTGGCACTGCTCGTTCTTGGACTGAATCTCCGCGTTGGCCTCCGCCAGGGTGGTGTTCTCCCTCTGCAGCCTGTCGATCTCGCGCGTGTACTTGATCAGACGTGAGTTGAGCTGCTTGTCGTCGTCGCCCCTCACCACGGCGCGCTTCTGCTCCGTGGCGAGATGGGACCTAAGCTCCGCGACGTCCTCCTCCGCCACCCTGATCCTGTCCTCCAGCTCTGCATTTCTCTCAGAAGCGTCCCTCCTGGCCTGCTCCGCCTGTTGGGTGTTTTGCCTCTCCTGGTCGAGCTGCTTCTCCAGCTTCTTTGTCTCGCGCTCCATCCTGTCGTTCTTCACTCGCTCCTCCTCGAGCTCGTTCAGCACCAGCTCGATCTTCTGGTTCGTGGTGGCCACGTCCTCCTCTCCGTTCCTGGCGATCTGCGAAAGGACAAGAGAGAGAGACAGAGGCAGAGAAAGGTGACCTGGTGTCAGTGCCGCGCTTGAAAAAAGACCGCGCGGCGGGGAGCGGAGCCTCTGTCTCTGAGTCCTCACCTGCATGCGGAGCTCCTCGCAGTCGTTCTCGGCCTCTTGCAAGTCATTCGCAAGGGCGTCCACCTTCCTCTCGAGGTCCTGCTCCACCTCCTCGGCCTGGTATTGCTCCAGCTCAAAAGCAAACTGCAAGATCTTGGCACACTTCAAGACACGCTTCAAGTTCTCCTCCGCGGATACCGTAACATCCTCCTCGATGTGCGTGTTCACGAGCTGCTTGGCGCCCGACGTTAGCTCGGCAACAACGGCCGAAGTCAGCGTCTTTCCCGGCTCAAAGGAAGACAGGTCCAGGGACTCCAGCAGAGGCCACTGCTGGCTCAGGTGCTCCCCTCGGGCGGGGAAGGACTCCGGGAGCATGGTTGCCGCGTCCGCTCACAACCTAACCCTCCCACGTGCCGTCTCTTCGCTCAGAGGTCCGCCCCCTGGGCCGGCTCGGGCGACAATGGCTTCCCCCTCTCGAGGTCTGTTTGGCCTTGGCGCGCGCGCTCCCCCCGATCAAGACCCGTTTTCAAATTCGTGTACGATTTCCGTCTTGTTCCTCGTCATGCCGTTGGCCTCGTTCGGGAAAATTCGGGAAAATGCAATATTTCCGATCGAGACCAAAAAGCAATCAATCAATCAATCATCGCTGGCAAAAGCGACGGAGTGGAGGAGCGCTAGGAGAGAGAGACTGAGAGAGAGAATGGTGAAGGTCGCGATCATTACGACGTCCTGGGAGGACCTCGGAGGTACCGGGAAGAAGACCGGGCTCTGGTACGAGGAGCTCGCCGCCCCGTTTTTCTACTTTACAGACAA
>Ga0160423_10001182_pt1 | contig 21836 bp, 8 predicted proteins | sample CRUFie14St8metaG_FD_108191 | JGI IMG/M metagenome (GOLD analysis project Ga0160423, IMG submission 108191) | Marine microbial communities from the Costa Rica Dome - CRUD Field 142mm St8 metaG | ecosystem: Environmental > Aquatic > Marine > Oceanic > Photic zone | place: Costa Rica: the Eastern...
CCCGCCCTTCCCCCCCCCCCCCCCTTTCCGGGCGGGGGGGTGGGCCCCCCCCCCCCGACCTCCCCCCCCTCCCCTCCTGGCTGTCTCAGCTTCGATCTGCTGAGCAGATTCTGCCGAACTTTCTCAGGGATCATCCGCCCAGCAGCAGCAGTTCCTCGATTGCCTGAGGGCTCGTTCGGGGGGCCGGGGAAGGCGTCCGTCCGAACTGGTTTTGGTCGTCTCGATTGGCGGGTATGCTCCTGCTCCGGGATTTCCTCGCGCTGCTACTGGCGCTATGCGCCATGTACGTCAGCCTGAGCCAGGAGCAGTCCTTCTCCTTTCGCAAGGCCTGGTATCACAGAGTCGAGGAAGACCCGAACCTGCTCTACGAGTCGGTGCGCCTGCCCCCGCCGTTCCTGTGCGACCTGAATGGCGACGGCAGGATGGAGGTCCTGGTGACCACATACGATGGTAGGCTTCGGCTGCTCACCCCCGCGCCGCACGGCAAGGAGGGAGAGGGGTTTGCCGCGGCCAAGGTCATCGCGGAGATCCAGGTGGTCGAGATCCCGACAGTCCAGCCCGTGCACTTCGTCGCGGTGAAGACGGGGTTTATCGACCCCCTTCCGGACAACATGGTCGCCGCCCCTCGCAAGGAGGTTGTCGTTGTCATGACCACGGACTGGAAGGTGCACTGCTACGACCACAACCTGAATAAGCTGTGGGAGAGGGACCTGGGCTCCCACCTCGAGGCGGCTGAAGGCAGCGTCAGGGTCCCCAAGACCCACGAGGTCTCGATCCTGGTGACGAGCCACACGATTCGTAAAGGCGACCGCGGGGTCGTCGTCGTTGGGGGCAGCGTGTTGAGGGGCGACCTGCGCGGATCTGGGGACATTTTGGGGGACGAGGAGGGCCTCGAGCTCGAGAGGGAGACCTTCGAGGGTGGCCACCATGCGGGCGACTTAGGGGAGGATCGCCTGAGCGGGCGGTCCTCCAAATTCTTCTCGTACTTCGCCTTCGAGGGCGGGGAGGGCGGCCAGCGGTGGAAGCACGAGGCTGGGGACTTCCACAAGAATGCGGCGGAGATGAGTGAGCTCCTGACGCCGCAGCACAACTACAGGCTGACGGCCAGGGAGATGGAGCGCAAGGAATTCGGCGAGATATCCTGCCAGAAGTTTCGCACCAGCGTGATCAGGTCCCTGCCCCACAAGTGGGAGAGGAGGGAGGACACTCGGTTCGAGCTCGCTCACTTCACGCGCGGGAGGGAGTCCGCTGGTCCCAGGAAGGGGGAGATCTCCACACGGGGAGGGGGGACCTCGAGATCTGCGGGCGTGAACCACGGCAATGCGGTCGCCAAGGCCCTCAGCGACGTAGTGGGCGCGTCCTCGGGGTCTCCCGGGGACGAAGGCGTTCCTGCCAAGCCGGCAGGCCCCAACGTCTTCGTTGCTCACCTGGCCGAGGGCATCCAGGCCATCCACCTGTACACGGGGAGGGCGATCTGCAAGCTCCACCTGGCGAGCCCGGGGCTGCACGCAGACGTCAATGGCGACGGGATCATCGAGCACGTCCAGGTCTACGGGAGGGACCCTGACTCAAACTTTGATGCCCAGCACTCGCGCCACCGCGCACTGCCCGGCTGCTCCACCGTGGTCACCGCAGGCATTCCCGAGCACACCGTGTTCAACGCCAGCGTCTGCAAGTACATGAAGTCGAGGTCGACCTACCTCAGGAGGAACGCCCACCTGTCCGAGCTGGAGGTCGCGCACCCCGCGCTCCTTCCACTGTCCTCCCACCGCATCTCGGCTGCATCGCCTGAGAGCCACCGCCACGGCCGGAAGAGACCCAAGTACGACTTGGTGTTCCTCAACTCGTACGGCGAGGTGACCTGCCTGAGCAGTCACGGCCACAGGAAGTGGTCTGTGCAGGCTGGAAGCAGCTGGACAGGGCTGGCGGCTCAGTCTGAGGTGGACGAGGTGGCGCCGACCTTGAAGACGATGGAGCTGCGGGTGAACGCCCACAACTACGTGGTGCTGTCCGCGGGGGCCTACTCTGCGAACGTCCTGTCGCCTAATGGCAGGAAGGTCGGGTCGGTGGACTTTCCTGGCAAGCCGAACTTGGACCTCCAGGTCATGGATTTCAACCGAGATGGCCTGAACGACCTGGTCCTTTGCACCTCGGAGGGGTACTATGGGTATGCGCAGGTCAGGCATTTCTCCACCGCGCCAATGACGGGGCTGCTGGCGTGCCTGCTGGTGGCCATGGTGTCCGTGTACGTCAGTCTTCACGGCGGCGGGGGGTCGGGGAAGAAGGCCAAGGTGACCAGGGGGACCGAGAAAGTCGAGGACTGACTGCGGGTGAGGCAACTTTGGAAGGCACCCTGCCGGGGGCTGGGCTGAGCCTCCCCCGCGCTCAATTTAAGGCTCAATTGAAAGCCTTTGAGGCTAGGGCGGTGCTATTATTGTATGATTATGTAGCTGGTTTGGAACCAAGCAAGGGTCGATCGGGACTGGTGGCGGCATGTGCCCTCGTGTCAGGGAGGACCTTGGTTCCCCGGCTTTTTTGTCCCTCCATTTTCACTTTTCCATTTTCCCAGTTCTCTCGAACGAATCCTCGTGATATCCGATGCGGCCCGAAGACCAGAAATCTACAACCAGAAAAAAGCACAAGACGACCCTAAAAGGGGGGGATCGCTCAATTGAGCAAAGAACCGGACGAGCGAGCAAGGCAGAGGCTGGACCCTGGACCCCCGCGCCCAGCGCCACAGGAAGCCAGAGGAGAGGGACAGGGACAGGGACGGGGGCGACCCCCTCGCGCGAGTGGGAGAAATGTTCGCCAAGTTTTCCTCGAGGTCGAAGATCGACGCCGTTACGTCGTCAAAGGATGAGCCCACCCCAGTGTACGCGCTTCAGGAGCTTTGCGAGAATCTTATCGCGAACCCCTCCACGACGGAGAGCGCGGCTTCGTACTTGATCGCCAGGCTACAGAACAAGTCAGTAATTGTGAAGCAGAAGGCTCTCCGGGCGATTAAGTACGTCGCGAGCAAGCCTGACTGCTCGTCATTCCGCATGGCTGTGCAGCAACACGCGGGCGTGCTTCGCGAGCATGCGAGCTTCTCCTGCGCGGCAGACCCCATGAAGGGCAACCGGCCGGCGGAGCAGGTGCGCCAGGCCGCCAAGGAGGCGATTCACGCCATCTACAGCACGGACTCGTCGTCGTCCGCGTCCAGGGGGAACGGCCACGCGATGCAGGGCTTTGGCAGCGGCGGGAGCGGGGCGAGCACGAGCCAAGGGGGCGACGAGAGCGCACGGGCTTCGTCCATGTTCAGCAAGGCGGGGGGAGGGAGGGACAGGAGCGGCTCGGGCGGGTTCAGCGTCAGACTCTCGTGGGGTGGGAGGGCTTCGAACGGCAGGGACCAGGCCCCCCAGTTCGCGGGTAGCCCTGCCCAGAGCCCAAGGGGCCCAGGACCAGGCCCGAGGCCCGCGGAGCAAGCGTCGCAGGGAGCCCCAGTTCCCATCGACACGTACGCCAGGAACGAGCCCTCGTCCTCGAACGCGAGCATCGCCAGGATGGAGCAGATTTTGGAAAGGGCCTGCGAGAGGAAGGGCATGAAGCTCCAGCCCCCCGCGGACGACGTCAAAAAGTACGTTTCTGCAGCACAGGACGTGCACATCGAGGACGTGTGGCTCACCCTGAAGCTCAAGCTCACCCACGACCCCTGGCAGCAGCAGTATGTCGGTGTTTGCCTTCTGCAGGCCCTGCTGGGGTGCCACAACAAGACCTTTGCGAATGCCGTCAGGGACTTTGCTGCTGGGGACTCTGCTTGCGTGCAGGCCCTGTGCGGGTCGCACAACGCCACGCTTGCGAACAAGGCGAGGAGCGTGCTGTCCAAGTTGAACAGGGCGGGGGGGCAGGCGCAGAACCAGATCCCTGCTGCTGCGCCCCCTCAGCAGCAGCTGCAGGCCGACCTCCTGGACCTGGGGCTGGAAAACCCAGGAGCTGCCCCCCCGGCCCCGGCCCCCGCGGGTGACCTCCTGCAGGGTCTCGAGATGGCGGCCCAGGCAGCGGCGCCGGTGCCAGCGCCCCAGCAGCCAGCAGCTCAGGGAGCCGCGGCAGCTGGCAACCTCTTCGAGGGGCTTAGCGTGTCTGATGGTGGGGCCCAGGGGGCCCCTCCGCCTCCCACCGGAGTGTCAACTGCCGTGGGCACGGGAGGTGGCGGCGGCGGTCTCTTCGACGGCCTGTCTGTCAGCCAGGAGGCGCCGCCTGCGCCCGCCGCGGTCCCCGCTGCGGCGCCTGTGAGGCCTCCGATGAGCCCTCCTCCGATGAGCCCGCCGCCCCAGCTGGCGGGGGTGAACCCGGCGGCGCAACAGCAGCAGATGATGTATCAGCAGCAGATGATGTACCAGCAGCAGATGATGATGATGCAGCAACAGCAGATGGGCGCGGCCGCAAACCCAGGCATGATGGGGATGGGCATGATGGGGATGGGCGTGGGGGGCATGATGGGAGGTATGCGCCCCCCACCGGCGCAGGCGCATAACGGGGGCGGGCCTTTGGGAAAGCCGTCCGCGGGCCTGGAGAGGACCCTGAGCCCGGCCAGGAACAGCACGATGATCGATGGCCGGGCGAGGCCCGAGCCCGCCTTTGACTTTGTCCAGGACCACATGCAGAACCTGAAGAAGGGGTGAGAAGGGAAAAATGGTTTCCTTCCTAAAAAGTTACATTTTTTTTTTTGTCGTCGCGTCTACTCGCACCAGTCGCACACCACCCGTCTGCTCTTGTGCCGCCTACTCCGCAACTTTCCTTCATTTTTTTTTTCGAGCCGAGGTTAGGCCTCCCCCCTTGCGAAGGCCACACACTCCGAGAGATAGCAACTCTCACTCCTTGTTGCCGGCCTCCACCAGCGACTCGACCCTGAGGAGAACGAACCCGAGGGCGAGACCCGTGAGGGTGATGGCGAACATGACTCCAGCGGTGTGGAAGATCTCGTTGACCTGGGACTCTGGGACCTCGGCCAAAAGGGCGATCTCGTTCGGGCCCAAGGCCTGGGTCGCGACGCCTCCCCTGGTTCCGGCGACGTTCCTGTTCCTGAGACTACATTCGGAAGGGGAGAGGAGGGGGGAGGGAGACGCCGTCAGGAACTTCGCCGTCGTCGTCGTCGCCGTCGCCGGCGGCGTGGCCACTCCCGCGGCAGAGTCCCACGCTAGGGCGTCTTGGAAGGCTGGCTGGCTCAAGGCCAAAGAGGGGGAAAGACACTCACGTTGGCCTGGGCGCGGCGCGGGCGCTGCCCCCCACCCTCGCGGCGCTCACGGCGCGCGCCTTGGCGGCTCCGGCGCTCCTCGTTGCGGTCTTGCTCACGGCCTTGGACAACATCCTTTGTCGTTTTCTGTGCTCTTGTCGGCGTCTAGTGCTACGCTTGCGCTCTCTCTTTGCCCGGGTCCCGGTTTTGGATGATCTGATCTGTGGCTCGCAGCCAACCAATTTCCCTACGCGATTTTCCGGGCGATTTGATTCGGCAACATTTCCACCGGAAATGTTGTTTTCTGCAAGAAGCGCGTTACTTTTTTTCGCGGCGACGAAGACCGCGGCGATGGTGGCGATGGACGTGAAGAGGGTGCAGGTGAGCCTGGCGGAGTTCAGGGACCTCGCCCGGAACCAGCTGAGGAAGGCGACGGCGGAGAAGGACGAGGGGTCGAGGCTCTTCGGCGAGGGTCTTGCGGAGGAGGCTGAGAAGAAATACGTGGAGTGCCTCGTGATGATCGACGCCGCCAAGTCCGTAGAGGCCCTGAAGCGCGGGGACTTCGCGGATCTGCGGGGCAAGATGGAGGCCCTCGAGCTGGTGTGCCACCTGAATCTAGCGGCCTGCGCCCTGTCGTGCGGAAGGTTCGAGCAGGCTCTCGAGGAGTCAAGGATCGCGTTGTCGATGGACGGCAGGAGCTCCAAGGCCCTGTACCGGGCGGGGAAGGCGCTCCTCGGCATGAGAAAGTTCGCGGAGGCCGCCGAGGTCCTCGGGGAGGCGAGCGAGCTGAGTCCAGGAGACAGGAACGTCGCAACACTCCTAGCTAAGGCCAAGAGGAGTGCGAGGGAGGTCTCCAAGACCCAAAGGGCGAGTTATGGCGGAATGTTCTCCAAGAGCGCGTACGTCCTGCGCCGCACCAGGGAGGAGGAGCAGGAGCAGGCCGCTAGGGTCGCGGAGAGGAGGGAGGTGGAGGGGAAGCTCAAGGACTGCATGCAGAGCGGCGCGGACCTTGGCATTCTTGACCGTTGGGTTTCGGGCGGCACGGCCTCCCTGGACGACAAAGAGAGGCTTGCCCTCGTGAGGGTCGCCCAGAGGGCCGCAGCTTCGGGTAGGTTGGACAGCGCCCGGGAGAGGGAGATCGTGGCCAAGAATGGCATCGGGATCAGCGGCTCTGTCGACGAGGAGGAGGGGTGCGCTGGGAGCGCCGCCGCGCGCGAGGCTGCCATTGAGCAGGAGCAGCTCCTGAGGGTGCAGGCCCTGACGGCGAAGCTCCAGGAGGGGGGCGCGCTGTCGTCCGAGGAGGCGGAGTTCTTGCAGGCCTTCAGGAGGGACGAGATCGAGAGGCTGGAGAGGCAGCTGGCGGGCGCGGGACTGGGAGAACAGGACAGGATGGTGCTGGAGGGTCTGAGGGCGCAGGAGAAAAGGTACCGGGCGAGAGCGACGGAGCTGGAGAGCAGGTCGGACGAGGTGGAGAGCCTTCTAAAGCGGCTTGAGTCCGGCAGGAGGGTACCCGTCCGTCAGCGGCTAAGAATGGACGAGCTGCTTAGCGAGGAGAGGGTGAGATTGGAGGCCAAGGACGACGACCAGGGACTGACAAGCGTGGAGTGGAAGCTCCTGCGGCAAATTCAGGAGCACCAGGAAAAGAAGAAGAAGGACGAGCAGGCGAGGAGGGACAGGTTAGAGCAGAGGAGGCAGACCCTGGGAGGAGGTGTTGGCTGAGAACGGGGCAAAGCTTCCCGCAACCTTTTTGTTGGAAACAGAACGTTAATCGCTGCTGCTGAAATGATTTACAAAGATGTTTTGTTGGAGGGATGGTCGGCCGCCCTCAGCGCCTTCTGTGCACGATACGCCTCTCCCTTCTGTGCTCGACGTCCCCCTGCTGGGTGAGGAACACGAGGGACCTCCTGATGCTCTGCTCCGTGAAGCCGTACTTGATGACGTCGTCGATCAGCCTCTTCTCGGACAGCGAGGCCCCGATGGCCAGCCGCCTCTTGATCTGCTGCTCGATCTGGGCGAACTCCTCTCTCTGCTCAGCGGTAAACACGATGGAGTCCATGATCCCAGAGTTGGAGGCGTCCACGGTGGAAACGTTGAAGAGCCTGATGGCCTCCCTCACGTGAGACTCGGTGACGTTCAGTTGCAGCTGCATCTTGGCCAGTGACTCGCTCACCCTAACGATGGCCTCGAGCTGCCTGACCGTGATAGGAACCGCGGGGGAGTCCTTAGTCTGCACGGACTGCTCCCTGGAGGACTGCCTGATTCTGACATACTCGTTCTGCAGGATCTGGGAGGCGCTCTCCGCCAGCCTCGGGCTGCACCTGTGCTTGCAGTACTCAATGTAGCGCTTGAGAAAGTTGTCCTTGGCGTTGTCGCTGTTGTCCATCACGGTGCTCTCGCCGGCCCTCCTGTGGACGCCGACGATGTGCCTGGCAATCTCAAGGTCCCTGTTGAAGGACTTCTCGTCCTTGACGATGAAGATGAGGTCAAACCTACTAAGCATGGTGGTCTGGATGTCGATGTTCTCCTGGGCGGTCTTCAGGTCGTCGTACCGGCCGGAGGGTGGGTTGGCCGCGGCCAGGACGGCTGCGCGGGAGTTGAGCACCGTGGTGATGCCAGCCTTGGCGATGGAGATGGTCTGCTGCTCCATGGCCTCGTGGATGGCAACCCTGTCCTCCATCCTCATCTTATCGAACTCGTCGATGCAGACGACGCCGCCGTCGGCGAGCACCATGGCCCCGCCCTCCAGGTAGAACTCCCCGGACGAGGGGTCCTTGATGACCGACGCGGTGAGACCGGCCGCACTGGAGCCCTTGCCGGACGTGTACACAGAGATGGGCGCGACCTGCTCCACAAACTTGAGGAACTGCGATTTGGCAGTGGAGGGATCTCCGAGCATCAGCACGTTGATGTCCCCCCTGATGCGAGTGCCGTCGGGGAGCCTCTTCCTGGACCCGCCGAAGAGCAAGCACGCGATAGCCCTCTTGATGTCGGGGGAGCCGAAGATGGACGGCGCGATGCTGCCAAAGATCCTGTCCAGGCAGTCGCTCTGAGACGCGAACTCCCTGAAGTTCTGCTCCTCCTCCAGGGTGAATGTCGGGGCGCTCCTGCTGCTGCCTTCAGAGTCCTCCTCCAGGCCGACCACCCTAAGGTAGGGCTGGCGGATCGCAAAGTTCTCGTTCTTGCCCTGCTTGGCCTGCATGATGCTGAAGATTCCCACGGTGGTCACCCTCGTGCCTGGAACGATCTTCTGCACGAGGTGCCTGTCCACGACGAGCAGGATGTTCCTCGGCAGCTCTCCGGTGGGGATGTCCTCTGGGCTCTCCTGAAGCTTCAACGTCTGCTGGTCCACATACTTGGAGCTGTCAGGGAGGACCACGAAGGGGTCCAATGGACAGGGCTCCGCTCCCTCCATACTTTGCAGCTCGCACCTACGGGGTAGGTTGACGCCGCTCAGCCCAGGCTTGCACGCGATCGTCTTGGTGTTCTTGCAGTTCTGGCACTGGAGGGACACGTGCGTGGCCTTCGCCCTGGGCTTTCCGGCCGCCGTGACGATCCCGGAAATGGTCACGAGCCTCGACACGTGCTCGGAGGACAGCTCGCGAAGGGTCTTGGGACCGAAGGGAGTCTCGCTGTACAGGAAGACCTGTACCTCCTGCTGCACGGGCGCCTCCCCCTCGTCCGTCGCCGCCTGCAGCGACAGGAGCACCGTGCTCGCCGCCATCTCCAGCAGCGCGAGGTACTCCGCCGGCTTTTGGACCAAAAGGTCTCCCAGCTCATCGTCGAACGCTCTGAGGTGCTCAAGCTTAATGCGCAGGCGGTTCTTGTTGCGAAGTAGCTGGTCCCTGTAAATGAAGGCGTCATCCTCGGACCTGAACGTTCTCAGGAACTCTGCGAAGCGGCGCTCGGCGATGTGACCGACGGCGGGGCTGTCGCTGTCGATCTCGGCCGTGTAGCGCTGGTCGCTGAAGAACACCTGCCCTTCGTCCCAACCTGCCATGGTGGTCTTGTGTTAGTCTCTTTCCCTCGCGCGAGCCCACCGGATCTCGGTAGCCCGTTGCAGCCTCAGGAGCCTCTTTCCCTCAGGAGCGACGAATAGACTCCCACGAATAGATACACTCTCTGCCTCGCTCTCCGTGCTAGCAAGGTCAAGGGTTACGCACGCGCTCGTTCGTCGGTCGGGCGCGTCGAGGCTTTTCTGGCTTGTCTCTGTTGGCGACGGTCCCCTTGATCACCCCGCGAGAGTTGGCGCGAAACAAAAAAAAGGAGGGCGATTTTTTTCGCGTTTTTGGCGGGAGCGAATTTTGGTGGGAAATTTCCATTTTGAGTCATCAGCCTCGTGAACGTTTACTCGGCCCCTCGCCTGCCCTCCTCTTTCCTCCTCGGTCTGAAGTGCGGTTTGTAGTCGTCCCCCAGCTTGGATGTGTCCTCCGCGGAGAGGTGAGTCCACTTGCTCTGGCTCCTCTTTCCAAAGTTCCTCCTCTGCATCACCTTGGGCAGCACCGCCTTGTTGTACAGGTCCTCGCCGGTGGGTGCCGAGTAGTCCTTCTTGTAGACCTCCTCCACCTTGTCGTTGACCGCGAGCTTGCCGTCCGACACGTTCTGGAAGAACGCGCCCTTGTGGTAGTACTTCTGCAGGAATGCTCGGTCTCCCTTGTCCTTGGGATCCTCATCCATAGCCGCCTCCGCCGCCTCGGCCTCCGCCTCCAGCTCCCTGAACCCGTTCTCAGCCTTCCACTCGAGCTCCAGCCTGTCGAGCTCCCGAAGCCTCCACGCCTCGTACTCGGCGGCCTTATCCTTCTCATCGTCCGTGTCCACGTCCTCGAGGCTCCTGCCGTCCGTCCCGCCGCCGAACTCGTTCACGGCCATCTGCTTCACAATCTCCCGCGTCTCCCTCTGCCTCTTCTCGACCTCGTCGGTGCTCTTCCACGTGGTCTGCACCGAGTTGCCGCGGCGCGCGGTCGTGGTTCGGTCCCTCCTTGACACGAAGACGGGCTTGGCCAGCCTCGAGGCGCCGTCGTCCTCGCTCGTGTCGGTCTCGTATTCGGAGCTGTAGTACTCCTCGGACTCGTCCGCAGCTAGCTTGCCAGGCGCCCCGCCCGGCGCCGCGCCGGGTCCAGCACCCGCCTCCTCCTCACGGAGCTGCGCGGCCCGAATCCTGCGCCTGCGCTCCGCGAGCTCCTCCTCGTCCTCCTCGTCCGTGTCCCCGGAGCCCGCGGCGGCACCCCGAGCGGGAGCCGGGTCGTCCTCCCCATCGTCCCGGTGCCTCCTGCGGCGGTGGGGGTCCGCCGCGGCGGACGCCCGGCCCGCCAGCCGCTGCAGCCTGCGGTCCCCGGACCCAGGCTTCACGACCACGGGGGCCACGGCCGACGTGGACACCAGTCCGGACGCGCTTCCCCGGCGCCCTCCCAGCAGACCGCCATCGGTGCCTCCCGCCTCCGCCTCCTCCTCCTCCGCCCACTTGGGGACCTGGCCCGCACGGTACCTAGCGACCTTCGCCGTCCCCTCCTTCTTGTCCTTCTCCTTCGCGCTCTGCAGCGCGTTCCTCGCAAGGCCGGACATTCGCCCACCCACACCTCACCCTCTCCGCTCCCGTCCCGTCCCTCCCAGTGCTCCTCCCCCGCTGGCTCCTCCGCTCCCCGACTGACTTTGTCGTCCAAAGATTTCTGGCTTTTTTTCCAAAGCCATTTTGCGAGATGCTGGCTTCCCGCCAACCAAACTAAAAAACGAGGGCGACAGAGCTGGGGAACAGAGGGGATCCGACCATCCGGGGTTCATCATGGCAGGGTACGCGGCGAAGAGGGGATCTGCCCCCGGAGGGGGAGGCGAGCCTAAGAGACAGAACACCGGAGGCGGCGGACCCTCCGGCGGGGGAGGGAGGGCCTCGCAGGACGGCGAGCTCGAGATGGACGTGGAGCGCGAGCTCTACGAAGAGGAGCACGAGCAGGAGATGTTGGAGGACTTCTTCGAGGACGCCGCCAAGGCCGCGGAGGCCGCGCCGTCCCTGGAGGAGGGCGACTACGGGAGGAACTGGTGCCGGCCTCCCCTCGAGGATGGCCAGCTCGACGCGAGCACGCAACCACTCGTGTTCCAGCAGATCGAGTGCGACTACACCATCCAGAGGGCGAACAACTCCTTCGTGCAGCCACAGCTCAGGGGGGCGAGCGTCCCGGTGGTCCGCATGTACGGGGTGAACCGCCAGGGAAATAGCGTGTGCGCCTTCGTCCACGGCTTCGAGCCGTACTTTTACGTCGCGCTGCCCAGGGGTGGCTTCAGCCCGGACGACGTGGAGGCCTTCAGGCAGTCGCTGGAGAGGGAGGTGGTGAACGCGGGCGGGGCCAAGCTCGCGGGCGGGTTCAAGTGCATCACCAGGATCGAGGTGGAGCACAAGAAGAGCCTGTGGGGCTACGACCCCGGCCAGGTCAAGCCCTTCCTCAAGGTGACCACCCTGGTCCCCAACTTTGTGTCCAAGTGCAGGACAATTATTGAGAGGGGCCTGAACATCTCGGGCCTCGGCACACGGGCCTTCGAGACCTTCGAGTCGAACGTGCTCTTCATCCTGAGGTTCATGATCGACTGCAAGATCGTGGGGGGAAACTGGTTGGAGTTTCCAAAGGGCTCTTACTCGGTGCGCCAGCCCAGCAACAAGGTTACGTACTCCCAGGTGGAGGTGGACGTTGGGTTTGAGTCCATCATCAGCCACCCAGCGGAGGGCGAATTCATGGACCTCGGCAAGCTCAGGATCCTGTCGGTGGACATAGAGTGCGCGGGGAGGAAGGGCCACTTCCCCGAGGCGGAGATCGACCCGGTGATCCAGATCGCTAGCATGCTGACCGTGCAGGGAGAGCCGAAGCCCAGGGTGAGGAACATCATGACCCTCGGGACGTGTGCCCCGATCGTGGGCTCGGAGGTCATGTCCTTCGACAGGGAGACCGAGCTGCTGAAGAAGTGGGCGGATCTCGTGAGGAAGACGGACCCGGACATCATCATCGGGTACAACATTCTCAAGTTCGACCTGCCTTACCTGATCGACAGGGCCAACAAGCTCAAGGTAAAGGAGTTCTCGTACCTGGGCAGGGTGAAGAACAACGTGGTGAAGGTGAGGGACACCGTGTTCTCGTCCAAGGCCTATGGTACCAGGGAGTCCAAGGAGATCACCATCGATGGGAGGGTGCAGTTCGACCTCTTCACTGTGATCCAGCGCGACCACAAGCTGAGCTCCTACTCCCTGAACAACGTGTCCGCGACCTTTTTGGGCGAGCAGAAGGAGGACGTCCACCACTCGTGCATCACGGACCTGCAGAACGGGAACGAGGAGACGAGGCGCAGGCTGGCGGTCTACTGCCTCAAGGACGCCTACCTCCCACAGCGCCTGCTGGACAAGCTGATGTACATGTACAACTACATCGAGATGGCGAGGGTGACGGGGGTTCCGCTGAGCTTCCTGACGACGAGGGGGCAGAGTATTAAGGTCTTCTCCCAGATTCTAAGGAAGGCGAGGGAGAGGGGACTTCTCGTTCCTGCCAAGAAGGGGGGCGGGGTCCAGGACGGCGTCGCGTACGAGGGGGCCACGGTCCTGGAGGCCAAGGCCGGGTACTACACCAAGCCTGTGGCCACCCTGGACTTTGCCTCCCTGTACCCCTCGATCATGATGGCCCACAACCTGTGCTACTGCACGCTCCTGCCGCCTTACATGGTGGGTTCTATGAGCCCAGACGACTATACCAAGACCCCAAGTGGGCAGTACTTCGCCAAGTCCTCGCTGTGCAAGGGCATCCTGCCAGAGATTCTGGAGGAGCTCCTCGGCGCCAGGAAGAGGGCCAAGAAAGAGCTTAAGGAGGCCAAGGACGAGTTCCTGAAGGGAGTGCTGAATGGTAGGCAGCTGGCTCTCAAGGTGAGCGCCAACTCGGTGTACGGCTTCACGGGCGCGACCGTGGGCAAGATGCCCTGCCTCGAAATTTCCGCCAGCGTCACCGCCTTTGGCAGGGACATGATCATGCACACCAAGAATCTGGTGACAAAGAAGTACTGCAAGGCTAACGGGTACGAGCACGATGCCGAGGTCGTGTACGGGGACACAGACAGTGTGATGATCAAGTTCGGGAACAAGGACCTGAAGAAGAGCATGGAGCTCGGGGAGGAGGCGGCGGAATTTGTCAGCGACACCTTTGTCAAGCCTATCAAGCTCGAGTTTGAGAAGTGCTACTTCCCTTACTTGCTGATCTCCAAGAAGAGATACGCCGGGCTGCTGTGGACGGACCCGCGCAAGTATGACAAGATGGACACCAAAGGTATTGAGACGGTAAGGAGGGACAACTGCGCCCTGGTCAGGAATGTGGTCACCACCTGCCTGGAGAAGGTGCTGATCGAGCAGGACGTGGACGGAGCCGTTTCGTACGTCAAGAAGATGATCTCGGACCTCCTGCAGAACAAGCTGGACATGTCAATGCTGGTGGTGACTAAGGAGCTGTCAAAGACCAACTACGCAGCCAAGCAGGCCCACGTGGAGCTGGCTGAGAAGATGAGGAAGAGGGACGCAGCCACCGCGCCACAGCTCGGGGACCGGATTCCCTACGTGATCATCAAGGGCATGAAGGGGGCCAAGGCCTACGAAAAGGCGGAGGACCCCATCTACGCGCTCGAGAATAACCTGGCCATCGACTACCAGCACTACGTGGAACACCACCTGACGTTGCCCCTGCTCAGGATCTTCGAGCCGATCCTGAAAAACCCAAAGTCCCTCCTGGTGGGCGAGCACACCAGGAAGGTGGTGAACCCCACAAGCAAGGCTGGCGGCGGCATGATGGGCTTTCTGAAGGTGGGCGCGAAGTGTCTGGGCTGCAAGGCGCCCATCCCAAAGGGCGGTGGCAACCTCTGCAAGCACTGCAAGAGCCAGGAGGCGAGCATCTACAGCAGGGAGATTGAGGGGCTGAGGGAGCTGGAGGCCGACTTCAACAAGTTGTGGACGCAGTGCCAACGGTGCTCGGGAAGCCTGCACCAGGACGTCCTGTGCACGGCGAGAGATTGCCCTATCTTCTACAGAAGGAAAAAGTGCCAGGTGGACCTGGTTGAGAAGCAGGAGAAGATCAAGGGATTCTCCTGGTAACGCGTGTTATTGTAAAAAATGGAAATTTCCACTTATGTCGATCGCGACGTTTTTCAAAGGACCTAATAGAAATCGGCGGAGTAGAAACCCCGTCTCGATGGCGTCTTGCGGACGACGAGAAGAACGAACACGCTAGACGAAGTAGACTGAGTGAGGTAGGATGCCGCGCTGGTTCTTCGGGCCCAGACAGTCCGTCCCCGACCTGCCCCGCACCCCCGCACCTCCGACCCCGCTCGGCCCCCAGCTCCCCCCTGACCCGACGATCTACACCTCCTCTACCTCCCCTGGTACCTAGGCGGCACCTGATACCTAGGCGGCATGGGGACTCTACCGCCCTCGGTCGCCTCTCACGTGGCGCTCCAGGTGCGGAGCTGCCTGCAGCACTTGGCGGCGCAAGAGGGTGACCAGGAGGCGCCGCTCTTTGCGCTCCTGCGGACGTGCGAGACCCACGGGCCCGCGGCCCACGCCTTGGCCTTCTGCGGTATGCTCGAGGCCCTAGCGTACGACGGGCCGAAAGAGGCGGCCCAGAAGTGCCTGTGCGCTCTCATTGATGTGACACACGCAAGGCCATACTTCGCGGAGCTCCTTCGGACGGCCGTGATCGACAAGCAGCTCCTCACGGGCGACCAGCGGGGTGGGAAGGTGTCCATCGAAGCGTTCGCCTCCCGGTGCTGCGTTTACCTCGAGCACAAGCTGGCGCTGGCCACCGCCCTGCTGGAGCTCAAGCACTACGCAGGCGTGCAGCCGTGGGTGCAGGCGTTTGGGAAGAAGCTGCTTTTCGAGTGCGCGGCCACGCTAGACTCCTCCTCTGGCCCGGACAACTTGAACCAGAAGCTGGCGAGGCTGTCGCCCCTGGTGTTGCACAAGGCCCTCGTCCTGCTGCTCGCCACGGAGGGCTCCGGCAGCGGGGAGGCTGCCGCCGCGCTGCAGAAGCTCTTCTTAGCGGCCTCCAAGGCCTTGTCCAGGAGGGAGAAGCTGTGGGCTCTCAGGGAGAAGCCCCTCTACCTCTCTCACAGGATATCCATTGAGGGTGTCGGGGATGCTTCCACCTTCTACGACTCGTGGGAGCTCCTAGGGTCTCTGGTGCACAGTCACGAGAAGCAGCAGGAAACAAGTCGCGTGGGCCTGCAAGGGCTGCAGAACCTCAAGCCCAAGACGAGCCTCGCGGGGATCATGGAAGAGCAGGGCTTTGCCTGCACCTCGACGGCGGGGGTCTTCCAGAAAGTTTTGAACATGGTCCCCAAGATCGACGAGCGGTCCGCGGCGCATGTCATCGGGCTGGTCTCGGGGTGCGGAGGGGTGAGGTCGCCGCAGTACGTTGTGACCGAGTCCGCGGATGGGTTGGCAGCCTTGCTGGGCTCCTCCCTGTCCCTGGACAGGGGCTCGGGTGATAGCAGGAGTAATAGGAAGCCCCAGGGCGGCTCGGGGTGGAACCTTCAAGTCATCCTCGAGGGGCTTAGGGTCGTGGGGGCCAAGTGTGGACTAGACTGGAACAGGGTGAAGTATTCCTTCGATTATCCCAGCTTCCACGTGGAGACGGAAGAGAGCTTTATCAGACTGCTTAAAGTGTGCCGGGACCTGTCCAAGGAGACCTTTCCTCTGGACGCACTTTGCGGCAGAAGGTGGTCGAACACGAGTGGTCAGCTCTCTTTCTTGAAGTATGCCCTGGCTCTGAAGGGGAAGAATCTGGACAGCGTCTTCAACATGAAGAACATAGTGGATGTTACCCCAATCATCCTGGATGGGGAGAAGGACGACGTTACCAGGGTGATGGAGAGGCGCGGAGGGGCGTGCTGGCTCTCAACAAAGGTGTGCGACACGCTGTTCGAGCTTGGTGACACAATGGGGGAGAACAAGAGGCTGGTCGAGAAGATCCTGGAGTACCCTAAAGAGGAGTGCCAGCATGACTTGCTGTTGACCTCGGTGTCCTGCAAGAGCTGCTGGAGGCAAACCAGCTTGGAGACAGTGGCCAAGATCATCCAGCCATACTTCAATGGCCAGCCGGGTGGCATGAAGGTGCTGCAGAGGGTGTGGGCGGCGAAAGAGGACGCCGTGGTGAGGGCCATGACGGAGGACTACTGCCGTGACTCAACGTCCATCACGAGGGCGCTGGATGTCTGCCAGGATCTCAAGATTCTGACGGACGTCCTGAAGTCGAGCACGTACCCGTTCATGCTCGACCTGGCAGCCCTCGCGGCGAGGAGGGAGTACCTGAACTTGGAGAAATGGCTTGCAGAGATGATGCAGGAGAGGGGACGGGTTTTCATCACGGCTTGCATGGACTTTCTGGACGAGAAGTTCAAGCCAGTGGAAGCAAGGCCAGCCAACCAGATCTTCCTGTCCCCTGAAGCCGCGCAGGTCTTCCTTCAGTTCCTTCTCAAGTTCCAAGAGAAGTTTTCGGAGCCTGAACAATCTCAGCTGAAGAAGATTGTGGCGCAGATGTCCTCCATGCAGACAGGGCAGGAGACTAGAAACGCGTTTGCGCCAGATGTAGAGGACGAGGCGAATTCAAATTTCCAGAACATCTACAACGGCCAGCAGAGCATTAGGAATGCGATCGTGATGCTGACCAAGTTGAAGAACTCTCCAAATGAGAGGGACAACGAGGTCTTTGCCTGCATGATTCACAACTTGTTTGATGAGTACAGGTTCTTCCCAAAGTACCCCGACAAGGAACTTTGCATCACTGCTCAGCTCTTCGGGGAGCTTGTTCAGAATCAGCTCGTTTCATCAGTGACCTTGAGTATAGCTCTCAGGTACATTTTGGATGCCCTCTCAAAGCCGCCTGCGTACAAGATGTTCACCTTCGGGAAAAACGCCCTGGAGCAGTTCATGACAAGGTTGCACGAGTGGCCCAAGTTCTGCTCCCACCTGGTCATGATTCCAAATATAAGGCAATCTTTCCCAGCTCTTGTGCAGTACCTCGAGTCCACCTCGGGTGCTCAGCGCCAGGTCAATAGGGTGGAGCCTGCGGATGCACCAGTAGGGCAGGGAGAAGCCCACAATATGGCGGACGCGAGCTCAAACATCTTGAATATGCTCCAAGGGAACATGGGCTCTCAGTCCTTTGATTCTCATGGTTCGATGAAGCCATCAAACACGTCTGCAGCAACGGCCGCTGCCGCAGCTGCAGCAGCTGCTGCCGCGGCTGTCAGGACGACTTCAACTCAGGGACAAACGGCGCCGCTCATGACGGGGGAGCCAGAGATGGTGTACCAGTCCAGCACCTCCAGGTCACCGTTGATGTCCCCTAGCATGTCCCCGAGCATCAATCCTCAGATGTCCAACATGAATCCCTCCATGCTCAAGCTTGACAACACCTTGCCAAACGTGTCCTTCACCTTGAATGCCGAAACGCTGGAGACGGCTGCCTTGAACAAGACCTTCCCCGTACCAAGTGACGCTGTGGCGGACAAGGTTCATTTCTTGGTGAATAACCTTTCTACGGCCAACCTTGATCAGAAGGCCAAGGAAATCAAGGCAAAGGTTACGGGCGAGTACTACCCGTGGTTCTCAAACTACATGGTCGTCAAGAGAGTAGCGCAAGAGCCAAACTTCCACCAGTTGTACCTGTCTTTGCTGGAGATGCTGAGGTCCAAGGAATTGAACGCTTCCCTGATTCAAACGACGATTCAGTACGTCAAGATTCTTATCAAGAGCGATAGGATCAAAACACAATCGAGTGATAGGTCGCTGCTGAAGAATCTTGGAAGCTGGCTGGGGAAAATGACCATTGCGAGAGATAAGCCCGTGCTGCAGAAAGATCTAGACCTCAAGAAGGTGATTCTTGAGGCCTATGAGAAAGGAAAGATGATTGCCGTCATTCCTTTTGTCCACAAGGTCCTGGAGCCCTGCTTGAGCACCAAGGTGTTTGGGCCACCAAACCCATGGGTTATGGCTCTTTGTAGCCTCTGCAACGAGATCTATCATCTGAACAAGCTGAAGCTGAACTTGAAGTTTGAGATCGAAATGTTATTCAAGGATCTGGACCTGCATTCCTCGGATGTAACCCCCAGCAATATTGTGACAGGGATGGCTCGTGAGATGTATGGCAACCCTGACTTCACCGTTGACAAGACTGCTCCACAGATGCCAAGCGCAGAAGCAGCGAAGGCCTCTGGACTCATGGGCGCAGGACAGCGCGGAGTGGAAGGCAGTGATGCACAAAGGGCAGGAGGCATGCCCATCCAGTCTGGAGACATTGCAATCCAAGGGGACTGGCTGAACTATGTCAAGGTGACGACACCAACATTCCAGGCAATTCCAGGCGCAAAGCGCTTCTTTGCCAACGCGATGGATGCTTCTGTGAGAGAGGTGATCGGCCCTGTGGTTGAGCGCAGTGTCACCATTTCATGCATGACTGTAAGAGAGCTGGTTCCAAAGGATTTGGCGTATGAGCCGGATGAGAACAGGGTGAGACAAGCTGCTCGCTGGATGGTCTCTGCCTTGGCTAGCAGCCTTGCTCTTGTGACCTGCAAGGAGCCACTTAGAGCCACGTTGACCAGCCGTATCTGGCAGATGCTCCAGCGCTCTGGCATCCGTGACGAGACCTTGGAGCAGAGCGTCAATGCGGAAGTCGCAGAAAACCTTGATTTCTGTTGCACAGTGATTGAGATGCATGCCATTGAGAAAGCCACAGGAAGCATTGGTGAGGCCATTCAGAACTCTTGCATGGTGAGAAGGAAGCACGCTGAGACGAGAAGCACTGCTCCTTTTGTTGACACCACGGTGCTTCAGGGATTGATTCCAAACCTGCCGGAGGCTTTGCACCCAAGCTTGGCTGGTGTGAGGTCTCAGTACAAGGTCTACGAGGAGTTTGTGAAGATCCAAAGGCTGATCACCAATCCAAACGATGCTGCCGGTGCACCTCCAGCGGTGATGCTTGCAGAGGGCATGACCCAGGCAAGGCCAGTCCCACCCTCAGGTATGCATGGCGGTGCTGCTGGGTCGAACGACATCAGTGGACAGGCTGAGACCCTTCGAGCGCTGCTTGCCCAAGTTGACAAGCTTAGTGTCAAGGAAGGAGGCTCGGATTCCTATGCTCAGCTGCAGCACGACAGCGAGCTGAAGAATCTTGTCCAGACGGTCTTTGAGATTCTTGACTCGAAAGTGCCAGTTTCCAACGGCGTTGCAAGTGAGCGGTGCGCGAAGCAAATTTTCCTGTCCATGCTCCAGGGTGTCACGAACAAGTTGCGCATTGGAATCTACCTGGCTTTCCTGGAGAAGCTCAATGCCCACATACCTGGGTTGTACCTGAAGCTGACGGAGTGGTTTGGAGCAATCAGTGAAGACATCTGGCTGCAGAGAGTCGATCTCGCAGAGACAATGGTCAGGAGGGGGCTTCTCAACCTCAAGGAGCTCGACAGAACTCTGTCTACCATGATTGCTGCGCGCAGAGGTGGTCCGGCGACTGATTTCGCCATCCATGTTGTGAGGCAGTGCATCGTCCTGGAACCTCTTGCGCAGGCCAGCGACATGGCCTTGACATTGGAGGTCCTCACAAAGGTGGCCGCACAAGGAAGGGGCGGAGGCGCAGGAGACGCCCTTGCTCAGCTCGTGGAGCAAGCAAGGAGGTCTTCCCCTGTGACGAAGTCCTCGCCGCTGCTGGCGGACAAGGGTCCCCTTCCCGGGCCAGCTGGAGTGTCCCCACCAAGCCCAGGTCTTGGTGCCGTTCCACAGCCGCAGGCTCCCATTCCAGCTCCGGTGGCAAAGGAGCCCTTCAAGCTGCCGGCCGGTCTCAGGGGGAAGAGCTCCTTGCATGAGCAGGTGTCCTACATCCTGGATGAGTGGGCGAAGATCTCAGATTTGCCGAACAGGGACAAGCATGCCTCTGCGCTGCTCGTCATCCTGCAGCAGGGCGGCTTCCTCAAGTCGGATGAAACGGCTGAGCAGTTCTTCACGTGCCTGGTTGAGATTGCGGTGTCCCACTGCCTGAGTTCTGCCGAGCCCCATCCCAGCAACCAGCCCGCAGTGCTTTCCTTTGAGGCCGTCGACGCCTTCGTGAAGCTTGTGGCCTTCCTGATCAACAGGAGCGGCAACGAGTCGGATGCCGTAAACCCAGCAGCCAGAGGAATGAGGCGGGCTTCGCAGCTCTTCCGCGTTCTAGGAGTCGTGGTCAACACCATGCAGAAGGCCTTTAAGGAAAGCCCTGGGGCCTTCAACCCAAGGCCCTTCTTCAGGATGTTCATTGGTTGGTACATGGAGATCCTGGAGAGTGAGGTGGCAGATGAGGTGATAACGATCCCCTCTCTCGCGGCCATCGCAGATGCCCTCCTGGCCCTGCAGCCGCTGCGCATTCCGGCCTTTGCCTTCTCCTGGCTCGAGCTCATCTCTCACCGGTGCTTCATGCCAAAGCTCCTTTTGGCGACTGGGCAGAACGGCTGGCCCCACTACCAGAAGCTCCTGATTGCGCTCCTGCAGTTCTTGGAGCCCTACCTCAGGAACGCCGAGCTGAATGAGTCAATCAGACTCATGTACAAGGGAACGCTGAGGATGCTCCTGGTCCTTCTCCACGACTTTCCAGAGTTCCTGTGCAAGTACCACTTCCAGCTCTGCGACGTTATCCCTGCGAGCTGCATCCAGATGAGGAACCTGATGCTCAGCGCCTTCCCAAGAAACATGAGGCTGCCGGACCCATTCACCCCCAACCTCAAGGTTGACCTGCTGCCGGAGATCTCAGAGTCTCCCAGGATCGTCGTGGACTTCAACGCCTCGCTGATGGGGCTGCAGGTGCCGCTCAACACCTACCTGAGCATGAGGCAGCCCGCAAACTTCCTGTCCGAGCTTCCCCAGAAGCTCCTGCTGCCGCAGGCCGAGGCCATGGGCACGGGGAGCAAGTACAACGTGCCCCTGATCAACGCGTTGGTGCTGTACATCGGCATGAACGCCATCCACAAGGGCCAGGCCATTCCGATGGAGATGTTCCAGCAGCTCGTGCTGGACCTGGACGCCGAGGGGAGGTACATCCTACTCAACGCCATCGCAAACCAGCTGAGGTACCCCAACAGCCACACGCACTACTTCAGCTGCGTGCTGCTCTTCCTTTTCGCCGAGTCGAGGGAGGAGATCGTCAAGGAGCAGATCACGAGGGTCCTGCTGGAGAGGCTCATCGTCAACAGGCCCCACCCTTGGGGACTGCTCATCTCGTTCATCGAGCTTATCAAGAACCCGCGCTACGGGTTCTGGCAACACGGGTTTGTCCGTGCAGCCCCAGAGATCGAGAGGCTCTTCGAGAACGTCGCGAGGAGCTGCATCGGTGGAGGCGAGGAGGCTGCAACCACAGTACCATAACAAAACGGTGTTGCCACGCCGTGGACGGTTCGTTCACTGGGCATCGCTCGCGTCGTCAGCGCTGGAGCGTGTGTGCGCCGCGTGAACGAAACGAAAAATTGTATGTATGTGATATTCTACGTTATTATGAGAAAGCACAACACCGTATAGAGCCGCAGCCTCCCTCTTCCCCCCCCCCCCCCCCCCCCCCCCCCCCCCCCCCCCCCCCCCCCCCCCCCGCCCCCGCCCCCC